>Ga0116178_10000563_pt1 | contig 33045 bp, 34 predicted proteins | sample AD_STIC12_MetaG_FD_89880 | JGI IMG/M metagenome (GOLD analysis project Ga0116178, IMG submission 89880) | Active sludge microbial communities of municipal wastewater-treating anaerobic digesters from USA - AD_STIC12_MetaG | ecosystem: Engineered > Bioreactor > Anaerobic > Digestate | place: USA...
CGACCACCGTCGATGGCGAGGCCTGTGCAGACCGTAAGCGGGATCGCCATGAGCGCAAACTGCAAGGCGAAGGCGCCGCGCTTGTTGGCAAGGAAGCTGGTGATGGACCGGAACATGGTCGTTCTCGCTTTTCATGGGCCCGGCGTGAACCGCGCCCAACCCCTCAAAATAATCAGTTGTTGCCGAAATACTGGATTTCACCGCCGTCGTCGGTTGAGCCATCGAGCGACACGAGACGCTCGACGCGCGGGCGGGCATAGGCGGATCGTTCGATCGCCATGAAGCCGCCGCCGAAAAGGTCGGTGAGAACGGATCGATAATTGTAGCGCACGCCGACGCGAATGACGGCTTCGTTCTCGAGACCCATGCCTTCGGCCTCTTCGATGTTGAACGTGACGGGAGTGCCGGCGACGCGGCGCCAGAGGTAAGCGGGGTCCGCGTCCGAGCCTTCGAAACCGATCGACGAGACGTCAATATCGAGGTTCTCGGTCGTATCGAGCGGGTTCATCATGAAGACGGCCGCGTTGCGGATTTCTTCGAGCTGGGCCGTGGTGAGACCCGTCTCGCGGGAGATCAGATCGGCCACCTGGTGCACGTAGCGTGTCGCCTCTTCCGACGCGCGGAAGCGGAACGACATCTCGAAGACCCCCATGATCAGGAAGATAAGCGCGGGCGCGATCAGCGCGAATTCGGCGGCGGCGACGCCGCGAATGTCAGTGAAGACGCGCGGGATGAATGAACGGATGCGCATGATCAGGTCCACGGCTCGTTCTTGACGATGCAGAAGCTGTTCACGATCGCGGGCTGGTCAGGTCCCATGCGGAACAGCCTGTCCATGAAAGGCGTGACGAACTGGTGGCGGATCGAAGCGCGCACCACGGAATACTGGTTGGCCGTTCCCGGATCGAAGGTGAAGTTCGTCGGCAGGCCGTTCGCGTCAAACGTGACCGGCGGAAAATCGATCTGGTTGAGGCGGTCGTACTTGCGCACGTCCCACTGAATGTCGTCGCAATCCATCAGGAGGCCGGCGGACTCCTCGCACAGCTCCTCGAACTTCTGCCGTTGGGCGACGATGCCGGTGACGGCCTGGACTTCGCCTGTCTGGAGGTTTCGTGTTGCTTCATAGACAATGTGGTTCAGCGCGTAGCTCTTGTACTGGAAGAGCACGAACTCGACCAAGCCCATGATCAACATAAAGAAGACCGGCGCGAGCATCGCGAACTCGATCATCACGTTGCCGCCCTCCTCTCTGGAGAGGCGCTTTTGGGTGCGCATGGGTGTCCCGCCTTTTATCGCAGGATGAGTTATGCGCCCTCAGGTTTAATTATCCGCTGAGTGGAACCCGCGGTTTTTGAAAAGAATCGCGGGCAGCCTGTTTACTCCTGCTTCACGGGTTGGCGCTGGACCTCGTGATGAAGCGGACGTAAACGCGGGAAATGGCCAGAACAGTAACCGCTGCAGTGATCCTTATCGGAGATGAGCTTCTCTCCGGCCGGACGCAGGATACCAACCTTAAGACGATCGCGGAGTTTCTTAACCCGCTGGGGGTCGAGGTGCGGGAAGCGCGGGTGATCCCCGATGTCCACGAGACGATTGTGTCGACCGTGCAGGTGATGAGCCAGCGGCACGACTATGTTTTCACCACCGGCGGCATCGGGCCGACGCACGACGACATTACCGCCGATGCCGTTGCGGCAGCGTTCGGGCGGACGATCGACGTGCGAGCAGATGCGATGGCGATCCTGAAACCCTGGTACGAAGCGCGCGGCCAGGAAATGAACGAGGGCCGCCTGCGGATGGCGCGCATTCCCGCGGGGGCGGATCTGATCCACAACCCGGTGTCGGCGGCGCCGGGCTTCATGCTGGGCAATGTGTTCGTGATGGCGGGCATCCCCTCGGTAACGCGCGGCATGCTGCAGGATGTTGGGCATCGCATTCAGGGCGGCGCGGTGGTGCACGCGCATACGGTGCGCGGCATGGGATTGCGAGAAGGCGACATCGCAGCCCCGCTGGGCGAGCTGGCCAAGGCGCGGCCGGAGGTGAGCTTTGGCTCGTATCCATTCATGCGGCTAAACGGGAAGAACACCGAGTTTGGTGTGAACCTGGTGGCGCGCAGCCGCGACCCGGACCTGATTGCCACCAGCCTCGATGCGCTGGTCGAGATCGTGAAAGCGCGGGGCGTGAAGCCCGAGATTGATCCGAAGAAGGACTAGGCGATGAGCGAGATCGTGGAGGAACAGCTTCTGGTCGAGCGCGATGGCGCGGTGGCCGTGCTTACATTGAACCGGGCGAAACAGCTGAATGCGCTGTCTGTGGCGTTGCGAACGCAGATCGTGAAGACGGTGCGGGAGATTTCCGGCGCTGACAGTGTGCGGGCGATCGTTCTGACGGGAGCGGGGCGTGCGTTCTCGGCCGGTGTCGATCTCAAGGAAGCCGGACAGAGAGGGTTCTCACTGGGCGTTGGTTCGCAAGCCAGCCAGGACATGGATCTGGCAGCGGCGTTCGCGGCGTGCCCCTGGCCGGTGATCGGCGCGATCAATGGATTCGCGATCACGGGCGGGTTCGAGCTGGCGTTGATGTGCGATGTCTTGCTGGCGTCGAGCGAGGCCAAGTTTGCCGACACGCATTCGCGCGTTGGCCTGATGCCGGTTTGGGGCCTCTCGCAGAAGCTGCCACGCATCATCGGGGCGAGCCGCGCGAAAGAGCTGTCGCTGACGGGGAACTATCTCGATGCAGAGACAGCCGAGCGCTGGGGTCTGGTGAACCGGGTTTATGCGCCAGACCAGTTGCTGCCGGCGGCGAAGAAGCTGGCCGCCGAGATGGCTGGCGTTGAAGGCGGACTGCTGAAGCGGATGAAGGCAGTGATCGACGATGGCCTTTCCCTGCCCTTGCCCGAAGCGCTTAGGATGGAAATTGAGCGTGGCTCCAAGAACAACTCAGCCGTGACGCCGGCGGCGGCGGAAGAATCGCGCAAGACGGCAATGGCGCGTGGCCGGGAGCAAGCCGGTTGAGCTGGTCGCGTGTATATGATGGCGAGGAGCCGCAGCGCATCAACAAATGGCTGGCGCAAGCTGGCGTCTGTTCGCGGCGCGAGGCGGAAGCCCTGATCGCGGCAGGCGCTGTGTTCATCGACGGTACGCGTGTGGAAGATGTCGGCCGGAAGATTTCGGCGGGGCAGACGCTTGTGCTGAACGATCGCGCGGAGCTGGGGCTTGGGGCGCAGATTTCGGTGGTGATCCACAAGCCGGTAGGGATTGTGTCGGCGCAGCCTGATCCCGGGCAGATCCCGGCGGCGCGGCTGCTGACGGCGGAAAACCAGGTTGGGCCGGGAATTGCGCCGAGTTCGCGGGCGACGTTTGCGCCACTGGGGCGGCTCGACATGGATTCGCGCGGCCTGCTGCTGCTGTCGGAAGACGGCGTGCTGGCCAAAGCCATCATCGGTCCGGAATCGCAGATCGACAAGGAATACGTCGTGACCGTGACCGGCAAGGTGGATCGCGCGAAGATACAGAAGCTGCGTCACGGGCTGGAGCTGGATGGGCGGAAGCTCAAGCCCGCAAAGGTGACGCTGGACGATGTGCAGGTGCTGCGCTTTGTGCTGACCGAGGGCCGCAACCGGCAGATCAGGCGGATGTGCGAACTTGTGGAGCTGGACGTCACGGACCTGATCCGCGTGCGCGTGGGCACGTTGAAGCTGGGCGATCTGGCGGAGGGCAAGTGGCGGCATTTGCTGCCGGCGGAGCGCGATGCGCTGGTGGCGGCGAGCGCCTAGTCGGCCAGCGTGGCCCTGTAGAGGGCGAGCGCATCGGCGCTGAAGCAGCAGAAAACCACATCGGGAGCGGATGACTCCGCGGCGATGAAATGGCGCACGCTGCGGACCGCGATCTCTGTGGCCGCGGGAAGCGGATAGCCATAGGCGCCGGTGGAGATCAACGGAAAGGCGATCGAGCGGCAACCATGCCGGACGGCGAGCAGCAGGGAGTTTTGATAACAGCTTGCCAGATGTTCAGCTTCGTGGACGCCGCCGCCATACCAGACCGGGCCGACCGTGTGGATGATATGGCGGTGAGGAAGATTGTAGGCGCCGGTGATCCTTGCTTCGCCGGTGGGGCATCCGCCGAGCGCGCGGCATTCGGCGAGCAGGCCCGGACCCGCCGCACGATGGATCGCGCCATCGACGCCTCCGCCGCCCAGCAGGGACGAATTCGCGGCGTTGACGATGACGTCCACAGCCACGCGCGTGATGTCGCCCTGCTCTGCGGATACGCGCGGCACGTCCAGGCCCCTCAGACCAGAATGAAGACGCACATTGCCAACACCACCCCCGTCACAAGCGCAAGGCCGATGATGTCGGAGAGCGTGAGTTCGACGCCAACGCCTATGCCGCCAGCACGCGCCAGCCGGATTTCGCGCGCGATCAGGAAAAGCGGAAAGGTGACGCTTATGGCGACAGCGAAGCTGAGGATCACATAGACCCACACAAAACGGACGCCGAGCTTACGCGCCTCGATCAGCATCAGGGCGACGCCAGCCAGAAGGAACAGCCCGATATCGACCGTGAAGGAGCGGGCTGCCCCGTTCACTTTCAGGTCCTGCACATACTGGCCGAAGCCAGCGGAATCCGGTCCGGTGAAGTAGAGAAGGTTCTGGCTCCAGGTCGCAACCAGCGCGATGAGTGCGATCAGGCCGTAAAAGACGCATAGAAGCTGGCGTGTCCGGGACATGCGCACCCCTCCCCATGATCAAATTATCGCCGGGAAACAGCGCCCCCCAGCTTGTTTATGCGGCCACATTGCAGAATCGGCGGGGCCGGGTAAATGACGCGGCATGAGCGCGCAACCCGATATCTCCTCCCTCCTCGTTCCGCAGACGGCGGCTGATGCCGCTTCGCAGGGCATCAAGGCCGACGAGTTCGCCATCCTCCTCGACCGGCTGGGGCGGGCGCCGAACAAGGTGGAGCTCGGCATCTTCTCGGTGATGTGGTCGGAGCACTGCTCCTACAAATCCACGCGCCGCCATCTGGGCAAGTTCCCGACCAAGGGACCGAAGGTCATTCAGGGGCCGGGCGAGAATGCTGGCGTTGTCGACATCGGCGACGGTCAGGCGTGCATCTTCAAGATGGAGAGCCACAACCACCCGTCCTACATCGAGCCGCGTCAGGGCGCGGGCACGGGCGTGGGCGGCATCCTGCGCGATGTGTTCACGATGGGCGCCCGCCCGATCGCGCTGGTGAACGCGCTGCGCTTTGGCGACCCAAGCCATCCGAAGACGCGCTCGCTGGTGGCGGGCGTCGTGAGCGGCATTGGCGGCTATGGCAATTGCGTGGGCGTGCCGACGGTAGCGGGCGAGACGCAATTCCACAAAGGCTACAACGGCAATATCCTCGTCAACGCGATGGCGGTGGGGCTCGCGCAGACGGACAACATCTTCTACTCGCGCGGCGCCGAGCCGGGCAACGCGATCTTCTACGTCGGCTCCAAGACGGGTCGCGATGGCATCCATGGCGCGACCATGGCTTCGGCCGAATTCTCCGAGGGCGATGAAGAGAAGCGCCCGACCGTGCAGGTTGGCGATCCCTTCACCGAGAAGCTTCTCATCGAAGCGTGCCTTGAGCTGATGGCGACGGACTGGATTCAGTCCATTCAGGACATGGGCGCGGCTGGCCTCACCTCCTCCTCCGTGGAGATCGCGGACAAGGGCGGTGTCGGCGTCGAGATGGACATGGACAAGGTGCCCCAGCGCGAGACGGGCATGACGGCTTACGAGATCATGCTGTCGGAGTCTCAGGAGCGGATGCTCATGGTGCTGAAGCCCGGTCGCGAGGCGGATGCGAAGAAGATCTTCGACAAGTGGGACCTCGACGCCGAAGTGATCGGCTACACAACCAACACAGGCCGCCTCGTGCTGAAGCAGCAGGGACAAGTGGTGTGCGATATTCCGGTGCCGCCGCTGTCGCAGGATGCGCCGAACTATGACCGGCCATGGAACCCGCCCAAGCCGGCGCCGGCGCTGGACATCTCGAAATATCCCGAGCCTGCCGATTACGGCGAGGTTCTGCTGAAGCTTATGTCGTCGCCGGACATGGCGTCGAAGCGCTGGATCTGGGAGCAGTACGACCGCCACGTGATGGGCGACACGATCGATTCATCGCAGTCGGGCGGCGATGCGGCCATCGTGCGCATCCACGGCACCAACAAGGGCCTCGCGATCTGCTCCGATTGCAACCCGCACTATGTGGCGGCTGATCCCTATGAAGGCGGCAAGCAGGCGGTGGCGGAAGCCTACCGCAATCTCAGTGCCGTTGGCGCGACGCCGATCGCGATCACCGACAACCTCAACTTCGGCAACCCCGAAAAGCCGGACACGATGGGCGTGATCGTGAAAGCGATCGAAGGCATGGCGGAAGCCTGCCGCGTGCTCGAGTTCCCGGTCGTGAGCGGAAACGTGTCGCTTTACAACGAGACAGACGGCGTGGGGATTCCGCCGACGCCGGTTGTGGGCGGCATCGGGCTGATCGAGAACCTTGATCACATCGCTACATTGAAGGGGGCGCAGGCGGGAGATGAACTCCTGCTGATCGGGGAAGCGCCAATGCACCTCGGTGCGTCGGCGTATGCTCGCGTGATCCTTGGCCTTGATGGCGTTCCTGCAGGATCACCGCCTCGGGTCGACCTTTCGGCTGAGCGGCGCAATGCGGACCTTATTCGGACACTTATCGCTCAAGGCCTGGCGAACGCCGTACATGATGTTTCTGAAGGTGGAATTGTTTGTGCTGCCGCTGAAATGGCCCTTGCCGCCAACCTGCCAATCAACATCGCGCCGGATATCAACGCTCAGGATGCCGATAGAAAACACACACCCATGAATCGGATGGGTCTGCTTTTCGGAGAGGACCAGGCAAACTATCTAATCGCGGCGAATGCCCAGCAAAGGGAAGCAATCTTGGCGCTGGCGAAGAAACAGAAGCTTGAGTGGCTGGTTTACAGCATCGGGATGTTCGAAGGCGAAGGAATTCAGTTTTTCGCTGACACCGAAACACGAACAGCTGTCCCCCTAGCCACCCTTCGCGCCGCGCATGAAGGCTGGCTGCCGACGTACATGGCCGGTGCTTCGTAGCGATTGTCTGCGAGCGCGCCCTCGTCCTTCGAGGGGCGGCCCTTCGGGCCTGCTCAGGATGAGGGCGAACTGCTGGCGGTTCTGTAGCCCTCATCCTGAGCAGCACGCGTAGCGTGCGTCCGTCGAAGGACGAGGGCGTTCGGATAGTGCCTGCGCGTGAAACTTCGGACATGCGGGAACCTGACTCATTCGACATGGTGGAACCCGGAACGCGACTTCTGGCGCGGGCGTTTCTCGTGTGATGGGCGGGGATCCGCTCACTTGGAGGAACCTAAGTCTCGTATCATTCTCTTCACCGCCGCCAGCGTTGCTGCGCTGTCGCTAGCCGCATGCGGCGACAACATGAATTCCGATTCCGCGCTGATGACGCCGGCGACCGAAACGGCGCTGGCTGATCCGGCATCGGCGGATAACGTCGCGCGTGAAGCGCAGGATTTCGTCAACGCCGCGGGTCAGGCTAGCCTGGTCGAGATTCGGACCAGCGAGATGGCGCTCGAGAAATCGACAAGTGCCGATGTGAAAGCATTCGCTCAGATGATGATCGACAACCACAAGGCGGCAATCGACAGGCTGAAGGCGGCGGCATCCTCTGCTTCACTAAGGCCGCCGCTGGGCGTGCTGGATGATTTCCACATGCGGCGGATCAACGATCTGGTCGAAACGGATGGTGATGCCGACTTTGATGCGGACTATTCTGCACTTCAGATCGACGCCCACAACGACGCGATCAAGCTGTTCGAGGACTATGCGAAGGACACGGATGCAACAGCTCAGCTGAAAATGTTCGCGGACGAGACCCTGCCGACGCTACAGGCGCACAAGGCGGAAGCTGAAAAGATCCGCGAGATCGCAACGAAGGCCGATAAATCGCCTAATCCCAGCTAGGGATTCCCTTGGCTATGACGAAACAGCGCAGCGTCCCCCAATTGGGGTACGCTGCGTTCTGCTATTGTGCGAAGTTAAAGCCGAACTAGATACAGCATCCGGGACTCGAGGCCGGATCCAACCGCGAGCGTACACCACGCGGCGATCCTGGGAGGGACTATCAATGGCAATGGATCGGGCGACGCTCGAAGGATATCTGCGCGATGCGTTTCCTGACGCAGTGATCGCCTTGAAGGACCTTGCCGGCGACAACGACCACTGGAGCGCGGAGATCGTCTCGGAGCAGTTTCGCGGCAAGTCCCGCGTCGCGCAGCACCAGATGGTGTATGCGGCGCTGAAGGGCCGGATGGGCGGCGTGTTGCACGCCCTCGCCCTGACCACACGGGCGCCGGACTGAGGTAGCCGCGTGGCTGATTCCAACCGCGACAATGCGTCTGGCGTGCGCCGCCTCGGCTTCGGGGTGAGCGGGCCGCATGGCTCGCCGCTTGTGCGGCCGGAAACTACCGTTGCGATGATCATGCACGCGTTCGCGCTGGGCATACGCGTGTTCGACACGGCGCCGGCTTACGGGAATGGCGAGGCAGAGCGCAGGCTGGGCGAAGCGCTGGCGCGGCTGCCGCCTTATGAGCCTATCGTCTCGACCAAGGTGGGGCTGAAAGCGTCTGGCCTGATGAAGCGGGCGCATGAGTTCGAGCCCGAGAGTGTGCGCAAGTCGATCGAGGGGTCGCTGCAACGCCTGCGTCGGACGCGGGTGGACTGGCTGTTCCTGCACGGCCCGCCGCCGGAGGCGCTGACCGATGCGTTGCTGAAGACGCTGGTGGATCTGAAGTTCAAGGGCGATATCGGCGAGATCGGCATCTGCGCGCGCGACCATGCGCTGGATGCGGCGCTGACAACCGGGCAGTTCAGCCTGTTCATGACGCCCGTTCATATCGGGCTGGAGCCGCACGAGCTGACGCGGCTGGAGCGGCTCAGGGCGGCGGGTGAGCTGATCGGGATCGAGACACTGGCGCCCGCCAAGCGCCGCTTTCCCGCCCCGGTGAGCGCCGGAGCGACATGGCAGCTGGCGCGCACGCTTCTGGGCCGGGGCGGCCCGATCCCGCCAACGCCCATGACGATCGAAGAAGCCCTGAACTGGGCGCTTAACGAGGGCGGCGCACACCGGGCGATCATGTCGACCACCCGACTGGATCACCTCGAATCCAACGTCTACGCGGTCGCCAATCCCAACTCCGGACGCTTGATTAGCGGCTGATCCGGCCTTAGCTGAGAGCGGTAAGCTGAGTTTTCCGCGGGAATGACGCCATGTCAGACGTAAATGCACGCATCCAGGGCCTGGTGGACGCCAGCCCGGTGTTCCTGTTCATGAAGGGCACGCCGACCTTTCCCCAGTGCGGCTTCTCGGCGACCGTGATCTCGATCCTCGATCATCTAGGCGTTCAGTACGATAGCGCGAACATCCTCGAGGACGCCGAGCTGCGTCAGGGCATCAAGGATTTCTCGAACTGGCCGACCATCCCGCAGCTCTATGTAAAGGGCGAGTTCATCGGCGGATGCGACATCACGAAAGAGATGTTCCAGTCAGGCGAGCTGAAGTCTCTGCTGGTCGACAAAGGCGTGCTTCAGCCGGCCTGATCTAGACCAATCCAGTCAGCGCTTTCGCGTTCGCGCTGTCGTGGAAGACAGACGTGTCGAGATCGTTTTGCGCCCACCCAAGTTGATCGCGCAGCAGGCCCTTGAACACCTGGCGGGCGTCCACGGCCGGCATCAGGTCTCGATTTTCGAATAGCGCTGCAGGCTTGAGGCCCGGCCAGTCGCCGATCATGCGGCCACCCTTGATCGCACCGCCCGCGAGAATGGCGAGTCCGCCCGTGCCATGGTCAGTGCCGCCGCCGCCATTGACGCGAACGGTCCGGCCGAATTCCGACACGGCGACGAGCGCTGTCTTCTTCCACGTCTCGCCGAGCGACGCCTTGAGCGCCCTGATGCCATTGTCGAGGGCGGTGAAGCGTTGTTGCAGCATCTGGTTCTGCTGGGTGTGCGTGTCCCAGCCTTCAAGACTGACGACGGCGATCTCTGGCCCATCCGGCTGAGCGAGGAAGTTCCCGGCCGCCTGAAGCTGCGCCACATACTGCGCCGGGCCGCCGCGGCCGCCGCCCATGCTGTCCATCTTGATCGCGCCTGCGACCGAGTCAGCTCCGAGTGCGCTGGAGAGTGCAGGCTTGAGGACAGGGTCGTTCTCATACAGGTCAAGCAGGCGGGCGAGCGTGTCGCCGCTGGCTTCAGGCAGGACAGCGGGCGACCAGGACGATGTGTTGGGCGAGGCGCCGCGCAGGATCAGCGGTTGCGATGGCCCGATGGAGACGGCGGAATATGCTGCAGGCGCCCTTTGCAGCGCGCGGTTGAGCCAGCCATCTGCACTGACTTTTGCGACCTCCCCACATTCCAGCAGGTCCTGCGCCTCGAAATGCGACCGCTCGCGGTAGGGGCCGGCGAGCGCGGGAACGAAGGCGGCTTCCTTCGACGCATACATCGCTGCCAGCGTGGGCATGGCGGAATGCAGCGCGAATCCGTTGGAAAGCGGCGTCGCTTTTACATCGATCAGCGCGGCGCGATGGGCGCGGATATCCGGATCATCGAGTTTGGGCAGAGCGGCGACGCCGTCCATGGCGCCGCGCAGGATGACGACAATCAGCTTCCTGCCCTGCGCTGGGTTCGTGTTGGCGCGCGCACCGGGAGCGATGCTGACCAGCGTGGCGGCGCATCCGGCAAGAAGAAGCGAGCGGCGATTGAGCTGGATCATCGTTACCTCCGCTGAAACTCGGGCGACATCAGTGCGAGGGTGAAACCCTGCTCCGCGCTTTCGGCGCGCGCGACCGCCTGGCGCGTCTTTTCGCTGGCGATCTCGCCGAGAGCACGGTCGAGAAACTGCGTCGGCGTCTCGCCGCGCGCCATGCGACGTGAGACTGAGTTCGCCCATTCCAGACGCTTCTTGATTGCGTCCGACCCGGCCCATGACGCCGTATCATCCGGCCAGCCCGCTGGCGACGGCGCGCCGAAGGGCTGTTGGGCAAGCGAGGTATAGACCGCACGCGGCGCGCCGCCGAAAGTTGCCTGCGCGCCAGCAGCGCGCGCGGCAGACACGAGGAGTTCCTCAGGTGTCTTGAACTTGAGCGGCGTCTCGCCCCATGCCTCGTCCAGATCGATGACTGCACGGGCGAGAACAGAAAGGTCGCCGCCGGATTTCATGTAGGCCGCTTCCAGCTTCGCGATAGCGGAAGCTGGCGGCGTATCGCTTACGAAATGGCGCGCGAGCTTGGTAGCAACGTGTTGGGCGGTTGCGCGGTTTGCGGCGAGATCGTCGAGTATTGCGGCCGCCTGATCGGCGCCCGGGCCGCTGTAGGTTTTGGAAAGAACCTTGCGGGGACCGGGTTCGTGCAAGGGCTCAAGAAAGACCGTCTCGCCGGAATCGCGGGTGAGCCTCTCTGCTGCCTGCTGGCGCGCGCGTTGCTGGCCGCCTTTGGTGCGCTGGTTCTGTCCGCGAAGGCCAACAAGGCGCGCGGTCTGCGGACCGGCGACAGTCCAGCCCGTCAACGCCTTGGCAAACTCTACAATGTCGGCCTGCGTGTACCCCGAGCCAACGCCCATCGTGTGCAGTTCAAGGATTTCGCGAGCAAGGTTTTCGTTGAGACCCGCATCGCGGCGTTCCGCAACCTGCGTAGATGGACCGATGGAGCGAGCGGCGTCGAGATAGACAAGCATGCCGGGGTGGAAGGTCGCCGCCCCAAGCAATTTGGAGAAACTGCTGAACACGTTGGGACGGATCGCCTCGCGCTCGAACGGGCCGACCAGGCCAACGACCTGAGCGTTGCGGGCGGCGACAGTAAAATGGTTGGCCCAGAAACGATGCCAGCGTTCGGCGAAGGCGTTCGGCGTTGCCGCCGCGTGACGGCCGCGCGCCTCGATCTCTTCCTGCAGTCCATCGCGGATCTCACGCTGAACCTGCTTCTGGCTGCCTTGCCGCGCTTCAGCGCTGACCCCGTCTTGCCCCTTCGCGGCAGGCGCCATGCCGTAGGCTTCCTGGCGCGCTTCAAGAACTTCCTTGGCGGAGAGCAGATCACCGGCCGGCATCATCGCTGCGTTCGGAGCAATCTGCGCCTTGAGCCAGCCGCGCGGATCAGACGCTGCATCCGCTATCTCGCCGGGACGCGCGCCCATGCCGAAGCGGGTGGCGGCGATGGCGCCTTGTAGCCGGGCCATGGGAACAGCTCCCTCGATTACCGCGCGACCTTAACAGCCCCTTGCCGTCAAACTGTGCCAGCGGGCGGGATTATTGTATCAAGATATCTTGTGGACTTGCACTGAGTTCTACCTTCAAGGGCCTGTGTAGCGGGCGCGTGGGCGGATCAGGCGACCCGTTTCGCGCTGCTCCATTGCGTGGGCCAGCCAGCCTGTCATGCGGGCGAGCGCAAAGATGCAGAACGGGGCTTCGTCGGGCAGGCCAAGGTCACGCGTCATGGCGGCTAGCGCAGCATCGCAATTGGCCCTGTCACCTGTCGCCTGCTCGAGCGCGCGGATGGCTTTCGCGATGGCCGGCTTTGGCTTCAGCGCGGCGAGCAGGTTCGCGGCGCGCACATCGCCCTCAGGATAAAGCGGATGCGACCAGCCAGCTACATCCTCGCCGCGTGCGATCATCGCCCGCGCTTCGGCGACAGTATCCTTCGCAGCGACAAGGCGATCAAGCTGCGCAAGAGCCAGTGTTGGCGCTTCGCCATGAAGCGGGCCTGCCAGAGTCGATAGCCCCGCCAGCGCGCATGCGGCGAGTGGCGCGCCCGTCGAAGCCGCGATGCGGACCGCGAAGGTAGAGGCATTGAGTTCGTGATCCGCCATCAGCACAAGCGCGCGACGGACGATGTTCGCACCCTGCGCGTCCAGCTTCCACGCTCGCGCAAGGCGCTGGTGGATCAGACCAGCATCCTGTCCCGAGAGTGCGACAGAGAATTCCTGCAGGATCGACCATGCATCAGCCCGAAGCGCGGCGGGATTTCGGCCAAGGCTGGGCGCATCGTCGTTGGCGCGTCTCGCCAGCATTGCGAAAGCGCGCGCCTTGGGCGTTGAGCCTGCCGTGCGACGCATAACACCTTGAGGCGGAACTTGATCCGCGTTCCAGAGCAGGCATGCCACGCCCTCTAGTGACGATTTTGTCGCCAGCGCTTCGATCACCTTCCCGCGGACGATGAACTGACCATCGCGCACCGTGGAGATTGCGCTTTCAAGAACCGGCTCGCCCCAGGCGATTGCGCCGGCGGCCACTTCCGAACGGCGACGGGCGCCCCGCCGCCTGCCCTTCAGCCTGCTGATGTCACTGGCGGAATAGAGACTGCGCCGCGGATCGGCATCGTCGGCCTTCGCACGCACGAGTCCACGGCTGACGTAGGAATAGAGCGTCTGCTTGCGGACGCTGAGTTCGGCCAATGCATCTTCGGCAGCGATCCAGTCCATCGGCTGACCTTTAGTTGATTATATTGATCAATCTTGACCAAAGCGACCATGTATCGCCATGTCAGCTGCGTCAATCATGGAGCGATCGATGGATGCGGGCCTGGAAAAAGTTGTCGCGGCGGAGACAGTGCTGTCGGATGTGCAGGGCGCGGAAGGCCGGTTGATCATTCGCGGACAGGATGTGGAAACGCTGGCGCGCGACTTCACGTTCGAGCAGGCCGCAGAGCATCTGTGGGGCGGATTCTTCGATGCCTCGCCGGATATGACGGCTGCGTTGGGCAAGGCGCGGCTCGCGGCCTTCCAGCGACTGGAACCGGATTTTGCGCGGCTTGTGGCGCTGCCCGAAGTGGAGGCCGTGCGCGCGGCGCTGAGCCTTGCGCCGGACGGTCACGATGCGGCGGCCGCGATTGATCTCGTGGCCACCATGGCGGTGGCGACTGGAGCAGTCGCGCAACTGAAAGCCGGTCGAAAGCCGGTGGTGCCTGATGCGAACGCCTCGCATGGTGAAGACCTGCTGCGGATGATCCGCGGCGAGGCGCCTTCTGCTGAAGAGGCGCGAGCGCTGGATGCTTATCTGGTGACGATCTCCGATCACGGGCTCAACGCATCGACCTTTGTGGCCCGGTGCGTGGCGTCGACGCGGGCGGGGCTTGGGTCGGCGGTGATTGCCGGGCTGTCGGCGCTCAAAGGGCCGCTGCATGGCGGCGCGCCGGGTCCGGTTCTGGACATGCTGGACGGCATCGGCGCAGCCGATCATGCGGAGAGCTGGATACGGAGCGCGCTGGATCGCGGCGAGCGGTTGATGGGTTTCGGGCATCGAGTCTATCGCACGCGCGACCCACGCGCCGACGTGCTGAAGCGCGTTGTGAACACGCTGCCGGCGAGCAGCGGACGGCTGGCGCTCGCGCAAGCCATCGAGGGGCGCATCCTGCAAAGACTGGCAGCCGAGAAGCCGGACCGGAAGCTGGATACCAATGTCGAATACTACACAGCGATCCTGCTTGAAGCGCTGGGCGTCCCGCGTGGATTGTTCACCTGCCTGTTCGGCTGCGGCCGCGTGACTGGCTGGATCGCGCACGCGCGCGAACAGCTGGCGACAGGGCGGCTGGTGCGGCCGGCATCGATCTATGTGGGACCGGCGCCGGCGGAGCGCGCTGCCGCTTAGCGCGCGCCCGCCTCAGCCAACGTCGCCGCATCCAACGCTTCCTTGCGGAAGCTGGAGCGGACGCCAGACGGGACGCCGAATTCCATCAGCTGGTCGGTGGCAGGCGTGTAGGCGGGCCAGGCCGGACCGGACGCGCATTTCGGTTCGCCCAACTTCGCGAAGGCGACCCAGCAGGAGTGCATCAGCGCGGCCATTGCCTTGTCTTCTTCGGACGGCGGCGCAACGGTCGCGGTGACTGAAGGAACAACGACCGGACGCGCCTGGCCGCCGAAGACATAGGGAATCTCGGCAGCGTGAGCGGCGCCCATGGAGTCAGGCGTGCGGTGGTCGGTGGCGACGTAGGAGAAGAAATAAAGCCAGCTGGGTTTGCCGTCGGCAGACTTCGAGGCAATGAATCGCGCAGGAGCGCCGGCCTGGCTGTTGGTCCAGTCTGTGGCTGCCTGCCCCTGCAGCTGACGCGCCAGCGAGGCTTCGTAGCTGTTCGAGCCGACGATCAGCGGAATATCCATCGCCCGCTTGTTCGCTACGGCCGAAAGCGACGTCTCCGTCATGTAGCGGCCATCCACGATCGGGAAGCGCGCACCATTGGCGGCGTCGACAAGCTTGTCGGCGGGGATCGCACGCAGGTCAGCGAGCGTTGCGGTTTCAGCGGCGCCGGCGCGCGTCATCAACGCCTTGCCGTCTTTTTCCGCGTCAGACAGCGGGGCGCTGACGCCCCAGGTGATGTTGGATTCCAGAATGGCTTGCTGGAACAGGCCTTTCGACGACTTGAGGCCGAGCAGCGCATAGATATCGATCGCGCCAGCGCTTTCCCCGAACACCGTGACCTTCGACGCATCACCGCCGAAGGCGCCGATATTGGACTGAACCCATTGCAACGCAGCGGTCTGATCCATGAGGCCGTAGTTAGCCAGCGGCTCGGATGGGGCAGCAGTCTTGGTGATCTCCGGGTGCGCGAAGAAGCCAAGCGCACCCATGCGATAATTCAGCGTGACCATAACGACGCCGCTCCTGGCGAAGGCCGCGCCATTATAGATCGAACCTGATCCGTTGAGGTTCGAGCCGCCATGGATCCAGACCATGACCGGCAGGTTCTTCGCATCCTTTGGGGCGAAGACGTTGAGATAGAGGCAGTCCTCCGACGTCTTCGCCTCGGCGCCGAGGCGCGCATTCTGGGAGCAGCTCGCGCCGTATTCTGTCGCGGGACGATCACCGGCCCAGGCGGCCACAGGCTGTGGCGGCTTCCAGCGCAGGGCGCCTACGGGCGGGACGGCGAAAGGAATGCCCTTGAATGTGACGATCCCGTCGGCTGCGTCGCCAACGAGTGTCCCGCTCGAGATTTTCACCTTGGCGGGTTCAGCAAGAGCTGCGGGCGTGAAAGCGAGCGCAAGCGCAAGCGCGGCTGCAATTCTCATGACGAACCTCCCAGGCGACCGACTTGCGCGGCGGCTTCTGGAAGCGGTTATAGCGCAGCGAAAGCGGCGATGTCAGCTCGGTGCTGAAGTCGATGCGGCCTAGTATTCGAGGCGGCGTTCAAGATCCCTGGCGACGAGCGCCATTTCGGCGGCGCCTGAGCGGGCGCTGATCAGTTCGATCGCGGCCAGCGCAAGTTCGACGCCATCGATCGGCTTGGGCAGCGACAGCGCCGCGCCCCGCAATTCCGCAAGCAGAAGAACGTGCTCAAGCGATTTCCCATGCGAGGCCCTGCCCGCCAGCGCGATGACAGGCGGCATGCCCGGGCGGCTGCAGAGATCAGCCACCAGATCGAGGCCGCCGGAGGTATCGACGCCGACAATGATCACATCGCGATCCCCGAAGGCGCCTCGGGAGGCGGAGACCTGGCCGGGGGAAAGTGCGGAAAATGCAATCGCCGGATGGCCAAGCGCGTCAGCCTCGGACATTAGGAGGTCGTCATCATCGACGATGAGGATTTTCAGCTGACCGGCCACTTGGCCCATGTCCCACCCGTACTTGCCCTAAGAGCCCGTTTCCTCAAGCGTCATAAGGGTTAACCGGAGGGTGCTAATTATTAGTTGCTTCTAAACTTAGGGCTAACCCTGAAAACATCCTAGGCATTTGCCGGGGTCTTTCAAAAGCACGAATAAAAGCAAGGCAAAAGGAACGCCGCATGCTTGACAACCTGTCGCACGTTGAGGAATCGGACCCAAATTCGTTTACCCCTCTGCACCCGGCTTTTGCCGATTCGCCCGATAGCGTGACCTTCCGGAAGCTTCGCAAACGGCTGGTTCGTCAAACGCAGGAGGCGATCCGTGCGTATGGCATGCTTAGCGCCGACGGGACGGGATCGGGCAGGCGGCCACGCTGGCTGGTTTGCCTTTCGGGCGGCAAGGACAGCTACACGCTGCTGTCTGTCCTGCTGGACCTGCAATGGCAGGGCGCGTTGCCGGTCGATCTGCTGGCCTGCAATCTCGACCAGGGGCAGCCGGGTTTTCCCAAGCATATTCTTCCCGAATATCTCGCGCGCATCGGCGTGCCGCACAGGATCATCACGCAGGACACCTATTCGGTCGTGACGGAGAAGGTGCCGGCGTCGAACACGTACTGCTCGCTGTGCTCGCGAATGCGGCGGGGCATTCTCTACCGGGTGGCGCGCGAGGAGGGATGCGAGGCGGTTGTGCTGGGGCATCATCGCGATGATTCGCTCGAGACCTTCATGCTGAACTTCCTGCACGGCGGCAGGCTGGCGGCGATGCCGCCGAAGCTGGTGAACGATGCCGGCGACCTGTTCGTGCTGCGGCCGCTGATCGGATGCGCGGAGGACGACATCCGCAAGTTCGCGGGGCACATGCAGTTCCCGATCATCCCGTGCAATCTCTGTGGATCGCAGGACGGGCTGCAACGCATGCAGATCAAGTCGTTACTCAACGAGTGGGAGCAGCGCAATCCCGGCAAGCGGCAGGTGATGGCGCGTGCGCTGAGCCATGTGCGGCCATCGCATCTGGTGGATGCGGAGCTTTTCGATTTTGCGGGGCTGGAACTGGGCACGCCGGGGACGAAGGATGACGGGCTCTAGGCACAAGGGCGCGGCCTCGTTTGCGGCGAGTTGGGGCGGGCTTTGATTTTGAGCGCGGTCGCTTAGGCGACCGCGTTTTTGTTTGGAGTTGGGCGAAGAGCCCCCTGCGTCATGCGCGCAAGGGCGCGCACGCTTGCCCTTCGCTTACGCTTCGGGCGTTCGTCGCTCGAATTGGTCCACTGGACCAATTCGTCCGCTTCGCGGCCGCTCCTTACCCCGCCAGTGCTTCGCACTGATGGAGGCAATTCCCCTTCATTGCTCTGATCTTGCCTCCCCATGCGTAGCAGGGGGAGGTGGATCGCGTACGAAGCGCGCGCGACGGAGGGAGATGGTGCGGTGTGGCTCACGGTGGTGAGCACGCCCTCGTCCTTCGACGGGCGCACGCGAAGCGTGCTGCTCAGGATGAGGGCTATTGGGCCGTCGTGCGGGACAGCGATTGTTTCCTGTTGTTGGGTGTCGGTCTTCACTCGGGGCAGAGCGACTTCATCGTCAGTCGTGTGCCAATCACGCTTGGGACGAAGTTGCTTCATCTGGAATGTTGAGACGACGTAGTGCACGAGCATCGCAAATGCGCGCAGCACAGCTATCAGCAAGAGCTGAGGAGGCTGCGGGGTTACCAGCCCAGTTTGCGCGTGTTTGTGCCGTGTCATGGGTTGAATAATAACCCCGGCTCCGTCCCCGGTTGAATCTGGAGGGCGCTATCCCCCATTCTTGTTAAGTAGGCCTTTGAATTTTCTCGGGAAGATTTTCGGCCGTCCTACAAATTGGATACCGCTCCATCCCTCATTCTCGCGATCACGCTTGTGGCTCGCCCCCTCCGTCTCGCGTGATTTGCACGCGATCCAACTCCCCTGCGCCTTGCGCTTCCGGGAGGACGGGTTGTGGGTTTGGCCCAGGGTTCCGGATCACGCCCTTTGCAGAATCGCATAGTGACAGCGCGTTTGCCTGCTACGGCGCGCCGCCAGATGTGGCGGGGGTAGGTTTGGCGGCGGCGGTGGCGGGCGCCGGGGCGGAGGCGGGGGCTGCGACCTTCGGGGCTTCGAAGCGTTGCTTCATCGCGGCGGCGAAGGCATCGACCTTTGGCGCATCGGCCAGACGGCGGACGGCTTCGGACAGGGCGGCGCCGGAAACATCGGCTTGCGATGTGATGAGATCGAAGCTGGCCTTGTTGGGGTTGCCGTCCATCACGCCGGCATAGCTTCGCAACTGCGCGATGAGGCCGGCATCCTTGGCCATGCGTGCGGCGATGGCGGTCTTGAAGATGGTGTCGCCATCCTTCTTCTGCGCCTGACCGGCGGGCGGCAGCATCGAGATCATTGCCCTCGCCGCTTCCGGCCATTTGCGGTCGCGCCAGTAGGCGTCGGCGAGGAGCGATTTGGCTTCGACGCCATCGAGCGGTTCGACCAGTTCGATGACATGGTCGTAGCGACCGAGATCGCGATAAGCGGCGGCTTCCAGCAGGCGACGTTCGAGCGCGAGTTCCTTGGGGAGCTGCGGCTGGCGCGTGGTGTTGATGGCGGAGAGCGCCTTGTCCGGGCGCTTGTCCCACAGATAGATCGTCGCGAGGTCGACCGCGACGGCCGACTTGCCGATGCCACGAATGCGATTGTCGACCTGGTATTGCAGGAGGACGCTGGCAGGCTCCAGCAGGTCGAACGCGACGAGGCGCTGGGCGAGCTTGCGCACCATCTGATCGCCATCGGGGCCGATGGGCATGAGATTGTCGTCGAACTCATAAAACAGGGCGACGGCCTGGATCGGGTCGAGGCGATCTGCCTCGCCATTGAGGAACAGGCGGCGGAAATAGTCGGACAGCTTGATGCGCAGTTCGCGCGCGCCGGGCGCGTTGGCGTCACGCAGGGCAGTCGACTGGGCAAGCAGCAGCGCATCGCGGAAGCGGCCGACGCGCATGTACTGGTCGGCAAGGATGCCGACGGTGGACATTTCAACCTCGTCGCCGCGCCAGCGATAGCGCAGGGCTTCGAGTTCGGTTGCAGCTTCATTGGCGCTCATCTTGCCGGCGGCGACGCCGAGATCGAGGCGTTTGAGTTCGGCGCGGACGGCGATCGGCTCCAGCGCATTTTTCGAGAGCCGGGAGAATTCGTCGTAGGCGGCGCCGGGACCATCTATGACCGAACGCAGGGTCGCGAGGACGAGCTGGCCGCGTTCCTTCGTTTCACGATCGCCATTGGCGACGGCGGCGTTCGCCTGGCGGCGGGCGGTGTCGTAGTCATTGGTGCGCAGGGCGGCGTCCGCCCAGGCGGCGGCGAAGACAGCGGCGCGAGCGGAGGGATAGGCGTATATCTGCTTGTCGGAGGCGCGGAAGAATTCAAGCGCGCGTTCCCATTCGCCGCGTTCAGCCGCGATCATGGCGCGCCATAGCGCGGCGGAAGGATCGCCGCGCAGGACGCCACGAGCGAGATCGTCATCGGCGACCTTGAGACGGCCGGTCATGTAATTGGCGACGCCGCGCATGCCGACAAAGCTTGCATCCTGCTCAAGCTCTGGCCGGTCGTTCAATGCAACCTTGAGGACGCCGAGCGCTTCATAGGCGTGATCGTGTCCGAGATGGAAGCGGACCAGATCAAGCGCGGCGCTGCCGCCGACGGGCGTTGACGGATCAATCGCAGCGGCCGCGGATTCAAGACCGGAGAGCTGCTGGAAATAGGCTTCGCCGCGCGAGGCGCCCCAGCCGGCGAAATCAATGTAGGCCGGGTTGGCCGTCATGCCGCCGAGGCCGCTGTCGGCGATCACGTCTGGCGTGGATTGAACGTTGGACGCCATCGACACCACAACGCGTTCGCCTTCGATCGTGACCACGACATTGTCTGACTTCGGCGCGATGGCGAGGCCATGCGCGGTGGCGGGGAGCGAGGCTTCGACGAAATCGCGCGGCGTGGGCGAAGCCGATGATGGGCCGTAGGAGACGGCAACCGCCAGCTGGTCGCCGATCACCGGGTCTTCGAACCAGACAAGGCCGGTTGCGCCAATGAGCATGGTTTCGATGCGGGCGCGACCGCCCTCGCCCGCGCGCCGCGTTGGCGAGAGGAAGCGTTGCGGCTTTGAGCCGGTGGGCGCGAAGCGAAGCGTCCAGATCGATTCATCCATCTCGGCGGAGACGATGAGGCCTTTCGGAATCTCCAGCCGCATCAGCGTGGCGTCTTTCACGCGCATGGTGCGCACGCGATAGCCGGCGGGCAGTTGCGTGGGGTCGACTTTCAGGTCTGCGTTGGCGGCAAACACAGCCCAGATGGCCGAGCCGCGGGCGAAGACGGCGCCGGGGGCGGGAGCGGCGAACGGGATCTGGAGTTCGAGGCCATTGGCGAGCGGGGCCGCCTTGACGTTGACGAGGCCGTTGCGCGGCGCGGGATCATGCCAGTTGCCCGACATGACAGTGACGCGCTGTTCCCCGCCCAGCACATTGTTGGCGACGGCGGGTGTGAGCGAGGCGGCGACTTCCTCGACCGGCGCCTGTTTCGGCGGGGTGAGAAGGCCGGGCTTTTCGGCGACGGCTTGCGACTTGGGCGGAGCGGGCTTGGCGGGCACAGCGGCGGCCGCCGGCGCGGGTTTCGAGATATCGACGACCAGGACATCGCCTTCGAGGAAGTGCTTGATCGGCAGCTTGTCCTTGGACGTGATGGTGGCGACGTAGCCCTTGTCGGTGTTCTCGCCCTGGAAGTCCGCGAGGTTGGGCGGCGGCGAGATGCGCAGGTAGGCGAGATCGGGTTTGGCGCGTTTGGCGAATTGCAGCTTCAGCGTGCCTTCGCCCTGGCTGATGACCTTGTAGCCGACGCGGGCGGGCCAGTAGAAGGCGACGCGCGATGAATCGCCGGACTGGCTGCCGCGCACTTCGAGCGGATCGATCGCGGGCGGCGGCGGGATGGCGGCGGCGCGCTTGGCTTCGGCCTCTTTCGCCTTCACGGCGGCGAGCGGCGAGACGAGCTTGGGCGGCGACGCGGTGGATGATTCCGGGATCAGGTCGATTGCTGTGAGATCGACTGACGTGGAGACGGCCAGGCGCGGGGCCTGTTTGAGGCCGATGCGGGCCGTCATGCCATCGGGGTCCATGAAGGTGACGGCGGCCCAGTTGGGCAGGCCTTCCTTCAGCTTGTCGAGATTGATCGTGACCTTCTGATCGAAGGTGAGGATGAGGACCTGGTTCGAGACCTTTGCACTGATCTTCGGTGCGGCCTCGTCTCCATCGCCCCATCTCGCGGTGATACGGGCGTAGCCCGGCGCTTCCTTGAAGGAGAACTGGACCGGCTTGTCGGCGAAGGCAGGCGCAACAAAGGATACAGCCGCCGCTCCCATCATGGAGAGGCGGATCGCCCAACCCACGGGAGGGCGGAGCAGGCTCACGCTGGCGTTTTCTTCAGCGCTTCGATGCTGGCGGGCGGCTTGGCGAGGCCGGCGAGCATCCGGGTGAGCGCTTCGGCGCGCTTGGGCTGCATGGTGGACATGACGGCGGCGAGCGTTGCGGACTTCATCGACTTGGCGATGTCGAGGAGGAGCGTGTCCTCCATGCCGTTGAAGATGTTGGCCGCGTCCTTGGGCTTCATCGACTCATAGGTTTTCACGAGGGCCGTCATGCGCTCGTCGCGCTTGGCGTCCATTGAGGTGAGCAGAGCCTGGATTTCGGTTTCGACGGCCTTGAGTTCGGTGATCTGTTCCTGCAGGCGCGACTCGGCGGCGGCTGCGGCCTGTTCGCGCGTTTCGATGCCGGTCTCGCGGCCGTCGAGTTCCTCGCGGCGCTTCTGGAGGCTGCGAAGGACGAGGATTTCCTGCGAGGAGAGGCCCATCTCCTCGGCGGCGGAGTTCAGCGTTGTGAGGCATTGTTCGGGCGTAGGGGCTGCGGCCTCGGCGGGTGGAGCGCCCTCTTCCGCCGTGGCGGCGGCAGTTGTGGCTTCACCTTCGCCGACGCCGGCGGTGAGTTCTGTTTCGGGCGCCGGGGCTGCGCTCTCGACCGCTTCGGCGGCGACGGCCTGCGCGATATCTAGGCCCTTGAACGCCAGTGCGCCGACTGCGACAGCGCAGACGGCGGAGAGCACACCGACCTTGGGAGTCATGGAAACAGCCTCCTAGAGCACGCTACGGCGGCGCAGCGTGAAGTCGACATTGGCGCGCGCGGTGGCGTGGGACGTTTCACGCGGAGCGTCGCGATACGGATCGATCGGCATGTCCCGGACATCACGGACCATCGGGATGGACGCAACGGCGCGGGCTTCATCGATTTTGGACTGAAGCTCTTTCCCGGCGGCGTCTGCCGAGCGGCGCAGGGCGGTGACGGCGTTCTGGGCGTGCACGACAGAATTCTGCAGCTCCTTGGCAGCTTCAAGCATGCGCGTGTTGCCGTTGCGCAGCGCCTTGAGCTTGCCGTCGAGGCGCATGCAGTAGGCAATGGCGATGATCAGCAGCAGGGCCAGAAAGCCCTCGAAGGCGATGGAGTAGAGTCCCGACGACAACATCATCTTGCTTCCAGTACTCGCTTCTTGGCGGCGTTGGTGATCGGCGCTTCGACGCGCATGGCCACTTTCTGGCCGATGCGGCCGACCTGGCCGTGCGTGAGGTGGATGTCGCCGCACATTAGATGCGCCTTCGACTCCGGTGTGGCGTTCATGATCAGCGTGTCGCCGACCTGCAGGTTCATCATCTTGCCGAGCGGCTGGGTGAACTCGTCCAGCACGACGCGCAAGGTTGTAGGCGCGGACCAGAGTTCGGTGGCGAGGTGGCCTTCCCAGATGTTGTCGCGGCCGAACTTCTCGCCCATGAAGTTCTGCAGCAGCATCTTCCGGATAGGTTCGAGCGTGGCGTAGGGCAGCAGCAACTCGCAACGGCCGCCGCGATCTTCCATGTCGATACGCAGCTTCACGAGGATGGCGGCGTTGGCCGGCTGGGCGATGGCGGCGAAGCGCGGGTTTGTTTCGATGCGGTCGAGTTCGAATTCCACGGCGGTGAGCGGGTCGAACGCCTTGCGGGCATCATGCAGGATGACTTCGACGAGGCGCGTCACCAGCACACGCTCGATCGTGGTGTAGGGACGGCCTTCGACGCGCATGGCGACGGTACCGCGACGGCCGCCGAGCAGCACATCCACGATCGAGTAGATCAGGTTCGAATCGACAGTGAGCAGGCCGAAATTGTCGAGCTGTTTCGCCTTGAAGACCGCCAGAATGGCGGGCAGCGGGATCGAGTTGAGATAATCGCCAAAGCGCATGGACTGGATCGCATCCAGCGACACTTCGACGTTGTCGGACGTGAAGTTGCGCAGGCTGGTGGTCATCAGGCGCACGAGGCGGTCGAACACGACCTCGAGCATGGGGAGGCGTTCATAGGAGACCAGCGCGGAGTTGATCAGCGCGCGGATGCCGTTGCGCTTGGCGCCGTTTTCTTCTTCCAGCGAGAAACCGAGGAGCGAGTCGATCTCGTCCTGGTTCAGGATGCGCTCGGAGCCCACCGCAGCTTGCGCGAGCGTCTGCGATTCGCCTTGCGAGCCATCGGCGCCCCACGCGTCTTCGCCGCCGGCGGGCTTGCCCGAGGCGACACTGGCTTCCCAGCCAGCCGCAAGTTCTTCGTCGGTGGTTTCCTGGGACATGTGCGTTTACTGGATCAGCATGCTCTCGATCAGCACGGCATCGACCTTCTTGGGGTCCATGATAGTGTTGAATCGATTGAGCAGTTCGCGACGCAGGCGCCACGTGCCGGTGGAGCCATTGAGATCTTCGACGCGCAGTTCGCGCAGGAAGGAGTTCAGCTGGTCTTTCAGGCGCGGCATCAGCTCGGGCACTTTCTTGAAAGTGGCGGGGCTGCTGGATTCGAGCGTGAGTTCGAGCTCCATGTAGGGCGAGCGCTGGCCTTCGGTGCCGGCCAGGTTCACGATCAGCTTCGGCATCGCGTAGTAGCACGGATCGTCGCCAGAACATTCGAGAGCATGACCGACATCGCCGGGCTCGCCCGTTGCAGCGCCGCCTTCGGCGCCATGCTCGCCGGCCGCCGCTGCTTCGCCGCCGCCATGGTCTTCGGCTTTAGCTTCGCCATGACCTTCTTCGGCCTTGGGCTCGCCGTGAGCGCCTGCTTCCTCGCCAGCTGATTCGGTGGCCGCCGCAGGGGCGCCGCCGCCAAGCAGCATCATCGCAGCCGCGCCTCCGCCGCCGAGCACCAGCACGGCAGGGAGGATGATGAAGAGGACCAGCGTCTTGCCGGCCATCTTCTTCTTTACGGCAACGCCCTGCTCGCCTTCGGCAGGCTTTTCAGCCTCGGGCGCGTCCGGCTTCTTTGCCTTTTCCTTTTTCGCCATTTTAGGCGGCCCTCTTGCCAGCACGTCCGGGAATCACGGGACCCCGGAACTTCGGGGACACCCGGCAAAATCGTCTCCGGATGGTTAAGGATTGGTGGAGATGGGCAAAAGCTGCCGGGTGAAGAGCTGCCGGGGTGACCTGAAAAGCAACACCCCGTTAACCGTGCAGCGGCATGGTGCAGGGGTTAATCCCCGTGTCCGCCGCAGAAAACGCGGACCAAGCCCAGCCTGGCTCCGCCGCCGCCAAAGTGCAGCGTGGAGGCAAACGGCGGCCCATGGACAATTCATTCATGGTCGGCCTGTCCGCGCAGCAAGTGCTGCAAAAGCGGATGGACACGACCGCGAACAACCTCGCGAACATGACGACTGCCGGCTTCAAGGTCGAGCATCTGGTGACGCGCGACCTGACCGAGAAGCCGGCTGCGGCCTCGGACACGCCCAACGAAATCTCGTTTGCCGACGCGTGGATGCTCCAGCGCGACTTTTCGACCGGGCCGATCGAGCAGACCGGCAATGCTCTGGATTTCGCAATCGAGGGCGACGGCTTCTTCACGGTGCAGACCGCGGCAGGCCAGGCCTATACCCGCGATGGACGTTTCAGCCTGAATGAGCAGGGCCAGGTCGTGACGCGCAATGGCGACGTCGTGATGGGTGAAGGCGGGCCGATCACGCTCGACCCGACGGGTGGACAGATTTCCGTCTCGCGCGAAGGCTCCATCAGCCAGGATGGCCAGATCGCGGGCGCGATGCGCGTGATGAAATTCCAGACGCCAGCTGCGCTCGAGAAAGTCGGCAACAATCTCTGGCTGGCGACGGACGAACAGCCCACGGCCGCGACCGATGCGCGCGTGGTTTCAGGATTCGTCGAAGGCTCGAACGTGAATGCCGTCAAGGAACTGACGGACATGATCGAGATCAGCCGCGCCTACACATCCGTCGCGAAGATGATCCAGCAATCGGATGAGCTTCGCGGGACTTCGATCGATAAGCTGGCTCGCGTCAGATAATTTTGACTACCGCCTGAGGAGGCATTCACATGCGCGCTCTCAACACAGCCGCCACGGGCATGCAGGCCCAGCAGCTCAACGTCGAGGTCATTGCGAACAACATCGCGAACATGAACACGACGGGCTTCAAGCGCCAGCGCGCCGAGTTCCAGGATCTGCTGTATCAGAACGTCGAGCGCATGGGCGTCACCTCATCGGACGCGGGAACGATTGTTCCGACCGGCGTTCAGGTTGGCGTCGGCGTGAAAGCCGGTTCGGTCTATCGCGTGACCGAACAGGGCGGCATGACGCAGACGACCAACCCTTATGATGTCGGCATTTCGGGCGAAGGCTATTTCATCATCCAGCTGCCGGACGGCCGCGACGCCTATACGCGCGCCGGCAACTTCGCGCTTTCGCCGGATGGACAGCTGGTGACGGAAGACGGCTTCGTCGTGGCGCCGGGCATCACCGTGCCGCAGGACGCTGTCGGCGTTTCGATCAACCGCCAGGGCGTCGTGCAGGCGATCATGGCCGATGGCAGCGCTCCGCAGGACGTCGGCGCGCTGGAACTGGCGCGCTTCGTGAACCCGGCGGGTCTTGAAGCCATCGGCGACAACTCTTTCGTTGAAACGCCAGCCTCGGGCACGGCGAACCGCGGACAACCGGCCTCCGTCGGCTTTGGCTATCTGCAGCAGGGGTTTCTCGAAACCTCGAACGTGAACGCGGTTACGGAAATCTCGTCGCTGATTACCGCGCAGCGCGCCTATGAGATGAACTCGAAGGTCATCACCACGACCGACGAGATGCTGCGCGCCACAAGCAATCTGCGGTAGGATTCATGACCCGCATCGCCGCAATCTTTCTGTCCGTTCTGTTGCTCGCGCCGCTCGCGGTCGCGCAGCGTACGGGCGTGAAAGTGATCGGCGGCGACTGGATCACGCTGGGCGACGTTGCGCCTGTTACGGGCGAACATGCCGGCATCCTGCTGGGACCGGCGCCGCCGCCGGGGCAGACTCTGGCGCTGGATCCGGCTTTCCTTATCGCCACAGCGAAGAATGCGGGCGTTATCCTCGCCATTCCGCTCGACCAGCCGATCATGGTGACGCGCGCCACCGGCAACGCCAAGGCCGCGCCGCCCGCAATGACAGCGCGCGCGGCAACGCCTGCAGCGCAGATCGTGGGCACGCAATCGGCCGGTCAGGTCGTTGTGCTGGTGCGCGATATTCCGCGCGGGCATGTGCTTTCGGCGGAAGATCTGAACTGGCAGGACGCCAACGCGTCTCGCCCGATCCGAAATGGCGCGGACATGGACATGGCTGTCGGCCTTGAAGTGCGCCGCGCGCTGAAGGCGGGACAGGCCCTGTTGTCGGCGGACCTCAAACAGCCCGCGCTGATCCGCAAGGGCGAGCCGGTGAAGCTTGTCTATATATCGGCAGGCGTTCGGCTGAGCGTCGACGGCGTCGCCCAGAACGAAGCCGCGAAGGGCGAAGCCGTGCGCGTACTCAACAGCTATTCGAAGCGAACCATCGACGCCATAGCCGAAGCCAGCGGCCAGGCACGCGTCAACGTCAGGTGAGACAGATGAAACACGCCTTCAAGACCGGAGCCGGCCTTGCCGTCATCATGCTGGGCGGTTGCGCCGGGCTGAACGATGCTATCGCGCCGCCGCAGCTGACCCCGATATCCAACCCGGCGACGCTTGCGGGCTCGCAGCGCGTATCGATGCCGCTGCCGACGCCGTCGGTGGAAGTACAGGCGCCGAACTCGCTGTGGCGGGCGGGCGCCAAGTCGTTCTTCAACGACCAGCGCGCGAACAAGATCGGCGACATCCTGACGGTCAACATCGAGATCGCGGATTCGGCGCAGCTGAACAACACGACCGCGCGCAGCCGCACCAGCACGACGGAAACCGGCGTGCAGGCTTTGCTGGGCCTTGAAGATACGATCCAGAATGCCCTGCCGGGCACGCCCTCGCTTGATCCTGCCGTGGGCTTTGACTCTACTTCAGCTTCCAACGGCGCGGGCTCGGTGAACCGGCAGGAGAAGGTGAAGCTGACGATTGCAGCTGTCATCACCGACAGGCTGGCGAACGGCAACCTCGTGATCGGCGGAAGCCAGGAAGTTCGCATCAACAACGAGCTGCGCGAGCTTCTGGTGTCGGGCGTGATCCGGCCGGAAGACGTGGCGGCGGACAATACGATCGCGCACACCAAGATCGCCGAGGCGCGCATTTCCTACGGCGGCCGGGGCGACATCAGCCAGGTGCAGCGCGACAAGTATGGCAAGCTGATCTACGACCAGATCACGCCGTTCTAGGCGACTGGCGGCTCGTCGTTCGGAATGTTGTCGAGCTTGCCGCCGCGGGCGAGCTTGCGTGCGCCAAGCCAGACGCCGAAGGCGCAGACGGCAGTAACGCCGAGCATGGCCAGCACCAGCAGAATTTCGCGGATCGGCGAGCCGACGAAATCAAACGTGTGAAGCGCCATGTGCAAGACACGGAAGCCCTTGGCCCCGTCATCGGCGATGAACCGGATCGCGCCCGTATCCGGGTCGAGATAGAAGCGCGTGTCCTTGTTCCCGATGATCCGCGCGGCCGGCAGGTCTGATGAGGACGCGCCGGGATAATAGTATTCGTCGGGCGCGGTCATCGTGTCGAAGCGAGCGGCGGGTCCGGCCAGCACATTGGTGGCGCGCTGGCGCGCAGCGTCATCGAACGGCGCGGGCTGACCCAGCGCATCGAGACGGCGGCGCGAGCCGTCGGCCGATTGCCAGATGAACCATGGGCGGCCTTCGAGTCCGATCAGGCTGACAAGGCTGCGCTCGCGCGAGACTGTGCGCAGCGCCGTCGCCTGCGCTTCGAGGGCGGGCTTTACGTTGGCCCAGGTTAGCGGCGGACCGGAATAGGCCTCGGCGACCTCGCCCGATGACTTGTCGCCCTCGAGCCAGCCCCAAGGCTGCATGGAGGTGAAGCCGGAGAACGAGAAGGTCAGCACCAGAATGCCGAAGACGAGCCCGGTCATGTGGTGCCAGAATTTCGCGCCGCGATAGGGCGAGGCCAGCTTACCCGTCGACTTGCGGCGGCGGAGCTGGCGGATGCCTGCGAAGAGCCCGGTGATGGTGAGGAAGCACCCGGCGAGCGACGTCCAGATGATAACCTGCGTCCAGACCGGCGTGTTGCGGCGGAGTTCGGTGAAGAACAGCCAGTGCGGGATGGCGCCGAGCCATGTCCACACACGCTGCGAGCCTGTGGTGCGCTGGCTGACTTCGCCGGTTTTTGAGGAGATATACAGGATGGTGTCTTCGGGATCGTGCAGCGCGATCTGATGGAAGGGGCGGCGGCTGTTGAAGTATCCGGCCACCATGAACTCGTCGCGCTCGATGGCCTGGATGTAAGCGGGCTCACTCTTGAGCTTGTGACGTTCGATATATGTGCGGGCGATGCCGAGAGCGTCGGCCTCGCTGATGGTTTCGATCGGCGTCGCGGTCGTCAGATCATAGAGGCCGCGCTTGCTCTCTTCCCCTTCGCTCCACGCCAGCGCCATCACGGCGCGGCCGGAGAGCATTTCGATGCGGGCGGTGGACACCTCCGCGCTGTCGGGAATGGCCGGGAGCGCGATCGCATCCGGCGCGACGACGGGCGCGAGGCCTTCGGTGCGATAATCCCGGTCGCCCAGCGTGATGGATGGATAGGGGTTCCAGATCATCACCACGCCGCTGAGACACCACAGCAGCATTAGCAGGCCGAGCGTGACGCCCGTCCAGCGATGGATGGCGAACAGGTAGCGGATCAGCCTCGCCTTGATCAAAGCTCGCCCCTGACGCTCGCTACCCGAATGCAGCGACGCCCGGTCTTATACAAACCGGGCGCGCAAGCGGAAATGAATTGTGGGAGGCGGGACAGGATCAGGCCGCGTCGCGCTTCTTGGCTTTCTTTACCTTGTTGATCGCGTAGGCGCGCTTCAGGCGCGACAGGTGGTCAATGAAGAGCGTGCCCTGCAGGTGATCCATTTCGTGCTGGATGCAAACGGCATACATGCCCTCTGCCCACTCCTCGACCTGCTCGCCCTTGTAGTTCAGGTAGCGGAGCTTCACGCGATTGGGGCGTTCGACTTCGTCATAGAAATCCGGGACCGAGAGACAGCCTTCTTCGTAGCTCTGTTTCTCGTTGTTCGACTCGAGGATTTCGGGGTTCACGAAATAGCGCGGCGCCTTCGGCTGATCCTCGCCAGCGAGGTCCATCACGATGACGCGGAGGGGCACGCCGATCTGCACGGCGGCGAGGCCGATGCCGGGGGCGGCGTACATCGTCTCAAGCATGTCATCCATCAGCGCGCGCGTTTCGTCGGTGACGGCGGCGACGCTTTTGGACACCTGCTTCAGGACAGGGTCGGGAACCGTGAGGATGGGACGGATAGCCATAGGCGCTAGCTATGGACGACGCCGGTTTTCGTCAAGTGAACGAGCCCGTGAGGCGTGCTTAAGCACGCCGAATTGCCCCTGACGGGAAAGACTATTTGCGCTTTCCGCCGGCTGCCTGCGGCTGCAAGGCGTCCAGCAGCGGGGTGTCGGACTTCACCTCGGCTATCTGGGCCTGCGGGGTGCGGGCGCGGACGCCGAGTTCGCTCGGGGCTTCCACGGCGCGGTCTTCGGTGGGGATCTGGAGTTCCTCGAACCGGCGGACCTGCGGCATCACCTTCCGCTCGTAGGAGCCGACCAGCGAGTTGTAACTGTCGACCGCCTTGTCGAGATTGGTCCCGACCTTGGACATGTGATCCGTCATCACCGACAGGCGCTGGTAGAGTTCCCGGCCGAGTTCGACGGCCTGCTCCGCGTTCCGCGCCGCCTGCTCCTGCCGCCAGCCATAGGCGACGGCCTTGGCCAACGCGATCAGGGTGGATGGCGTCACGATGATGACGCTGTTCTTGGAGGCGAAATCAAATATCTCGCGATCATACTCCAGCACGGCGGCGTAGAAATTCTCGCCCGGCATGAACATGGCGACGAAATCGACGCGGTCCGAGAAGCCTTTCCAGTAGTCCTTGCGGGCCAGACCCGTGACGTGGGCGCGAACCTTCGCTGCGTGCGCGGCGAGGTGCGCCTGGCGCTTGGCCGGATCGCTCTCGTTCGAGGCGGCGAGGTAATCGTCGAGCGAGACTTTCGAGTCGATCACCAGCTCGCGCCCGCCCGGCATGCGGACGATCACGTCAGGGCGTATGCGGCCCTTCTCGGTTTCGGACGAGTTCTGCTCGGTGAAGTCGGCATAAGGCGACAGGCCTGACATTTCGAGCACGTTGCGTAGGGTTTCCTCGCCCCAGCGACCGCCATGGCGGGTGGTGGAGAGCGCGCTGGCCAGCTTGCCGGCCGCACTCTCTGTCTTGCGCACGCTCTCGCTGACGCCACGGATCTGCTCTTCCAGCTTGGCGCGATCTTCGGCGCTCATCTTCTGGATCTCGTCGACCTTTTTCTGGAACTGACCGAACGTGTCCGAGATCGGCTTCAGCATCTTGCCGAGTTCGCCCTCGGCGCCTTCCTTGTGCTTCTTCAGCGTCTCGTCGGCGATCTGGATAAATTGCTGCTGCGATTTCAGGAGCGCGGCATCCGCCAGCGACTTGAAGCGGGCCTCGCTGTCGGCCTGCATCTTGGCAAGCTGTTCGCGCTCGCGGACCATGCCGGCGTCCCGCTCCGTCATCTTGGCGGCGTCTGCGGCGTGGAGTTTTTCGGCGGCTTCCGCGCGCTGGCGAAGCGCCGACACCTCAGACTTCAACGACGCCACTTCCTTGCCCCGCTCCGCCAGCTCGGCAGAGAGATGCGCCGTGTCAGGCGGCTTGCGCTGCGAGAATACGAAAGCAGCAGCGGCAGCTGCGAGCGCGATGATGAGAAGGACGATGTGCAGCGTATCGAGTGTCATGCGCGACTATAAGTTCTTTATTTGTTCCGATCAACCCGGTTGGGCGATTGGAACGTCGCGTGATTCTGCTCTGAGGAGAAAACTAGTCCCGAGCGCCGCGCTTGGGGCGCCAGCCTTCCGGCATATGCGGGAAGTTCGGCACGCCTTCGAAGGCGTTGTCGGGAACATCAGTTCCGAACACGTCGAGCGGATTGTTGGCCCGGCGCGCATTGGCGCGCACGTCGTTGGCGACGCGCTTTATCCGGTCGCGCATCAGCCACATGCCGATGCCCACACCTACGCCGACAGCGGCAACCGTCAGTACAACCGGTACGTGTTTACGTTTCACCATGGGACGTTCCCAACAGTCTTTCTATCGTCTGGACGACATCGCAGCTGCGATCGTGCCATCGTCAAGATGATCGAGTTCCCCGCCCACAGGCACGCCGTGAGCCAGGCGCGTCACCTTTACGGGCAAGTGCGCCAGCCTGTCTGTGATGTAGTGGGCGGTGGTCTGCCCGTCCACGGTTGCGTTCAGCGCCAGGATTACTTCGCGCACATCTGGCGCGCCTGCGCGCTCTACCAGTCGGGAAATGTTGAGATCTTCCGGGCGGATGCCGTCGAGCGCGGACAGGGTTCCGCCGACCACATGATAACGCCCACGGAACACGCCCGACCGTTCCATGGCCCATAGATCCCCCACCTCCTCCACGGCGCAGATCACCGTATTGTCCCGTCCCGGAGCGGCACAGACGGAACACGGGTTCACGGTGTCGAAATTCCCGCAGTCCTGGCAGATCTGGACCTTGGCGGCCGCATCGGCCAGCGCCGCCGCCAGCGGGCTGAGCAGCTGGTCGCGCCTCTTCAGCAGATGCAGCGCGGCGCGGCGGGCCGAACGCGGCCCAAGTCCGGGCAGCTTCGACAGGAGATCGATCAGTCGGATGATTTCGGGACCGGCGGAGCGGTTGATCATGGATGCGCCTGAAGGTGTCTTTCACCCCACATAGTCCCGCGCGGGGAAGACAGGAACACCCAAAGGCCAGCCGCCATACGGGATACACCCAGGAACCGGGCCCGAGCCCTCTACTTCCGGACTTTTTCCGCCCGCCGGGCCGCGACCTGCAATTCCTCGAAATCCGAGCGCATCACGTAGCCACGCACGAAATCGACCCC
>Ga0116178_10000565_pt1 | contig 33017 bp, 30 predicted proteins | sample AD_STIC12_MetaG_FD_89880 | JGI IMG/M metagenome (GOLD analysis project Ga0116178, IMG submission 89880) | Active sludge microbial communities of municipal wastewater-treating anaerobic digesters from USA - AD_STIC12_MetaG | ecosystem: Engineered > Bioreactor > Anaerobic > Digestate | place: USA...
ACTCGGCCACCTCGACTTGAGCAAAGGGTGTCTGGAAAAGGCCACACAGTGGCACCTTCCTGACGAGGAGAAGGTGTAACCCATCCTCCCGGTTCAAAGTGTCACCTATCCTCCGGTTGCACAAAGCGGCAGGAGCGCGAGATTCGGGAGCGGGGAATGGGGAATCGTTGAATGGCGGAAAGCAGGTCAGGCCAGCAGCAACCGCGCCTCAGTTACGCTGGCTCTTTCGATTCCCCATTCCCCACTCCCGATTCCCGGCATTTCAGTTACTCCCTTTGCAGGGTGATATCGCCGCTGAAGCTTTCGACCGTGACGCGTGCGTCGCCGCTGCCGATGGTTGCGTTCAGCGAGCGGCCGGGACCGTCCTGCGACTCCGACACCGATCCGAAGTCGCTGCGGATTCGGCCGCTGAAGGTTTCTGCAGCAAGTCGCGCCGATGCGTCGACCGGCAGGTTGATGGTCACGTCACCGCTCATGGTTTCCGCATCGACAAGGCCGCTGCTGCCCGGCTTGCCGCGCAACGAAATGTCACCGGATACCGAGCTGGCGGAGAACTCGCGATAGGATCCAAGGCGCGCGCTGATGGTGCCGGCAACGGTCTCCAACTGGACGTCCTGATGGCTGGACTGCAAGTCGATGTCGCCGGAGATGCTGTCCACGCTCGCGCGTTCGCCCTGTCCACTCACGCTGACGTTGCCGCTGACGCTGCCGATCTCGACCTCGCGGGCATTGCTGTCCACGCGAACCTTGCCGCTGACGGTGTCGATATCGATCAGGCGGCCGGAAACGGCATTGACGGTGATTTCCGCGCTCACGGTTTCAATGCTCAGTTCGACTCCGGCTGGCACGCGAATATCGAGGATTGAATCTTCCACGTTCGATCCCGAGCCCCAATTGAACCAGCCGGATCGCTCGGCACCTTCCACCTTGATTTCAAGATGTGACGCGTTGCCGCTGACTTCGAGGCCCCGGCTGCCGGAGCCCAGGGTCCCCTCGATACCGACCTGATTGCGATCCCAACCGGTGACCTTGACCGAACCTTGCACGTTGGAAATGTCGATGCGGGCATCGGCGTCCACATCGCGCGTCTCATTGATAGGCGTTCCAGCCAGCGCGAATGCGCTGCAGGTTGCAAAGGACAGGCCGAAGAGGCAGGACGGTAGAAGCTTCATGGGTGGTTCCTCAGCCGGCATTGAGCCCATGACGGGCAAGTCGACGTTGTTGCGCGTGGGTACGATTGATCAGGCCAACCAGGAACGTGGCGTCCGGTTGCTGCTGCAAGGCGGATTCGAGTTCGTTGATGGCCGAATCCAGCACGACTTCGGATCCGGCCAGGCGCCGGTCGCCGCTGCGGGCGCGCAGCTTGGCGCGCTCGATGCGCTCGCGCACGCTGTCACCTTGTGCGCTTGAGATTGCGTTGCTGGTGTTGCCCGCGGGTTCCATGCGCATGGACACGAGGGCGAGGCTGCTGAGCACGCCAATGACCAGGCTGGCCGCAAGGGCCAACGGCCAACGGCGGCGACGCCTTGGCAGCGCGCGGTTGCGACCAGGCTGGGTGATCCGGCTTTCGATGCCGGACCACAGGTCACGATGTGGGGCAACCGGCTCGCGCAGTCCGCGCAATTGGCGCAGCAGTTCAAACTCGTTCATGGGGATTCTCCCAGCGCACGCTTGAGCAAGCCGCGTGCGCGATGCAGTTGCGCCTTCGACGAGCCGACCGCCATGTCCAGTTCGCGGCTGATCTCCTCGTGCTTCCAGCCTTCGATGTCGTGCAGTACCAGCACGGCGCGCGCGCGCGGCGGCAAACCGGCCACCGCGCGTTCCAGGTCGGCGCGTTCGGCGACGCAGAACGGGCGTACCGGCTCGCTGGCGCGTTCGAGTTCATCACTTTCCGTGGTGTCTTCCAGATCCGGGCGGCGCAGCTCCATCAAGGCGACATTCACCGCCAGGCGATGCAGCCAGGTGGTGAACGCGCTTTCGAAGCGGAAGCTGTCGAGTTTTTCCCAGGCGCGCACGAAGGCTTCCTGGGCCAGTTCCTCGGCACGCGCGGGGTTCATTCCGGACAGACGCCAAACCGCACCATGCACGCGGCCCACGTGGCGCCGATAGAGTTGTTCGAACGAGCGCACGTCGCCACTGCGCGCACGTCGAACCAGATCGAAATCATCGGGTTCGGACTGCGTTTCGCGGCTCATAGGCAGTGGCATGGCGAGGCAGGCGGTACTCATGGTGCCGGCTTGGATGCGCTACGCGTATTCAAGGTTTAAGGCAAGGCTGAAGAAGTACCGTTCCTCCTGAGCCGGTCGAAGGATGTACATGCATTACCTTGATTCCGTTCATGGTTCCCTTCGACAGGCTTGGGACAGGCTCGGGCTCACCACGAACGACGTTGCCAGTCGCTGTTCGTCCTTGTCCCCGTTCGCCCTGAGCCCTTCGACGCTGCTCAGGACAGGCTTGTCGAAGGGTGAGCGGTCGACCTCGCGATCCGTTCATGGTTCGACAGGCTCACCACGAACGGAATTTTTCGCTCAGAGCTGGTTGACCGGCAACAAAGACTCTCACCACGAACGGAACCTGCATGTTCAGCGTTGCCTTGAACCATTTCAGCCGCCATTTGCGCGCCTGGCGACGGGTGTCGACTCCACGGCGGACTCAAGGGCGGCAGCGATTGCGCGCTGCTCGTCCTTCAATCGCTGCGGCAGGCGTGAGCCGAAACTGTCGAGGTACCTGGCAATGTCCGCCAACTCCGCGCGCCAGCCGTGCATGTCGACTTCCAGCAATTCCTGTCGGGCCGCGGCGGAAAGCGCGAGGCCATCGAGTTTCAGGTCGTTCACGCCGGGAACGAAACCAACCGGGCTTTCGACGGCATCGCTGGTTCCCTCGCAGCGACCCAGGATCCATTCCAGCACGCGCAGGTTTTCGCCAAAGCCGGGCCACAGGAACTTGCCGTCGCTTCCCTTGCGGAACCAGTTGACGTGGAAGATTTTCGGCAGCTTTGCGCCCGGCTGGTCGAACGACAGCCAGTGCGCGAAATAATCGGCAAAGTTGTAGCCGCAGAACGGCTTCATCGCCATCGAGTCGCGGCGCAGCACGCCGACTGCGCCGGTTGCCGCGGCCGTGGTTTCCGAGCCCATGGCCGCGCCGACCAGTACCCCGTGGGCCCAATCCTTGGCTTCGAACACCAGCGGCACCAGCGAGGGGCGACGCCCGCCGAACACGATGGCGCTGATGGGAACGCCATCGGCGGCCTCTGCCATCGGCGACCAACTCGGGCATTGCCGTGCCGACACCGTGAAGCGCGCATTGGGATGCGCTGCCGGGCCTTGCGCGTCGTCGAATTCGCGACCGCGCCAATCCTTGACCGGCTCGCCTTCGCTCAAGCCTTCCCACCATGGTTGGTTGTCCGCAGTGACGCCGACATTGGTGTAGATGGTGTCGCGCTGGATCATGGCCAGCGCATTCGGATTGGTGGTGGTATCCGTTCCCGGTGCCACGCCAAAGTAGCCGGCTTCCGGGTTGATCGCCCACAGGCGGCCGTCCTTGCCTGGTGTCATCCAGCAGATGTCATCGCCCACCGTCCATACCTTCCATCCGGCCTTGCGGTAGCCCTCGGGTGGAATCAGCATGGCCAAATTGGTCTTGCCGCAGGCCGACGGAAAGGCCGCCGCGATGTAGCGGGTTTCTCCGGCGGGATTCTCGATGCCGACGATGAGCATGTGCTCGGCCAGCCAACCTTCGCTGCGCGCCTGCCACGAGCCGATGCGCAGGGCATGGCATTTCTTGCCGAGCAGGGCATTGCCACCGTAGCCCGAGCCAATCGACTTGATCGTGAGTTCCTCGGGGAAATGCATGATGAAGCGCTTGTCCGGATCCAACTCGCCTGTCGAATGCAGGCCCTTGACGAACTTCCCTTCGCGTTCGATGCGGGTCAGTGCCGCGGCACCCATGCGGGTCATGATGCGCATGTTGGCGACCACGTACGGAGAATCGGTGATTTCCACGCCGCAGCGGGAAATCGGAGAATCGATCGGACCCATGCAATAGGGGATCACGTACAGGGTGCGACCACGCATGCAGCCGGCAAACAAGGCGTCGATTTTCGCGTGTGCATCGACGGGGTCCATCCAGTTGTTGTTGGGACCGGCATCGTCGCGGTTCTGCGTGCAAATGAAGGTCAGGTGTTCGACCCGCGCCACGTCGGTCGGACTGGAGCGGTGCAGTGTGCAACCGGGATGGGTCTGCGCATTGAGGGCGATCAGGTCCCCGTTGGCCAGCATGCGCTCGTTGAGCAGGCGGCTTTCGCCATCCGAACCGTTGCACCAGTGAATCTCGGCGGGCTCGGTCAATCGGGCGACGTCGTCAACCCAGCGATTCAGGGAATCGAGTGAACTTGGCATGGTTTCCTTGGCGCAGGCCGCAGCCCGCAACGATCTGATGGGAGTATCGGGGGACGTTAGCGAGCCGGCCCGACCTTGGCAAGGTGAACTGCGGCAAAGCCGCCTGAATCAATCGGGCACCAGGGTCGTGATCACATGATCGACATAGGCCTGGTACTCGTCCTGGTCCATTCGCGGCATGCCATGTCGTTGATTCAATTGTAGAAAGCCACTGTATGCGGTGTAGGCAAGGCGGGCCCGATGGGCGGCGCGACGGGCATCGAAACCGGCTTCGCGATAGGCGTCGGTGAGCAGACTCAGGCGGCGGCGCGAAATCCGCTCGATCACCGGCTGCACCAGGGGAAGGTCGGACGCCTGCAGCAGCGCGGCATAGATGCGATGGGACTGGACTTCACGGCTGACCCTCTGGAACAGGTCGCGCAAACGCAGGCGGGGATCGGAAATCGCCTCGACCTGGGAAATGATCTCGTCCTCATCGCGCCGTTCCCAGCGGTCGATGGCGGCCTTGAGCAGGGCATCGCGGGTGGGAAAGTGCCAGTAGAAACTGCCCTTGGTCACCCCCAGCACGCGGGCCAGGGATTCAACCGCCAGCGCGGCCACGCCTTCGGCGGCGACCACGTCAAGGGCTGCCTGCTCCCAGTCTGCGGCAGACAGTCGCGCACGCGATTCCATGTTTTGCGGGTTGGCAGGCATTCGTCCAGTGTGCCGGAGCAGGCACGCGAATTGAAGCTCGACAGATCGCGGCTGTGCCAATTGATCTGACCTCGAATCCGTACCATACTTGCGCGTATGGTCGAATTGCGTGATCCCCTTGCCGAGCCCGCCGCCCGTCAGACCCGCCTGCAAACGGTGGATGGCATCGCGTTGGCGCTGGAGGAATTCGGGAATGTCCCTGGTGCCGACATCGTCTATGCCCATGGTTTCGGGCAGACGCGGCAGGCATGGCTGTCTTGCGCCCGCGCCACCGCGAGGGCCGGATGGACGAGCACCACCTACGACGCGCGCGGGCATGGCCAGAGCAGCTGGCTGGAATCCGGTGACTATTCGGTAGATCAACTGGTGGATGATCTGCGCCAGGTCTGTGCCAGTCGCAGCCAGGCACCGGTCGTGGTGGGTGCCTCGATGGGCGGCCTGGTCGGCATCGCGCTGGCCGGTCAGGCACTCGACGCCTGCCGCGGCTTGATCCTGGTGGACATTACCCCACGCTGGGAGGCCGCCGGTGTGGAGCGCATCCTCGCTTTCATGCGTGCGCACCCCGAGGGATTCTCCAGCCTCGACGAGGCCGCCGAAGTCATTGCCGGCTACCTGCCTCACCGCGCCCAACGCAAGTCGCCGGAACGCCTGGGTTCCCTGTTGATTCCGGATGCAGACGGTCGTTTGCGCTGGCACTGGGATCCGCGCATGCTCGAATCCATCGCGCACGACGGGGTGAGTCACCAGGCTGACCTGATGCAGGCGGCCACGCGCATTCGCGTACCGACCATGCTGATCAGCGGTTCCGAGAGTGACGTGGTTTCCGAATCGACGATTGCCGAATTCCTGCACCTGGTCCCGCATGCCCGCCACGCCGTGGTTGAGCAAGCGACGCACATGGTGGCTGGCGATGAAAACACCCGGTTTGCCGGATTGGTACAGCGGTTCCTGGATGAGCTTCCAAGCGATTGACCTCGAAGCAGAAGGGGCGGATCGTTCTGCCTGTCCGTCACCTTCCACAAAGGCCATTCGTCCAGATTGCCGTGAATGGCTTTCCCATCGTGTTGCTTGAGGTTGAGGAGACAAGATCATGTTGCACTGGATTCCGTTGATCGTCGCCGTGCTGGTATCGCTGACCGCCGCCTATTTGCGGCTTGGTTTGCGTACCTGGACCGTGGCCACGGCCATCGCCATCGTCGGCGCAGGGCTGTTGGCCGGATCGCACTGGCTCGCCATTGTCCTGCCGCTGGCCGTGTTCGCCGCCATCACGGTGCCGCTCAACCTGCCGGCCTTCCGCCGCACGCGAATGAGCGCGCCGCTGCTTGCGATCTATCGCAAGGTCACCCCCAATCTTTCGGAAACCGAACAAATTGCGCTGGAAGCCGGCACCGTCGGATTCGAAGGACAACTGTTCAGCGGCAAGCCCGACTGGTCGCAGTTGCTTGCCCAAGCGAAGCCGGAATTGAGCGTCGACGAGCGCGCGTTCCTGGATGGTCCGGTTGAGGAGCTGTGCGCGCGCATCCATGACTGGCAGATCACCCACGAGTTGGCCGACCTGCCGGAGGACATGTGGCAGTTCATCAAGGACCACAAATTCTTCGGCATGATCATTCCGAGGGAATACGGAGGCCTCGGCTTTTCCGCGCTGGCCCACTCTGCGGTGTTGCAGAAGATCGCCAGCATGTCGGCGACGGTGTTCTCGACCGTGGCCGTACCGAATTCGCTGGGGCCGGCAGAACTGCTGCTGCACTACGGTACCGAGGAGCAGAAGAACTTCTACCTGCCGCGCCTGGCCGACGGTCGCGAGATTCCCTGCTTCGCATTGACGGGGCCCTACGCGGGTTCGGATGCCACCTCGCTGCCGGACTACGGCATCGTCTGCAAGGGCGAATGGGAAGGCGGCAACGTGCTCGGCGTGCGCCTCACCTTCGACAAGCGCTACATCACCCTGGCGCCAGTGGCCACCATCGTCGGCCTCGCTTTCCGCATGCTCGATCCCGACAAACTGCTGGGTGACGAAGTGGATCGCGGCATCACCCTGGCGCTGATTCCGCGCGCCACCGAAGGGCTGGAAATCGGTCGTCGTCACTTTCCCTTGAATGTACCGTTCCAAAATGGTCCGGTGCGTGGCAAGGATGTGTTCGTGCCGCTGTCACAGTTGATCGGTGGTCCGGAAATGGCAGGCCAGGGCTGGCGCATGCTGGTCGAGTGCCTGTCGGTGGGTCGCGCCATCTCGCTGCCTTCCAGCGCGACTGGCGGTGCCTGCGCCGGAGTCGCCGCAACCGGTGCCTATGCGCGCATCCGCAAGCAGTTTGGTCTCGCCATCGGGCGCTTCGAAGGTGTCGAAGATGCGCTCGCCCGCATTGGCGGATTTGCCTACGCCACCACGGCACTGTCGCGATCAACTGCTGCAGCGGTGGATCGTGGCGAGAAGCCTTCGGTGCCTTCGGCAATCGCGAAATACCATGCCACCGAATGGGGGCGTCAGATCTGCACCGACGCGATGGACGTGCACGGCGGCAAGGGTGTAATCCTCGGGCCTGGCAACTGGCTGGGACGCTCGTGGCAGGGCGTGCCGATCATGATCACCGTGGAAGGCGCCAACATCATGACGCGCAGCCTGATGATTTTTGGCCAGGGCGCGATCCGTTGCCATCCCTATGTCCTCGACGAAATGCAGGCGGCCGCATTGCCGGACTATGGCGAGCGCCTGCGCGCTTTCGACAATCTGCTGTTCAAGCACATCGGTTTCGCCATTTCCAACGCGGTGCGCTGCCTGGTGATGGGCCTGACCCATGCCAGCATCGGTTCGGCTCCGGGCGATGCCTACACACGCCGCTTCTACCGCAAGCTCAATCGCTATTCGGCGGCGCTTGCGCTGTTGGCCGACACCTCGATGCTGGTGCTGGGCGGCAAGCTCAAGTTCAAGGAAAAGATCTCGGCGCGGCTGGGTGATGTGCTGTCCTATTTGTACATTGCCTCGGCCATGCTCAAGCGCTACGAGGACGAGGGCCGCCCACACGGTGACCAACCGCTGCTGGCCTGGGCATTCCACGAATGCGTCTGGCGCATGCAGGGCGCGCTGGATGGCGTGATCCGCAACTTCCCGCTGCGCCCTGTGGCCTGGGTATTGCGTGCGCTGGTGTTTCCCTTCGGGCGTCGCGAAGTGCCACCCTCGGATCGCCTTGGCCATCGCGTTGCTGCCATCCTCATGACGCCGAGCGAAGCGCGCGATCGCCTCACTGCAGGCGCCTTCCTCACGCCCACCGCCAACAATCCGGTGGGTCGCATGAACGCGCTGCTGCCGGACGTGATTGCCGCCGAGCCGGTCGAACGCAAGTTCCTCAAGGCAGTCAAGGCAGGCGAGGTCGATGCGCTCGAGTACGAGCAGCAACTGGAACAAGCCATGCAGAAAGGGGTCATCAGCGAAGCGGAAGGTGCGCTGTTGGCCCGCGTGCGCAAGGCCAGTTCCGAATTCATATCGGTGGATGATTTTGCACCCGAGGAATTGCGTGCGGCCGTGAGCAAGAAGCCGGCACCTTCATTGCGCAGCGTGGCCTGAGCGAATGGCTCGATCCACGCTGGAGACTTTCGGCCGTCTCTCGGGTTCGGCCATCGGACGCTGGCTGTTTTCGCGCCTGGTGTGCTGGCGGGCCCCGTATTTTGGATCCATCCATCCGCACATCGAAACGCTCGAGCCCGGCCGCTGCGTGGTGCGCCTGCGTCAGAGGCGGCGCATCCAGAACCACATCGGCACCGTGCATGCGATCGCCATGTGCAATGCCGCCGAACTTGCGGCTGGCCTGGCCACGGATGTCACCATTCCAGGTTCCATGCGATGGATCCCCAAGGGCATGAGCGTGCGCTATCTCAAGAAAGCGCTGGGCGTCTTGACTGCAACCGCGCGGGTGGATCCTGTTGCCGATGACGCGAGCGCTCGGGAATTGCACGCGAATGTGGTGGTCAGGGATGCTTCCGATGAAATCGTCTTTGACGCCGACATCACCATGTGGATTTCGCCGCGCGGATCCGCTCAGGCGTGAAGCGCCGCGGCGTGATGACGAAGGTGATCGGCAATGAAGGTCTGGATGAACCAGTAGCTGTGGTCGTATCCGACTTGCATGCGCAGGTTCAGCGGCTGTCCTGACTGCTGGCAAGCATCGCGGAGCAGCTCCGGCTTCAATTGTTTCTCCAGGAATGAATCCGCATCGCCCTGGTCGATGAGCAGGGTGCCGTCGAAGCGGTGTCCGTTGCGGATCAACTCGACGCTGTCGTGCAGGTTCCACAGGGCGCGATCCTCGCCGAGATAACGCGGCAAGGCCTTATGTCCCCACGGCACCTGGCTTGGCGCGACGATGGGAGCGAATGCGGAAACCGAGCGGTACTTGCCCGGATTGCGCAGGGCTATGGTCAAGGCGCCGTGGCCTCCCATCGAATGACCTGTGATGCCGCTGCGGGAGAGGTCGGCGTCAAACGCATCTGCGACCAGCGCCGGCAGTTCTTCCACGATGTACGAATACATGCGAAAGCGCTTGGCGAATGGCGCGCTGCATGCATCCAGATAGAAGCCGGCGCCTTCACCGAATTCCCAATCACCGGTCGCACCTTCGAAACCCGTTTCGCGCGGACTGGTATCCGGAGTCACCAGCAGCATGCCGTGTTCGGCCGCCAAGCGCTGTGCGCCGGCCTTGATCGCGGCGGTTTCTTCGGTGCACGTGAGGCCGGCAAGAAAGTACAGCACCGGCAATGTGCAGCCTGGATTTCGCTGCGGCTGGAACACACCGAACCGCATCGGGCCACCGGTAGCGCGGGATTCGTGACGGTAGAAACCCTGCACGCCGCGGTGGCAGCGTTGTTCACTGATGACTTGAAGACTCATGCGAATTTCCGATCCATATTTAGGCAACGCTGAATTCGTTGTTTCCGGTCGTGGTGAGATTCCATACTGTCGGTCATCCAGCACTGAGCAAAAATCCGTTCGTGGTGAGCCCGTCGAACCATGAACGGAGTCGTGCCAAGATCCGCGCATTCTTCGAGCGGCCAAGAGCGAAACCCATCCCGGATGACAGGCCGGTTCCCCGGCCTGCCCTTCGGGCCAGCGCTTCGCGCATGTTCGCTACGGCATCCTGCCTACGCAGTGCGCTGCGCTGCATCCGGCTACGCCTCTGATTTCGGTCGTGGTGAGCTCCCGTCGAACCATAAACGGAAACACGACACTACGAATTCATACTTCGACATGTCAGGACACAAGATTTGATCTGATGCCTTGGGTTAGCGTGCTGTGTCAATCGCCGTGCTCTCCGAGTCCTTTTCGGTAGATTTTGGCGAAATTTCCGGAAGCATCCTGGCTGCGTGCCAACCGATCCAGCCGGACGCCGCCGCAGCCATCACGGCCAGGGAGGCGAAACCGCCAAGCGTGGTGCCAATGGCGCGCAACCCGTTGAAGCCGCTGGTCACCACCAGGTCACCAAAGCGCCACACCGCGGTGTCGATGAAGTTCTTGGTCTTGTAGCGGGTCTCGGCATCGACTTGTGCGTACAGGCTGTCGAATGCGGGCTTGAAAATGCCGTAGGCACTGGCGCGGGTGACCACTACTACCGCCGCTATCCAGGGTCCGGCAAACACCGCCATACCAGCCAGCATCACGGCTTTGACCACGCCATCCAGTGCAAGTGCGGGGGCCGCCCCAAAGCGCACCATGAGCATACGGGTAACGCTCAATTGCAGCAGCGCCTGGAGAATGTTGGTGGAAAGATCGATGCTGGCGGCAAACTGCGTGCGTGCTTCGGGTGTCTTGTAGTGCGCGCCGCTGTAGTCGGCGAGCAGTGCATAAATCACCGTGCCAACCGCGTCTCCGAGAAGCATGAGGATGGCCAATCTGCGCATGAGGGGTGATCGGAAGGTTTCAATGGCACCGGCAATGAAACTGCCGCCAATGATGCGCTCGTTGCGCTTGTTGTCGCCGGCCACCGGATTGCTGCGTGACCAACGCGCCAGCACCACGATGCAAATAATGGACAGCCCGAGCAGGATCGCCGAGATCACCAGCAATCCAGCCACGCCGACGATCGAAACCAGGGCACGGGTCAGCGCGGGACCGGCAATCGCCCCGGCTGCGCCACCCAAGGCGATCAGCGGAAACAGGCGACGTGCCTGCTCGACGTTGAACAGGTCCGCCATGTAACTCCAGAACACCGACACCACGAACAGGTTGAACACGCTGCCGTAGACGAAAAACGCGGTACCCAGCCAACGCGCGTCGATGGATTCCTGGGCACGGAACAGCGGAATGAAGGCAACCATTCCGGCAATGAAGAACAGGTACACCACCGGAATGAAGTGTCGCCGCGGATAGCGCGCCACCAGCGCGCCGAATATCGGGGCAAGCGCAATCGTCGCGACAAAGGTGGCGGCATAGAAGATCGGCAGCGCGGTGGAGCCCACCGCAGCGGACAATTGGTCGCGTACCGGCCTCACCACGTAATACGAGGCCAGCACCAGGAAGAAGTAGGTGGCTGCGACCAGCACGGCAAACCATTCGTGGCGCTGGATGGCGGGGTGCTTGGGCACGGGTCGGATCCGGGTGGGCTGCGGCGAGCCTAACATGGCCGCGCATGCCGGATGCAGCCATGCATAATGTGCAGATGACTGCACGGCTGTCACACATCAACCTGTTTCCGGTGAAATCCTGCGCGCCCTTGACGCCTGCCGAAGGACACGTCGAGTGGCGCGGCTTGCGCGGTGATCGGCGCTGGATGATTGTCGATGCCGAAGGCCGGTTCCTGACCGCACGCAAGCATCCGCGACTGGTGCTGATCAACGCGCAAGTGGAAGGCGCGAACCTGCGACTCAACGCGCCACGGATGCCGGAACTCGAATTGCAACCTGCACCAAGCGGCGCTGGGCTGAAGGTCAGGGTCTGGCGCGATGACGTGCTGGGTCGCGCTGCAACGGATTCGGCGGATGCCTGGATCAGCCGTTACCTCGGTTTTCCTGCGCGCCTCGTCTACATGGACGAGCAAACCGAACGTGCGGTGGACGCCAACTATGCACGGCCCGGCGATATCGTCAGTTTTGCCGATGGTTTCCCGTTGCTCCTGATCAGCCAGGCGTCCCTGGATCTGCTCAACAGCAAGCTGGCCAGTCCGCTGCCCATGCTGCGGTTTCGACCGAACCTGGTGGTCAACGGGACCGACGCACACGCCGAAGACGGCTGGCGATCCATCCGCATCGGCAATATCCCGTTCGATGTGGTCAAGCCCTGCATTCGCTGCGTGCTCACCACCGTCGATCCAGCCAGCGGCCAATTCGACGCCGCCGGCGAGCCGCTGCGCACATTGCTCGGCTATCGACGAACACCCAATGGCATTGCCTTCGGGCAGAACCTGATTCCTCGCGGCACCGGCACCCTTGCGCTGGGTGACGCGGTCGAAGTCATCGCATGAAACATGCTGGAGCATGTGCTCTAGCGGGGCCGACTACGGTCCAAGGGAATATCTGCGGGTTGGTGATCCATGACCTATGACTACGTGATCGTCGGTGCCGGCTCGGCAGGCTGCGTACTGGCCAACCGCTTGAGCGAGGACCCCACCCACAGGGTTCTTCTGCTGGAGGCCGGTGGACGAGACTGGCATCCGTTCATCCACATGCCCGCGGGCCTGGCCAAGATTGCCGGCCTGAAGTCGATCAACTGGGACTACACCACGGTACCGCAAGCGCAGTTGGGCGGGCGTGAAATGTGGTGCCCGCGCGGCAAGGTGCTCGGCGGATCCAGCTCGATCAACGCCATGTGCTACATCCGCGGTGTGGCCGCCGACTACGATGAATGGGCGGCAAACGGTGCCGACGGCTGGCACTGGAACAAGGTGCTGCCTTACTTCAAGCGCAGCGAAGGCAACCTCCGCGGCGGCAATGCGTGGCACGGGGGTGATGGCCCACTCACGGTTTCCGATCTGCGCCATGTCAATCCGTTGAGCCATGTGTTTGTCGAAGCCGGACAGCAGGCCGGGCTGACCGCCAATGATGATTTCAACGGACCGCGACAGGAGGGCGTGGGCCTGTACCAGGTCACCCAGCGTGACGGCGCGCGCTGTTCGGCGGCAGTGGCCTACCTGGACCCGGCGCGACCACGCAAAAACCTGAGTATTCGCACGCGCGCGTTGGTCAAACGCGTGACGTTTGCCCAAGGTCGCGCCAGCGGCGTGACCTGCGTGATTGGTGGACAGGATGTGGAGTTCACGGCAACCCGTGAAGTCATCCTGTGTGGTGGCGCGATCAACTCGCCGCAGTTGCTGATGTTGTCCGGCATCGGGCCTGCGGATGACCTGCGCCGGGTTGGAGTCGAGGTGTTGTGCGATGTGCCCGGGGTGGGTGCCAATCTGCAGGACCATCTGGATGTCACCACCCTGCAGCATTGTCGCCAGCCGATCAGCTACGACCGCGCCAGTGAGGTAAAGACCGCGTTCGACTACTTCCTGCGTGGGCGTCGCGGCCCGGGCACCAGCAACGTGGCCGAAGGCGCGGGCTTCGCTCGGTCATCGCTGGCACCGGACGCACGTTGCGACATCCAGCTGCATTTCATTCCGGCAATGATCGATGACCACGGCCGCAATCGCCTGCCGGGCGATGGCTATACCCTGCATGCCTGTTTCCTGCGACCACACAGCCGCGGCCGCGTGAGCCTGCTTGGCAAGCAGGCCACCGACAAGCCACGCATCGATCCCAACTACCTGGGCGATGCGGAAGGATTCGACCTGAAGGTGATGGTGGAGTGCGCAAGACTGTCGCTGGAAATCTTTTCGCAAAAGGCTTTCGATGCGCATCGCGGCGCGCCCATCTTCCCGGCCACGCCGCCACGCAGCGAAGCTGATTTCGTCAACTTCGTGCGCCAGCGCGCAGAGACCGTCTACCACCCCATCGGCACCTGCCGCATGGGCAGCGATGCGGCTGCCGTGGTTGATCCACAGCTGCGCGTGCGTGGCGTGGAAGGACTGCGCGTGGTCGATGCGTCGGTGATGCCGAGCCTGCCCAGCGGCAACACCAATGCGCCAACGATCATGATTGCGGAGCGTGCGGCGGACTTGATCCTCGGCCGCAGCTGATCGCGTACACTGCGCGGGTCTTGAAGGGAAGCGAGGGGAGACTTGCATGACGGAGTCGGATGACTTCAGCCTGCCGTTGGCTGCGCCACCACCTCCACCGCCCGTTCCGCATTGGCCGGCGCGGGTGCAGCCAATGCCGCTGGTCGAGCACGAATTCGAATTCAGCGGTCGTGGAGATGAATATTTCCGCATCTGGATCGTCAATCTTGCCTTGACCATCCTCAGCCTCGGCATCTTCTCGGCTTGGGCCAAGGTGCGCACTGAGCGCTATTTCTACGGCAACACGAAATTGGTCGGTGTGCCCTTCGAGTACCTGGCAAAGCCCTTGCCGATTCTGCTGGGTCGCATCATTGCCGTGGTGTTGTTTTCCGCCTACGTGCTGGCCGGTCAGTTCAGTATTGGCCTGCAACTCGGGCTTGCCCTGCTGGTGGCGGTGCTGGCTCCCTGGTTGCTGGTTCGTGGCCTCATGTTCCGTGCCCGCTATTCGTCCTGGCGTGGATTGAGCTTTCGTTTCGTGCCGGACTACGGCGAGTCCTATATACGCTTCTTCGTGCTGTTCCTGCCCTTGCTTGCCTCGTTCGGCCTGCTCTATCCATGGGTCAAGGGCAAGCAGAAGGAATTCATCGTCGATCACCATCGCTACGGAACGCAGGTGTTCCGCTTCCTCGCCAGGCCAGGTCAGTTCTACCCGCCGTACCTGATCGCATGGAGCGTGATTTTCGCCTGGATGTTTGGCGGCGCCATGTTGTTCGGTTTCGGTGTGGCGCTGCTTTCGGCAGGCAGCACATCACCGCCGCCGCAGTGGATCATCTGGGCTTTCGTGGTGGCGATCTACGCAGGCTATTTCGTGGTGCTGGCGTTTCTTGCCGCGGCCATTGCCAACCTGGTCTACAACAGCACCGAGGTGGGCGGTCGACGATTCCAGTCCCGATTGAAAGGCGGCAGGCTGTTGTGGATCTATGCCAGCAACACCGTGTTGATCCTGGTGAGTGCGGGCCTCTTGATTCCCTGGGCCATGGTGCGTCTGGCGCAATACCGCGCCTCCTGTCTCAGCCTGCTGGCGCGCGATGATTTCAACGGCATTGAGGTCCGACAGGGTCAAGGCATCGATGCGATTGCGGCGGAGGTGGATGGTCTGTTCGACATCGACATCGGTCTATGACAAGCCTTGCCGCGCGCTATTTCGATGGGCAGTCCAGCCGTGTGCACGATGTCGCCGTGGAGCTGCTGGACAATCGAACCCTTCGCCTGCGCGGAGCGGGAATCGAGCGCGACGAGCCACTCGAACACCTGCGTGTTTCGCCACGACTGGCGCGCATTGCCCGCACCATCGAACTGGCTGATGGCGCGCGGTTGCTGCTCGACGATCACCCGCTGATCGATCAATGGTTTCCCCTGCACAATCCCTTGCAGCGCTGGGTGGATCGCCTGGAACGGCATGCGCATGCGGTGGCGGCATCCATAGTGGTTTGTGTGCTTTCCGGCGCTGTACTGTTTTACTGGGGCGTGCCCTGGATGTCGGATCGCATTGCCGCGCAGTTGCCGGAGCAGGTGGAAACGCGCCTGGGCGAGGAGGTGTTGGCCCAGCTCGACCGCTTCGCGGGCCTTGCGCCCAGCAGCCTGGACATGGAGCGTCAAAGCGGATTGCTGGAACGCTTCGCCGCGCTCAAGGCGGACATGCCGGGTGCGGAAAACCATCGCCTGCTGTTCCGCAACGCGGCCGGCATCGGTCCCAATGCACTGGCCCTGCCGGGTGGTACGGTGATCATCACCGACCAACTGGTTTCCCTGGTCAATGACGATCGCGAAATCGACGCCGTGCTTGCGCACGAATTGGGTCACCAGCAGCAACACCATGCGCTGCGCCAAACCCTGCGCAGTTCCTTCGTCATCGTCATCGCGGCGATGTTTGCCGGTGATGTCAGCTCGGCGAGTGCGGTGGTGGTGGCGGTGCCGACCTTCCTCCTGCAAGGCCATTACTCGCGGGAATTCGAGAGCGAAGCCGATGCGTTTGCCTTGCGCACACTCGCCGAGAAGGGGACCAGCCCGGCCTGGTTTGCCCAGGCCATGCGTACGCTGGAGGCATTCGTGTCCGATCAGGGCGAAAGCGATGATTCGCCCGGCTACCTGTCCAGCCATCCGCAAACCCGCGAACGCATCGACGAAGCCGAATTTGCCGGTGAAAAGTTCGCCATCGAGCATCCGGAGCTGTATCGCGAACGACCGGACTATGATGCCTGCGCGGAAGATGGCATCTGCGAAGATGCCGAAAGCGAGGAAATGGACAGCGACGAAGTCTATGAGTGCGTGGATGATGATTGCGAGCGCGTGGAGCCGGATGCCTCGCTGGAATTGCAATGAAGGAGCATACAATTGTTAGGCGACTGGTCGATGACCTGTACGCGCTGCCCTCCAGCCAAAATACACGCAAAGCAGCAGGAACATGACCGTGAGGATCATTGCGAAGTGAACTTGACGACACCGCAAGTGCTCAGCGAACAGCGAGAAGCTATTGCCGCAGAATCCAGAAGCCAGACTTGCGGCGGAGAAGATCCACAGAAAGCAGTAAGCAGAGGATAGTCCGCACAAGACTGATCCACTTATCAGCAAAGCCCGACGTGCCGTGTTGCTCATCCTACCGCCCAACGCTTGAGTTCAGCCTCCGGCAACTCGCGTAGCGGGATGACGGTCGGCTGCAGCGAACTGTTATGCGACAGCAGTTTACGAATACTATGAGAAAAGGTCACTTGGTTCGCCATATGCGAAGTTGTACACCTCCCCAAGAATTCGCCGTGCAGCAAGCACGGAAATCATGCAAAACGCTGGAATATCGGATCTACTCGCGCCGAGGCCTTCTTTTAGCGAGAAACTCTTGGCCGAGGTCACTTCTACGCCTGGTGACGTGTGCCAGTGTTCCGGTTTTGCCTTGAAGTTGGCCGGAGGCCGCGGAACACCATCTGGACCGATGCCCGGCCATGCCCTTGCGACTACAACTCTACCGTCAGGAAAGTCCATTATTGTAAATTGATCCGTGGTTTCGATGGTTTCGATCACTGCGTGGTGCTTTTTTGAGTTTACGAGACTATTGATCGCCGCAGCATCGCTGTACAGCGCCAATGTACTCGGGATGACTTTTCGATCTCGGATGCGTTCCGAGAGAGAAAGCAAGGCATCGTATAGGCGTGGCTCTATTGACCGCAGGTCGTGAAATGGTTTTCCTTTGGACAACGAGTCCGGATGGAACGGAAAATATGCCGATACATTCTTGGCTAAGAAATCGTCGCGCAGATCTGCGGCGCAGTAGTCAAAGCACTCACGAGCAGCTTGCAATACTGCTCCCGCTTTTTGCCCAATATGCTTAACTTGGTTGTCAGCACGTTGTGCTTCAGCAACCAGATCGCTTAGTTCACGCCAAGCGTCGTCCGCATACGCAATGTTGTCTCGAATGTCCTTGATGCGTGCTGCTGCCATGATTTGGTCTGAACACTCAAACTTGAGGCCGTGAGATCAAGCGCGCTGCGTGCTGTCGCCAAACTACATATAGACCCCGTAAGCGGGGTGTAGCAAGGACGCTGGCTCCGAAACGACAGTATGGTCAAGGCGCGCATTTGCATGGGTTCATCACGTCACGTGCCTCATCGCGTTATCGCCTTCAAGCCGAGGTGTGCAACATACGGATCAAAGTCATGATCGTTGTGCAGCAGCGTCATGCCATCCATGATGCAACGGGTCGCGATGACGCAATCAATGGTCTTGCGCACAGTAATTCCCTTGGCTCGCAAGTCGCGGAAGTTGCGCGCTGCCTGGATTGCCACGCTTGACCCACCCACGGTAATGACCTCCAGACTGCTCAGCAGGCGCAAGCAGTCCTTGAAATCCCTTTCCGTGTTTGCACCCTGCAGGACTTCAGTCAGGATCAGGTCGCCTATGGCCAAGGGCTCTACGCCGAGCATTCCGTGGAGTTGATCCGTGAGTCTGTTGTCGATGCCACGCAGGTAGTCGATCCAAACGCTTGAGTCGACCAGGATCACTTGTCGAGTCTCATCTGCTCCAGATTGCCTTGCCAGTTGATGCGTCCGCGCAAGGTCTTGATCTGCGCCTGCTTGTTCAGCTTGAGCAAGGTGCGCAATCCAAGTTCCACGGCTTCGCGTTTGCTTTTGGCGCCGCTGGCTTTCAGCGCGTCGCGCATGAGCGCATCATCAATTACGATATTGGTTCGCATGTGTATGCTCCTTGAGGAACATACACATGCTACACCAAGCGAGACGCACGGTGCATTGGGTCGGCAGATTCAGCCCAGCGCGTTGGTGAGCTCGGGGATCAGAGTGAACAGATCGCCGACCAGGCCGAAATCGGCGACTTCGAAAATCGGTGCTTCGGCGTCCTTGTTGATGGCAACGATGGTGCCGGCGTCCTTGATGCCGGTCAGGTGCTGGATGGCACCGCTGATGCCGATGGCCATGTAAAGCTCGGGTGCGATGATCTTGCCGGTCTGGCCCACCTGCAGGTCACTCGGCACATAACCGGCATCCACCGCGGCGCGTGAAGCACCCACGGCTGCGCCCAGCTTGTCGGCCAGCGCGTAGATGATCGCGAAGTTTTCCGATGAACCCAGCGCGCGGCCACCGGAAACCACGCGCGCGGCGCTTTGCAGGTCCGGGCGATCGCTCTTGCCTTGGCTGAGCTCGACGAACCGTGTGTGGCCGGGCAGGGCGACATCGAGGCTGATGGCTTCAACCGTTGCAGTGGCGCTGCCGCTGGCGGCGGCGGCATACGAAGCGGTGCGCACGGTGGCCACCAGAATCTGGTCAGCAGGCGCCTGCACGGTGATGATGGCATTGCCGGCGTAGATGGGGCGCTTGAACGCATGCGTACCCTCGACGGCCGAAACATCCGACACCTGGGCCACGCCGAGCAGGGCGGCCACGCGCGGCAGCACATCCTTGCCGAAGGTGGTGGATGGCGCCAACACATGGCTGTAGCCGGTCTTCGCAGCGGCGGCAATCTGCGGTGCCAACACTGCCGCCAGGGCGTGTGCATTTTCGGCGCGGCTGACGGTCAGTACCCTGGAAACGCCGTCGATCTTCGCGGCTTCGACAGCCACGCCGGAAGCATCGGCAGCCAGCACCAGCACATCGATGGATTCCGCCTTGAGTTCCCGTGCGCAGGTTACGCAGCGCGCGGTGCTGGAATTGAGTTTGCCGTCCAGATGTTCGGCGACGATCAGGATCTTGCTCATCAGACCAGCCCCTTTGTCTTCAGTGCCGAAACCAGTTCGGCGACGTCCTTGACCATCACGCCCTTGCTGCGTTTGGCCGGTGGCGCGTAATGCGTGGTTTGCAGATGGTCGCCGGATGCCACGCCGAGGTCGGCGAGTTGCAGGCTTTCAATCGGTTTGGCCTTGGCCTTCATGATGTCCGGCAACTTGATGAAGCGCGGCTCGTTGAGGCGCAAGTCGGTGGTGATGACCGCAGGCAGGTCGACTTCGATGGTTTCCAGGCCGGCATCCACTTCACGCGTGACCTTGGCGACGCTGCCACTGATCTCGACCTTCGAGGCAAACGTGGCCTGCGGTCGATCCCACAGCGCGGCCAGCATCTGCCCGGTCTGGTTGCAGTCATCGTCGATGGCCTGTTTGCCAAGCAGCACGATGTCCGGCTGTTCTTTTTCGATCAGCTTGAGCAGCGCGCGCGCCGCAGTAAGCGGCTGGATCGCATCGCCGGTGACCACGTGGATGGCGCGATTGGCGCCCATGGCCAGACCGTTGCGAATGTGCGCCTGGGCATCAGCCGGGCCGATGCAGGCAACCACGACGTCGGTGGCGATGCCTTTCTCGCGCAGGCGCAAGGCTTCCTCCAGGGCGATGTCGTCAAACGGGTTGGCCGACAGCTTGACGCCATCGGTGACCACGCCGGAGCCGTCCGGCTTGACCTGGATGCGCACGTTGAAATCAACGACGCGTTTGTAACCGACCAGGATTTTCATCGGGGGGTGATCCTCGCTCGTGGAGTGGCCGGATCGCATGCAAACGGCCAAAAGGAGCGCGATTTTAGCGGAATCCGGCCGCCCCGGTCATTCCCGAAGTTCCGCGTTCCGGTTTTCCACAGCGCGCGTGCATAGCCTGTGGACAAACCCGGTATGAAACCGCGCATGGCCGCGCGGCTGTGGGCGCAGCGTCGGATTGGTCAGGAATTGAACAGCACGCCGCTCAGCCCATGCAGTGGGCCAGCACGGTCCGCGCAAAACGCTCGGCAGAGCCGGGGCAATGGTTGAAGAACAGGGACGGCTCGGCCAGTTCCAACTCAAGCAGGACCGGACTGCCGTCATCTGCGCGGATCAAGTCGACACGGGCATAGGCTGGAGCGGACTTGAATGGCAGGGCGGCCAGCACGCGCAAGGCCAATGCGCGCTCGTCCCCGGAAGGCTCACGCGCCTCGATGGTTTCCGGTGCATACAACTGATCGGTGGGGCCTTCATCCGCGCGCAGCAGTGCACCCTTGCGGATGGAATGGCTGTACGCGCCATCAAAGTGGATCAGCGCGGTTTCGCCGACTTCATCCACGCGATCCAGATACGGTTGCAGCATCACCGAGCGTTGCGCCTTGAGCAGGCGCGCGATGTGGGCAGCCATGGCATTGATGTGGCCGCGCGCATGCCGCTGGGTATCCCGTGAACCCGCGCCGATGGCCGGTTTCACCACGAATTCGGCACAGCCCGGATGCCGGTCCAGCATGGCGCCGATTCGCGCGCCCACATCGGCATGAGGCTCGATGAACGCGCTGGGCACGATGGCGATTCCGGATTTCTCCAGTTCCGCCAGGTAATGCTTGTCGGTATTCCAGCGCACGACTTCGAACGGATTGAGCAGTCGCGTTTGCAGGCTCACGCGTTCGGCCCAGATCAGGAACTCGACATAGTGCTCGGTGTAATCCCAGCACGAGCGCAATACCGCGAGGTCGAAACCCGACCATTTGACGCGCATGTCGTGCCAGTCGGCGATGGTGACCGAGGCACCGGCCTTTTCCAGCGCTGCCTGCAGGGGCGACAGATCGTCATCGGTCGCGCGAGCTTCGGCTGTCGAAACCAGGGCAATGTGCGGCATGCGGGCGATTCGAAGGTTGGACTCGGGCGGTCATCCTGCCTTTCATTCAGCCAATGCTCAAGCCGAATGGCCGTGGTCCGGCAGCCATTGGGCAATTCCTGCCGAACGCGCTGGTGGGCGCAGCGATCCGTCGCAAGGCGGATTCCAGAATCAGACCCGTTGACTAGACTGCGGCGCTTGCGTTGGGCACAGCCGTCAAAACTTTGGGGGAATTCATGTCACGTACCTTGCAGCGCAGTACCCTGGCCGCGATTCTTGGCGTTGTTTCCTTTGCCGACGACGCCAGTCTGGCGCGTGCCGCTGAAGAATCCGATCCGCGCAGGAAGGCAAGCGAAACCGCGCAGGCGGATGCCGAGCGCAACGCGCTGCAAAGCGAAGCGCCCTGGGTCACCGAAGCCATCCGCGTCACCGCACGCGGCACCGCCAACGACTATCCGTCCGCACTTGCCAGCGAAGCGATCAGCTTCCAGGAATCCATCGCGTCGCCTTCGGATTTCCAGGATCTGATCACGCGGGTGCCGGGGGTCGGCGCCACCGGACAGAACGGCATCTTCGAGACATTCTCCATCCGCGGCAGCGGCGCCAACAGCATCCTGATCCTGGTTGGCGGCATGCCGATCACCGCGCAGCGACGCGCAGGCGTACCGGTTGCCTTTGTCGAGCCCGCACTGCTTGGGGACATCAATGTCACGCGCGGCCCGTCGGTTGCGCACTTTGGTGCCGGTGCCCTGGGTGGTGCCATTTCGATCGAGCCGCGTTGGTTCGACGCACCCTTCGTGGAAGGCGGCTATGCCACGTCCGGGGACGAATCCAACCTGACCGCCGGTTACGGGTCGGATAATTTCTCCTTTGCGGCTTCCCACCACGAAGCCGGTGACAGCGAAGCGCCCGATGGAACGCCGCTGAACACCAGCTTCCGCCGTGAAAGCGCGTCGCTGCAGATGCGCACGCAGCTCGGGGATTTCAATCTCGACGCCCTGATCCTGCCCTCGCGCACGGAAAACATCGGCAAGTCGAATACGCGCTTTCCCAACCGCACCACGACCTATCCCGAGGACAGCCACACCCTGGGGCGCCTGCGCCTGCGTCATGCCAACGGGTTCGAGGCGGCCCTGCGTGTGCACGACCAGTACCTCGGCACCTACAACCAGCGACCGGGTCGCGATGATGAATTTGCCGCGGTCAGCAGTTTCGATATCGGCAGCACCGTGCAACAGACGCTCGAGCACGGAAACTTCACCACCAACATCGGCATCGAGTACCTCGGTCGCGAAAACGTCGACGCCTACGATGCGGTGGTCTCGGTGTTGAATCGTACCTACAGCCTGAAGAACGGCAGCGAGGATGGCTGGTCGTTGTTTGCCCTCACCGATTGGCAGGCGTCCGCGAAGGTTGCGCTGGAGTTTGGCGGACGCGCAACCCGCAATTCACAGGATCACGACGGCATCCACTCCAGTGATACCGCCAACGCCTTGACCGCCGGACTCGTCTACTCGCCGAACGATTGGAGCCGCGTCACCGCCAACCTCGCCAGCGGATTCCGCTTCCCCACCCTGGAGGAGCGCTTCTACACCGGCGTCACCGCCCAGGGCGAAGTGGTCGGCAATCCCGACCTCGGCTCCGAGAAATCCAAGGGCATCGATATCGGTTATGCCATCGACCGCGGCAATTGGGGTGGCGAGATCCATCTGTGGCGCACCAATGTGGACGATCTGATCCAGCTCATCGACATCAGCGACGACGTGAACGGCTACGTCAACGCGGGTCATGCCAAGTTGCATGGCGGTGAAGCAGCCCTGGGTTTCACGCCGGTTGATGCATTGACCTTGCGCGGCAGCGTGGCCGTGGTGCGCGGCACCGACAACACCGGTCAGCAGCTGTACGGCATTCCGCCGGTAACTGCGGAAATCGAAGCGCGCTATCGCGCATCCGCCTTCGATGTGGGCGCCCGCTTCAGCCACCGCTGGACATTTGACCGGCCCGGCTTCGAGGAGCTCGAGCGCGATGCGGTGAATGTGGTCGATGCGGACTTCCGTTACCACTTCACGCCTGCGTTGAACATGCAGGTCTACCTGCGCAACGCATTCGACAAGAAATACTTTGCCACTTCCGATGAGCTTTCAACCTATGCGCCCGAACGTTCCATCGGTGTGAACCTGCATTGGACGATGCAATAGCAAAAGCAATCGGCCAAGTCAGGCCCGCTCCAGGATGCTGCCGCTGCGGATGGCTTCGAGCAACGCGTGTTGCGATGCCGACAGGCTGGCGGTGAAAGGTCCCGGCGTGTTCGCGTCGGGTCTGATCCACTCGCCTATCGCCGCATCACTTGGCAAGTGCAAGCCGGCAATTCCCAGTGCAGCAAGTTCGCAATGCAGCTTGCGCGTGACCGCAATCGGGTTTGAACGCAGGGCGTCGTAGTCGATGGTCAGGCGTGGCCAGCCGTCGCTGGCCGCGAATGCTTCGCGGGTGTAGTGCTCCCACAAGGCCAGGGCCTCGTCCGCCGGCATGCCGTCGCGCTTCGCCAGCGAGGCGGCGACGGCGACGGGATCCCGGATGACGTGCAGTAACACCGGGCGCGTCAGCAGCGGCAACAGTTCGCGTGCCAGCAGGCACAGGCGCGGTTCCTTGATGAACCAGGGTCGACGGGATTCCAGGGTTTGCAGAATGAGCGCTGCTTCGCGGCGGAAGGCATCCGTTGCGGCCGCGGAGGATTCTGCGAGCGGATTGCGCCAATCGGCACCGACTGCCTGCAGTCGGCGCACGCACGCCATGTGCAAATCGGCCAATTCGAAATGGCCGCGCGGATTGTCGGCACCACGGAGGAGTCGTTCGTCCTCGCCGGGCCATGCGCCGAGCAGCTTGAGCAGACCGCCGACGCTGGACGTGCCCGAGCGGTGCATGCCGAGAATGACCATCTGTCCGGACACGGCAAGGTTCAGGTCTTGCGGACGATGGGGCGCGGGAAGTGTGCGCGCAGGCTTCAGGGTGGCACCGCTGGCCAGCCAACGTGCCAAGGCATCGGCGCTGGCGTCGAGCGGGTTCTCCTGCGCGAAGCGTGCCGCCTTGTGTCGCGCGTTGGCCAGCAGGATCTGCCGACCTTCGCTTGCCGCACGCATCTGCGCAATCAGGGAATCCGCGTCGGCTTCGGCCCAGCGCTGTCCGTGGCCAGGCTCGTTACTCGGGACCATCCGGTGCGCAACCGCAAGTCCGAAGCCCTGCACGAGAGCCTGCTGACTGCCCCATGCCGGCGCGAGGAGCATGCGTCCGCAGGCGACGGCTTCAGCGGCCAGCGGATCCCAGCCGGCGCCACGACGCGCACTCACATAGCAATCGGCTGCACACATCAGCTGCATGCGTTGGTAGGCCGGGAAGCCGGTATCCGCGAGCACGCGCACGACTGCGCCTTGGTGTTCGGCCAGCAGGCTCTCGACACGTTCGCGAATGCGTGCCTGATCGTCGCCCGGCGCCACATGCAGGATCAACTCGACATCATCCTGCGCGCAGAACGCACGCCGAAAGGCGGCAACCACCCGATCCGGTGCATCGCGCCGCAAGTCTTCGGCGAAGGCCAGGAAGACGAAGCGGCGGTCCGGGTTGCGTACACTGGGCACGTCGGGATGGGCGTAATCCTGGTCCACGCCAAGCGGCAGGATGCCGATGGGAATTTCCACGCCAGCGGCGCTCAATGCGGATTTCTGGAATTCGTCCGCAACCAGCAGCAAATCAAACTCGTGGCTGCGAGTGGCCCAGATGGGCGGCGCCCTGTCGCATTCGGCCATGCAGAAGGCCACGCGAAAGCGTCCCTGCGGTCGTATTCCCATTTCCGGTGGCGCACAGAAAAAACTGACCTCGGGCACGGCAGGCATGTGCCGTTGTGCGGCCATCTGCAGGCGGATGTCCTGGGCATCGGTCAATTCGGGCGCCAGCGCGGAATACGTCATGTGCAGGTCGCGCGCGTCGAGGCGCCAGACCAGGCTTCGCGTGAGCTGTGCAAAGGCATGGGGCTGTCGGGTCACGCCTTGCCAGTGCACCGTGCCGCGCTGCTGGTCGAGCAGGCGCGCTTGCCAGCGCTTGGCAAAAGCAGTCCGGCTTTGCGTGCGCAGGCGTTCGCGGAAACCGCCATCGTCGCGGGTCGAACCGTGTTGCGCATGCTGCAGGGTCACGTTGCCGGCCATCACGCAGGCGATCCCGGCATCCGCCGCGCGCAGGCAGTAGTCGGTATCCTCGTAGTAGCTGTGGAAGATTTCATCCAGCACGCCAATGCGCGTCAGGCAGTCGCGCCGGATGTAGGCGAGTGCGAAGGCAATGCCCTGCACGCGTCGTGTGCGCGTGAATTGGCCGACCTCGGTTTCCTGGATGCCCGATTCCGTCTGCTGCCCGAGCAGGGTGTGCGCATCAATGAATCCACCCAGGTGATACAGGCGTGGATCATCCTCACCGCCACGCATGCGACAACCGACGATGCCATTCTCCGCATGGCTGTAGGCAGCATCGCGCAGTCGGTTGAGCCAGTCGCGCTGCCTGAATACGAGATCATTGTTGAGCAAGACGACATCGTCATCGGCACGCGCCGCGGCAATTCCCGCGTTCATGCCGCGCACGAAGCCGAGGTTTTGCGCATGGCGGACGATCCTCACGCGCGAGGCATAGGCCGCGAGGGCTTGGGCCGTCTCGTCCTCAGAACCATTGTCGACGACGATGACCTGGGCGTGGTCGAGATCGCTTTCGAACAAAGAGTCAAGGCAGCGCCGGGTGGTTGGCCACTGGTTCCACGCCAGGACGATCAGGGCTGCGCCGCGCATTCAGGCTCACGCCTTCCACAGCAACTGCAATGCGCTGGCGAGCTCGTCGCGCGCAAAGCTGGCAGGGGATGTCAGCAGCAGCGCAGCACTGTCGTGGCAGGCTGTCGGTGCCAATAGTTCGTGCTCTCGGGTGAGTGCCAAACATTCACGCGCACCATGGTCCGGGTTCTCGGCCATGCCCGCAGCGGCAAGCAGGATGCCGCGCGGCGTCGTGCCCAGTCGTCGCGCCAGATGAGCAAGATCAGGGGCCGGGCCGGTGCTCACGCGCCGGTTCCTGCCAGATGCAGCTGGCGGTGATAGGCCTCGAATACCTCATCACGGCTGCCCTCCAGCACGCTCTTGCCGTGTTCGATCCAGAGCAGGCGGTCACACAAGGCCGACACCTGGGATTCATCGTGGCTGACCAACACCACGGTCTGGCCCTGGCGCATGCGCTCACGCAAGGCCTCGCCCGATTTCACCTGGAATTCGGCATCGCCCACGGCGAGCACTTCGTCGATCAGCAGAACATCTGGTTCAACCTGGATGGCTACCGAGAATCCCAGGCGCACGACCATGCCCGCGGAATACGTCGCAATGGGTTGCTCGAAGAAGTCGCCGAGTTCGGAAAACTCCTGGATCGATGGCAAGCGTGATTCGATCTCGCGGCGGCGCAAGCCAAGCATCAATCCGGACAGGATGGCATTGTCTCGGCCGGACAGGTAGGGCGTGAATCCGAGCGCCAGCGACAACAGTTGGCAGGTGACGGCGGCGCGCTTCACCGTGCCGCGATCCGGCTGCAGGATGCCGGCCAGTACGCGCAGCAAGGTGCTCTTGCCGGCGCCGTTGCGGCCGATCACGCCGAGGCGTTCACCGTGGCGCAGGTTGAGGGTAACGTCTTCCAGCGCCCAGAACTTGCCGCTGCCGAAGCGACGTTGCGCGCTGAAGGCGACGCCGACATTGCGGAGCTCGATCAGTGGGCTGTCCATCAGACCGCCAGCTTCGGATAGCGTGGCGAAAAGCGCAACACGCAACCGATACCCGTGGCGCAGACAAGGGCGGAAATCACGCCAACCTTGAGCAGGGCCCACCAGTCCGGCCACTGCGCATGCAGGAGTATGGCGCGAACGCCGTCGAGCAACGTGGCCACCGGATTCAGCGCGATCACCTCGCGCAGGGGCGAAGGCACGGCATCCAGCGCGAACACGACGCCGGAAAGAAACATCACCACCGTGAGTATCTGCTCGATGATGAAACGCAGGTCGGGAATGAACGGCACGAAGGCGGCAACCAGGAAACCCGCGCCAGCGGAAAAGAGCAGGGTCACCAAAAAAAGCAGGGGCAATGCCAGGTAGGTGATACTCGGTGGATAGCCCGCGCACCAGAGGATCACCAGCAGGAGGACGAAGATGCACAGGAACTTGATGGTGTCGGCCAGCATTTGGGAAAGTGGAAACACCAGCACCGGCAAGCGTGCCTGTCGAATCAGGCCGAGGTTTCCCCAGATCGCGTAGCCGCCATGGGTGATGCAGGATTTCATCCACTGCCAGAGCGTCAGCCCCACCAGCAGGAACGGCAGGTAATCCGGCCCGCCGGATTTCAGGATCACGTCGAACACCAGCCAGAATGCGGCCATCATCATGGCGGGCTCGGCAATCCACCAGACCAGGCCGAGATAGCTGCGCGAGCGTTCCGCGCGAAGCTCGGCGTAGGTGCTGAACAGGATCAGTTCAAGGAGATGGAGAGGCATGGGTTCACAGTTTCCGTGGACCGGCGAGGATACCGGATCACCTCCTGATCCGGTTGCAGCCGGCGCCATCAGCCGCAGTTGCCATCCAGCAGGGGGCCGAGCCAGGCCAGTCCGAGCAACAGCAGCGCCAACACCGATGCCACGGTCATGCGCAGCGGGGAAATCGCCAGCGTTTCCGGGGCGTTCGCGCGCGAGGTGAACCGAGCCAGCGCACTGCCGGCAAAGCCGCACATGAACGGCAGCATCTGGAACAGGTAACGCTCCATCACGTGCAGGCCAAAATACAGGGCGAGCTGGTAGAGCAGGAATGCAGCGGTCAGCGCCGCCAGCGGGGCCCGCCAGCGTTGCCAGAGCGCCACGCCAAACGCGAACAGCACCAGGATCAAGCTGTGCGCGATGCGGCTGCTTGCGGTCAGGGCAGGCAGCAAGGGGTGATCGCCGTACGCGCCGAGATGACCGGAGCAGGCCGCACCGGGCATTTGCGATTCCAGCAGGGTCTTGACGTTGAACAGGCGGAAATACTGCGTACCGAGTTGTTCGAGGAACAGGTCCATCCAACCGCGCTCGGCGAGCGTCGCACGGATGTCCTGCATGGCGGCTGCGTTGCGTTGCTGCGGCGTGGCGCCGCTGCGGATGAATGCGGTCAGCGCAGGCAGTCCCGCCTCATCGATGTAGTCGCTGCGGCTGCGGTCGCGCAAGCCCACCTGCAGGTTGTAGATCGAGCTGTCGGCAATCAGCGGACGACCGGTTTCGACCTGCCCTTTCCACAGGGCCGGACTGATTGGCAGCACCAGCCCGATGATGAACGCGAGTGCCGCGACCCAGGCAAAGGACCAACGCGTTTGCTTGCGCGTGAGGAAACACAGCAGCAGCGCCGGCCAGAAGGCCGCGAGCAGACTCTTGAACAGCAGGGCGAGGCCGATCAGGAAGCCTGCCGCAAACGCGCGCAGGCGGGGCCGGTCGGCGACGCAAAAAAGCAGGGTCAGCGCACCGAGCAGGCAGACCAGGTGGGTGACTTCGGGCCACAGCCAATGGGCATAGGCCAGCGAAGCCGGATTGAGCAGGAACAACACTCCGGCAAGGCAGGCCGCTCGCGCGCTGTCGAGTGTTTTCCAGAGTTTCACCAGCATTCCCGCGCAGAACGCAAGCAGGACCACCTGCAGCAGCTGCACGGCAAGCACATGGTTTCCGAACAGGCGGTAGATGGCCGCGATGAACCAGGTCTGGCCGGGTGGCCAGATGAACAATTCAGCCGCAGGTTGCCCGGCGAGCAGCGCCAGCGCGCGCCTCTCGTAATCGAACTCGTCGCCAACCAGTTGCTTTTGCGCCGGGTCGAAGTACAGCCAAAGCAATACACCGTTGAGCAGCAACCACGCGAGCAGCACGATCCAGAACCATCGGCCTCGCGTGCCTTGGAAAACCTTGCTCATGGCTCAGCAAGCAAGGCGTTCATCGTCGCAACGGCGTGCCCGAACGGTGCAAATCATCCAGCCGCAGGCTCAGCCTTGGGTGAACGCTTGGCCGGTGCCTTGAACGTGGGCGTCATCTTTTCGCGCACGCCACTGGTGCTGATGGATTCGACGTAGTACCAGTAGTCCTTGCACGGATCGATGCTGTCATCGCGCCAGGAATAGCGGCTCGACTCATCCGTGGTGCCCGCACCGAGGATGGGCTCCTTGTTCAACTTGGTGAATTCGCCTTCTTCGCTGTCACCGCGAAACACGTCGAAGCCGAAATTGTCCTGTTCGCTGGCCAGGGTCCATTTCGGCGTGTTGGCCAGGCGTTGGTCGGCTGGCAGGGTGGATTGGTCGCCGCAGGTTCCTTCCGGCGCCTTGACCGTGGCGGTTTCCGTCGGCGCGCTGGCAGGCGCTGGCGTGGATTCGGCCGGGGCTGGCGTCGCGGTGGATGCGGGCGGGCTGTCGGGCGCAGGCTGGTCGCAGCCGGCAAGCAGGAAGAGACAGAGGGTGGAAAGTACGAGGGTGCGCATGGGAGCTCCCGGACAGGGGGAAGTGGTGGGGTTGACTGGACAGCGAGCGGCTCACGCAACGATAGTCGCCGCATGGACCTGCTGGCAACCCGAATTTCCTCGATCTTCCATCGTCACCTGGGCAAAACGCTGCGCAGCTTCCGGGGTTCGGCCCTGCTCATGGCCGGGTGTTTGCTTTCGGCGGGCGTATCGGCCCTGCAGCTGGACGTCGAGACGACGCCAAACGGGGAGGTGTTTCCGACCCTGGAACTGTCGCGTCCGGCGCTGGGCACCGAAGCGCTTGATGACGATGGCAATGGCCTTTTGCGAATTCGCTTGAGCGGCATGCAAACAGGCAAGGCCGTGAAGCTGCAACTGAGCACCCCCGGCTTGCTGCAGCCGGCGGTGATCGAACGACGCCTCGAAGGCGACACGCTGATTCGGCCGCGCCTGGCCTGGGATGTGGATGCCTTGCGCCAGTTGCAGGGCCCGCGGCAACAAGTGCTGACGGTCTCCATCAGCGGCGCAGGCCTTGCATCCACCGTGCGCAAGGTGCCGATCCGCGTGCATCCTCTGGATGAGGCCCTGTATTTCGTGCGTGAGTCGAAGGCGGACGTGGATCTGGGCTGGGCGTTTGCGGCCTGGGTTGATCCCGACCATGCGGTCGTCGATGAGATCCTGGGCATGGCCGGATTGATCGATACGCCACGATCCCTTGGCCGGGACGAGCGCCTGCGCCTTGCGCGCGAGATGTGGATCGTGCTCGAACGGCGCGGCCTGCGTTACGCCAGCGAGCGCACCGGCATCAGCCAGGGGCCGGTCATGTACAGCCAGCGCGTGCGCCTGCTCTCCAGCATTTGGGATGATCGTGTCGCCAACTGCATGGATGGCAGCGTGCTGATTGCCTCCGTGCTTGAGCGGTTGGGCATCGACAGCGTCATCGTGCTGGTGCCGGGTCATGCCTTCGTGGGCTTCTACACCGGCAGCGACAAGCGCGAGGCGGAGTTCCTGGAAACCACGCTGCTCGGCAGCGCTCGCCAGTCGGAGACGCAAGGGCAAGTCGGGGAAGGCGCCTTGCGCGCACGCGCGCTGGCTGGATTCGAGGCGGCACGGCAAGCCGGCAAGACAGCGTATCGGCGCGCCTCACCGCGACTGGATGGCCGGCACCGGCCGGATTTTGCGCTGATCGATATTTCCACTGCGCGCGCCTATGGCATCATGCCGCTCGCTGGTGGAAACAAGCGGATGCACAGGGCCGATGTCGTGGCCCAAGCGCCGAACCAGTCCAGCCAACGCCCCGCCGATCATTCTCCGTGAGCAAATCCGACGTCGAACCACCCATCGAGCGAATCCGCGGCGAACTGCGCGCGGCTGCTGAGCGTGCGCGCCATCAGGCGCCCGAATTTCCGCGCCGCGTGCCAAAGCAGGTCGAGCTGCAGCCGGAAATCGCCCCGATTGTGCAAACAGATGCCCATGCGGGTGCAACGGTGCAGAGCACAGTTGCCAACGTGACCGGTGTCGTGCAGCTCGGGCAGCTCAGCCAATTCCATGGCGCTGCATTCGTGCGCAATGCCTATCTCGCCCTGCTGGGTCGCGAAGCGGATGAAACGGCGGTGAAGACGCAGATGGCCCTGCTCGGCCGAGGTATCAGCAAGATCGAGATCATGGGCAACCTGCGCTGGTCTGCAGAAGGTCGCTTCAAGGCGGTATCCGTGCCCGGGTTGTGGCCGCGCTATCTTCTGCAAAAGGCAACGCATGTGCCTATCCTCGGCTACGTGCTGCAGCTCAACATGGGTCTTGCAGGATTGCCTGCCATCGTGCGCCATCAGCGTGCGGCGGATGCGCTGCATGTCACGCGCGCCGATGCGATCGAGCAGGCAACGCATGCGCTTGATGCCAGGCTGCAGAGCCAGGCTGAGGAAGGTGCACGCTTGCGCGTCGATCACGATGCACTGCAGGTCCGCGCGGCGGCGGCCGAATCCGCGCTCGCGCAGTTGAGCGAGGCAATACAAGCCACGAGCGGACTGGCCCATCAATCCAATCAGCAGATGCTGGGCATGAACCACTGGTTGGCATCCCTTAGGCACAGCCTGGCCGAGATCGAGCGGCTGGCGGAATGCAAGGGGCGCGAGCGCGCTGTGCCGCTTGCCGGAATCACCGACGGATTACTGGCCGCAGACGCAAGCCGGAGCGCACGCCTTGACCAATGTCTGGAGCAATTTGCCGGCGGCTTGCCCGCTGCGGCGGATGTGCTCGACTTGGGTGGTGCCGCGGATTGGCTGGATCGATTGAGCCAGCGCGGCGTGTCGGTGTCGGCCTTGCGCAGCATCGGCAATCCCGGCCCCGTCGCCGGCGACCGTCGCATCGCGGTGTGCAACGACTTCGGGGTGGCTCTGTCACGCATTGCCGACGAATCCCTGCATGGACTCAGCGTGCTGGAGGCTTCGGTCGTGTCGCGCGAAATGCCATTGATGGACCTGCTGCAAGGTGCTTTCCGGGTCCTGCGCCCGAATGCTTGCATCCTGATCGGCCTGGATCGTGGCCCGCTGGTTCTTGCCGAACTGTTGAGTGGACGACAGGCATTGGCGATGGATGCCGACTTGCTCGAAGCGGCACTCGCGCACGGCGGATTTCATGACATCAAGCGGTTCGAAGCGAATGGTGTGGCCTGCGTCATTGCGCGCAGATCCAGCCAGCGCGGTAGGGCATGAGGATGCGGAACCACTGCCAATGAAGGCGGCCATCCTGATTCCCGTATTGACCGGCAAGGATGCGGTCGGCGCCGATGCCATGGCCATGGCACGCGTCCTCGAAGCCAAAGGCATCGATACGCGGATCTTCTGCGAATCGGCCGAAAACGCGCCGATGCCGACCTGGCCGGCAGACGAGCTGCTTGATTTTGCCGGTGGCGCGAATGACCTGGTCATTCATCATCTTGCGATCAGCTGGCCGAAGGCGCGGGAGATCCTCAAGCGCTGCAAGGGCTTTCGCGTCGTCAAATACCATAACGTCACGCCGGCCGAATTCTTCAAGGATTATTCCAGCCAGCACCAGGCTGCCTGCGAGAGCGGGCGTGCGGAATTGCCGGCCATGGTCAAACTCGGTTGCGAGTTGTATCTCGGCGATTCCACCTACAACATCGACGAGTTGCGGGCGCTGGGCGTACCGAGGGATCGCAGCGGCGTGCTGGCCCCGTTCCATCGCGTCGAGGAGATGGTCGAGGCGGA
>Ga0116178_10000568_pt1 | contig 32998 bp, 31 predicted proteins | sample AD_STIC12_MetaG_FD_89880 | JGI IMG/M metagenome (GOLD analysis project Ga0116178, IMG submission 89880) | Active sludge microbial communities of municipal wastewater-treating anaerobic digesters from USA - AD_STIC12_MetaG | ecosystem: Engineered > Bioreactor > Anaerobic > Digestate | place: USA...
GACGGCCACGCCCCACAGGCAGACGAGGCCGATCAGGAAGACCGTGAGGAGGCGGTGCCGCAGCGCGAACTCGATGATCCTGTCGATCATGGCGTGCCTTCCCTGCCCGGCCTCAATGGACGCCGGCCCCCTTGAGGACCTCGTCGTAGAGCTTGGACTTGAGCTGGTAGTTCCCCCGGGTGACCACGAGCTCCCCGGCCTCGATCCCGCTCATGATCTCGACCGCGCCGTTCATCTTGGCGCCCGTGACCACGATCCGGGGCTGGAAGCCGCCGTCCTTCGCGACCAGGACGATCTTCCGGTCGCCGTCGTCGAGGACGGCCTCCCGGGGCACCGTCAGGGCCCGGGCCTGCCGGTCGAGGAGGATGCTGAGCGTGGCGAACATGCCCGGCTTCAGCCGGTGGTCCTCGTTGGCGACCTCGGTCCGGACCGAGACCGTCCGGGTCTCTTCTTTGAGGATGTCCCCGACGTACATGATCCGGCCCTTGAAGGCCAGGTCGGGGTAGGCGGGAACGGACACCTCGACCTCCTGGCCCTTGCGGACCGCGGCGATGTCGCGCTCGTAGATGTCCGCGGCGACGCAGACGACGCCCGGGTCGAGGACGGTCAGGATCTCGGTCGACTGGTCGACCATGGCGCCCAGGACCACGTTGTTGTCGACGATCCGGCCCGCGATCGGGGCGAACAGGGTGATCGTGGCGTTGATCTCGTGCGTCTCGGCCGCGCGCTCGACCTGGGCCTCGGTGAAGCCGAGGACGTGGAGCTTCTTCTCGGCCGCCTCGAGGTTGGCTTCGGCCACTTTCCGCTCGGCCTCGGCCGCCTGGAGGTTCTTTCCGGCCCCGGCGCCGCGGTCGAACAGCCGCTTTTCCCGTTCGAAGCTCGCCGCGGCCAGCTCGTGGTCCGCCAGGGCCTTGAAATACTCGGACTTGGCCTGGCCGACCGCCTCGCTCTGGAGCGTCACCAGCTCCTGGCCGGCCTTGACCCAGTCGCCGGGCCGGACATGTATGCCGGCGACGCGGGCGGGAAACGGGTAGCTGACGATGGCCTTCCTGAACGGGCTGGCCAGGACCTTGCCGGTCGCCTTCAGGAGGGACGACACGGGCCGATAGGCCGCCTCGGCGGTGGCCAGGTCGACGGCCCGGGCCTCGGGCTCGGTGAGGCGCAGCAAGGTGGCGTCGTCCCAGGCCCGTCTCGCGCCGAGGCCGCGGCCCCGGCCGTCGCGCGGTCCCAGGCCGGCGCCCCGGCCCGGCCCGCGGCCGCCGCCCGGCGAGGCCTCGAGGGACGCGGCCGGCCCGGCTTCGAAGGCGCGCCGGTCTTCGCGGCGGGAGCAGGCCGGGCCGGTCAGCCCGAAAACGACGGCGGCCGCCGTCGCGGCCGCGATGAGCGTCTTATTCATGGGGGACTCCTTCCAAGGGGCCTCCGACCGATCTTTCCAGGACCGCGATCGTGAGGCTGTGGTCGTAGAGGGCGTCGGCGTAGGCCCTCCGGGCCTCGAGGAGGCTCCGTCGGGCCTCGATGAGCTCGATGCCGCTGGCCTCGCCTTCCTGGAAGCTGAACAGGACGAGCTCGTAGACGTCCTCGGCCTGGGCCAGGATCTCCTTCTCGAAGAGGACGATCCGCTCCGCGGCCGTCCGGGCGTTGAAGCAGGCTTCGCCGACCTCCAGGCCGATGCGGTTCGCCAGGTCCTTGGACCGCCGCTCGAGAGAGCGGATATTGGCCCGGGCCTCGGCGATCCGTCCCCGGGCGGGTTGCCAGAAGAACAGCGGGACGGGGAAGGACAGCCTGAAGTCCCAGGTCGTCGCTTCGCCGGCCAAGCGGTGGCGCGACAGGCTCAGGGCGAAGTCCGGCAGATAGCTCAGGGCCGCGTCGGACTTCCGCCGCGACTCCTTCTCGAGCCCGGCCCGGATCCGGGCGACCTCGGGGCGGGACCGGAGCGCCCGCTCCACGAGGGCCTCCCGGTCGATGGGCACGGGAGCGCGGACGAGACCGCCTTGGACCTCGAGGGGCTCGAATTTGGCCCGGCCCAGGAGGTAGTTCAAGCGGGCCTTGGCCAGAAGGACGTCGTTCTCGGCGAGCTTGAGAGCCGTCGCCGCCTTCGAGGCCTCGACGCCGGCCCGCACGACCTCGAGCTTGGCGGCATCCCCCGCCTCGAACTTGGCCTCGGCTTTGGCCAGGAAATCCCGGGCCAGCCCGAGGTCCTGGGCCGCGTACTTGCGCCTCTCCCCGGCCCGGAGGACGGCGTAGAAAGCCTCCTTGACCCGGAAGACGACGTCCAGCCTCAAGAGGTCCTTGTCGGCCAGGACCTCGCGCGATTCGGACGCGGCGATCTTGCCGCGAAGGGAGCGGCGCCCCGGGAACTCGAGGGTCTGGCTGACGCCGAAATACGCTTCTCCCGAGCCGCCGAAGTCGAAGAGCCGCGGCTGGAGGTCGGAGTCGTAATCGAGCGACGGCTGGGGGGCCTCCCGGGCCTGCCGGACCCGGGCCAAGGAGGCCCGGTAATCCTCCTCGGCCGAAAGCCAAAGAGGGTTCCGGGCGAGAGAGATGTCGATGCACTGCCGCAGGGTCAGCCCGTCGGCGGGCCCGTCCCCCGCGAGCGCGGAAGGGGCGATCATCAGGAAGGCGGCGGCCGCGGCCGCGCCCAGGCGTTTCCACTTCGCCATGTCTTCTCCTCGGTCCGCACAAGGGACCCCGTCACCGGGTGAAGGACGGTCGAACGGCGCGGAGGGGGGTCAGGCTTGCGGAGGGGACCGCGAGCAGAGGGACAGGACGAAGGTCTCGACCGCGCGCAGGGGCTCGTCGGGGGCGAGCGGGCCCTGGCAGAGCAGGGCCGGCACCGTCAGCGCGATGCCGGGGCTGGTCGAAAGCGACGAGGTCAGGAAGTGGCAGGCGGGGCAGTCCTCGCCGCCGAACGGGCCGCTCTCCGTATGGAAAAAGCCGATGCCCAGGGTGACGGCCGCGAAGGCCGCCAAGAACAGGACCCGCAGGCCCGTCCGTCTCCGAGAACTCGTCGTCACGCTCGTTCCTATACCACGGCCGGCCGGGGGATTGCAAGCGCGGCGGAATCCCCGGAGTTTGATTCGCCCGGCCGATTCTGCTATTTTGACGCTTTCGGAGCGTTCTCAAGGAGGCCCTCATGACCCGGCACATCCTTCCGATCCTCGTCACGGCCGGTCTTTTGCTGGCCGGCGCGGCCCTGGCCCAGGCCCAGGCCAACCCCAAGGTCCTGCTCAAGACGAGCCGAGGCGACATCACCATCGAGCTCTACCCGGCCAAGGCGCCGGTCACGGTCAAGAACATCCTCGGCTACGTCGAGGAGGGCTTCTACGACGGGACGATCTTCCACCGGGTCATCCCCGGCTTCATGATCCAGTGCGGCGGCCTGACCGCCGACATGGCCACGAAAAGCGGCAAGGCGCCGATCAAGAACGAGTCCGGCAACGGCCTGACCAACGCCCGGGGCATGGTGGCCATGGCCCGGACGAACGAGCTCGACAGCGCCACCAGCCAGTTCTACATCAATCTGGTCGACAACTTCCGCCTGGACGAGATGAAGTACTGCTCCTTCGGCAAGGTCGTCGCCGGCATGGACGTCGTCGACGCCATCGCCAAGGTCCCGACCGGCGGCAAGCGCGGCCACCAGAACGTGCCCCTCGAGCCGGTCACGATCCTCTCGGCCACGGTCGTCAAGTAGGATTGTTCGACAAGGTCTTCCCGTTCCTGCATCTCGGCGGCCTCCTGGCCGCCCTGGGCTACGCCCTCGTTTCGCTCCTCCGGGGCGACGTCCCCCGCTTCGGCCTCGTTGTCCTCCTCCTGGCCATCTACTATATCTTCCTCCTCCACCCGGCCGTCAAAAAGGAGATCGCCCGCCGCAAGCTCTTGAAGAAATGAGGCGATCGAGTCAACGTCCGGCAAGGCCGCGGAAGACGGGGTTGAGGGGTGTCCTCGGAGTGAGCATGAAGCGGCGAATACGCCGTCTACCGGTCGGAGCCAGCAAGAGGCGGCAGGGAATTCTCCGAGCCGCCCTCTCGGCCCCGGACAGGGGCGGTTTACTTTTGAGGCCGATGCGTTTATTATCGGCTGTGGTGAATATCATGCCCAAGACCCGTAAACTCCCTCTCCTGGCCTCGATCGCCTTCCTGGCGGCGGCCCTGTCCGCCCAGGCGCCCGACCGGAACCTGCAGGCCGGCCTCAAGGCCATCAGCCCGGCCGAGGCCTACGACATCGTCAAGACGCTGGCCTCGCCCGAGTACGCCGGGCGCCTGACGGGCCACCCCGGCTACACGGCCGCCGCCGAGTGGGCGGCCCGCAAGTTCGAAGCCTGGGGGCTCAAGCCCCTCTCGGGCAAGGACCGCTACCTCCAGCCCTATCCGTCGCCTTACACGGTCATCGACAGGGCCGAGATGTCGATCTTCCTCCCCGAGGGCAAGCCCGAGGCCGGCAAGGCCCCGGCGCTCAAGGAGATGAAGCTCCGGCCCGAGGAGGACTTCCTGCCCCTTCTCTATTCCGCGAGCGCCGACAGGACGGCCGAGGCCGTCTTCGCCGGCTGGGGCATCTCCGCCCCCGGCCTGGGCTACGACGACTACGCCGGGATCGACCCCCGGGGCAAGTTCGTCCTCTGTTTCCGCGGCACCCCCGACGGCGACCGGAAGTGGCAGGTCCACGACGAACACCGGACCCGGATGACGACGGCCCGCGACAAGGGCGCCCTCGGCGTCGTTTACATCTATCCCGAGGTCCAGTCCAATCCCAACGGCGACTACCTCGAGGGCTTCACCCCGGCCGAGATCAGCGAGAAGGTCATGGACGCCGTCCTCGAGGGGACAGGCTCGACCGCGGCCGACCTGAAGAAGGCCCTGACGACCTGGAAGCGGCCCATCTCGTTCCCGCTCGCGGCCAGGATCCGGCTGGCCGTCGCCTCGCGGCACTTCCCCCAGGCCGTCGGCTACAACGTCGTCGGGTACATCGAAGGCGCCGACCCGAGGCTGCGCCGCGAGTGCGTCGTCATCGGCGCGCATTTCGACCACACCGGGACCCACATGGGCCTCCTCTTCCCCGGCGCCGACGACAACGCCAGCGGCAGCGCCACGGCCATGCAGGCCGGCAAGGCCTTGGCCGCGCTGGCCCGCAAGCCCAAGCGCTCCGTCGTCGTCGCCCTCTTCGGCGGCGAGGAGCTGGGGCTCCAGGGCTCGACCTGGTTCGCCGACCACGTCCCCGGCCCCTTCGACAAGGTCGCGGGCATGATCAACTTCGACATGACCGGGGAAGGCGACGGGCTCTGGGGCGCCGTCGGGGCCGACCCGGACGCGTTCCGCAAGGCCATCGAGGAGGCCGACAAGTCGGTCAAGATCCTCCGCGGGCTGGGCGTCATCAGCGGCGTCGGCGTCCGCGGCTCCGACTTCGCCCCGTTCTTCCTCAAGGGCCTCCCGGCCGCGACGTTCGGCTCGAACGGCCCCCACCTCGCCTACCACCGGACCGGGGACACGATCTACCGGATCAATCCCGACATCATGGCCGACGCCGCCAAGCTGGCCTTCCTGGCCGCGTTCGCCTGGGCCGACCGGTGAGGGAGGAGGGGCGATGAGAGTGGCCAGAGAGGGTCTCCCGTTCATCCTGGGCGCCGTCGTTTTGGCCGTCCTCTGGGGCCTTCTCGGTCTCGGCGCTCTCGCCGTCCTGTTCTTCCTCTTCGCCGGCGCGTTCGCCTTCTTTTTCCGCGATCCGGAACGCGTCCCGCCGCCGGGAGAAGGCCTCGTCGTCTCCCCCGCCGACGGCGAGGTCCTGGGGGTCGACGACGCCCCGGGCCCGCCCGATCTGGAGGGCCCGGCGAAGCGGATCACCGTCTTCCTCTCCCTCCTGGACGTCCACTTCGTCCGGGCCCCGCTCGCGGGGACGGTGGCCCGGTCGGATTACCAGGCCGGCAAGTTCCTGCCCGCCTACCGGCCGGAGGCCGGCCGGCGCAACGAATCGCGGACCCTCGTCTTCAAGGCCGGCCCGGCCGACCTGGTCCTGAAGATGATCGTCGGCGTCGCCGCCCGCCGCATCAAGGCCTTCGTCAAGGCCGGCGACGCGGTCGAGCGGGGCGAGAAGGTCGGCCTGATGTACTTCGGCTCCCGGGTCGAGCTGACCCTCCCCGCGCGGGTCGCGGTCAAGGTCGGCCTCCGCGACAAGGTGAAGGCCGGCCGGACCGTCATCGGCGAGGTCCGGCCATGACCGTGAGGATCAAGAAGCCGCCGCATCACGGCGTCAGCGTCGTGCCCAGCCTCTTCACGCTGACCAACCTCTTCTTCGGATTCATGAGCGTCCTCCTGACCTTCCGGGGGCGCTACCGTTCGGCCGCCATCCTCATCATCGTCGCCGCGCTCATGGACGGCCTGGACGGACTGGTCGCCCGGGCGACCCACACGCCGTCCGACTTCGGCATCGAGCTCGACTCGCTGGCCGACGCCGTCTCGTTCGGCCTGGCCACGTCCGTCCTCCTCTACTACTGGGGCCTGGAGATGGCCGGGCCGCCGGCCGTCTTCTTCAGCTTCGTCTTCCTGACCGCCGGCGTCCTCAGGCTGGCCCGCTACAACGTCCGGACCAAGGTCCCCACGGACCGCAAGCACTACCAGGGCCTGACCGTCCCCTCGGCGGCCATCTTCATGGCCTCCATCGTCAACTTCCATCCGGTCCCCCTGGCCGACCGCGGCTCCGGGTTCCTCGTGGCCGTCGTGACGCTCCTCGTCTCCCTGTGCATGGTCAGCACGCTCCCCTACCGGAACTTCGTCACGGCCCTCCTGGGCCGGCGCATCGATATCCGCAACGCCCTCGTCGTGGCCGTCCTCCTCGTCGGCGTGCTCTTCTACCCGCGCTATTTCCTCCTCGCCTACTTCGGGCTCAACGTCCTCTCCGGCCCGACGGCGGCCCTCGTCCGGGCCCTGCGGAAGCGCCGCCGGAAGAAAGCGGAGCCGAAGACCATCCCGCTCTGAGGGCCGCGGAGAGGATGGGACGAAAGCCGCCGTTCTTCGGACCCGGAACCGGCCAGGCCCGGCGCCGGGGCCGGCTCAACCAGGGCCGCCTCGCCGCGGCCCTGGCCGCGCTGGCGGCGGTCGTCGCCGGCCTCGTCTTTCTCGTCCGCGCGGTCGTCGCGCCCGGGGCGAAGGCCCCCGCCGTCCCGGCGCCGCCGGCCGCGGCCGTCGCCGAGACGCCGCCCCCGGAGCTGATCGAGGAGACGATCCGCGTCCCGCCCCGGTCGACGCTGGCCGAGATCCTCCTCAAGCGCGGCTTCGACAACCGGGCCGTCCACGACCTCCGGGAGGCCGTCAAGCCGACCTACGACCTGGGCCGGATCCGGGCCGGCCGGGAGCTCCGGCTGGCCTCACTCCCCGACGGGCCGTGGCAGCGGCTCGAATACGACGTCGACGGGACGAGCCGCCTCGTCGTCCACAACGATCCGGCCGGGATCCGGGCGGAGATGACCTACGTCCCGGTCGAGTTCCGGCCGGCCTATGTCTCCGGAACGATCGAGGACAGCCTGGTCGGGGCCCTGAACAGGGCCGGCGAGACCGACAGCCTGGCCATCGACATCGTCGAGCGCTGCTTCGGCTGGGACATCGACTTCAACACCGACCTGCGCAAGGGCGACTCGTTCCGCGTCTTCGTCGAGAAGCGCTACCTCGACGGCCGCTTCGCCGGCTACGGGGACATCCTGGCCGCCGAGTTCGTCAACGAGGGCCGCGTCTTCCGGGCCTACCGCTTCGTCTACCCCGACACCAAGACGGCCGACTACTTCGACGAGAACGGCGGCTCGCGGCGGAAGGACTTCCTCCGCTCGCCGATCAAGTTCCTGACCCCCCGGATCACCTCGCGCTTCTCGTCGAGCCGGCTCCACCCGATCTACAAGGTCTACCGGCCGCACTACGGCGTCGATTACGCCGCCCCCATCGGGACGCCGGTCCAGGCCACGGCCGACGGCGAGGTCGCCTTCGCCGGCCGCGATGGGGCGGCCGGCAACGCGGTCAAGTTGCGCCACAAGAACACCTATGAGACGGCCTATCTCCATCTCAGCCGGTTCGGGCCCGGCGTCCGCAAGGGCGCCTCGCTCAAGGGCGGGGACATCGTCGGGTACGTGGGGACCTCGGGCGACTCGACCGGCCCCCATCTCGATTACCGGATCTACCACCACGGCGGCCCGGTCAACCCCCTCGGCCACAAGTTCAAGCCGGCCGATCCCCTGCGCCGGGAATTCCTCGAGGATTATGGGAAAGAGGTCGCCCGGCTCGACCTGGCGCTGCGGCTGCCCGAGATCGTCCGGACGCTCGCCGTCGCGCCCGTCGCTACTTTTTGATCTTCCCGCCTTCGCCGCCGCCCTTGGATTCCCCGGCGCCGCGGCTCTCCGCGCCGCGGGACGAGCCCGCGGACGACGCGGAGGCGCCTCCCGGACCGCCCGAAGAGGCCGAACCGGCAGAAGCCGGCGAGGGATCGTAAGGCCGCAGGGAGCGGTCGCCGCCGAGGGACGTGGCCGGGCCGTAGGCGATTCCCCGCGGGGTCAGGTGCGGGGCCCGCTCCCCGCCCGTCTCGCGGTCGCGCGAGGAGAAGCGGAGCTCGGGGCAGCGGACCTCGTTGCGGGCGCCGCCGTACTCGATGCGGACGCCGAGCTCCCGGGCGACGCGCAGGTCGGGGTTCCAATCCCGGAAACGGAGGGCAGGCGCCGCCGCCCGGGACGGTAAAACCCTGACGCCGCCGCGCCCGTTGCCGGCGACGTCGGGCTCGGCGACCGTCCGCGGCGCCGCGGCCGGCCCGTCGAGGCCGCGGAGGAAACGGGAGACTTCCCGCTGCGGCTCGACGGCGCGCCGGAGCCGGCCGTCCGAGCCGTCCGTAGGCGGGCCGGCCTTGGGGACCCGGTCCCAGGTCAGGGCCTTCTCGGCGATCGACCGGGCGCCGAGATCGCGGCGGGCGACGAAGACGAGGTGCCTCGAGGCTTCGGCGGCCTCCTCGCGGACCCGGGCATCGCCCCTGTTGTAGGCGGCGGTGACGGTCTTGATGACCTTCTTCAGCTCGGCCGGGACGGGATAGGACGCGCGGTCCGGCCGCCGGAGCTGGTCCCTGCGGACGACGGTCGGAGCGGCCTCCCCGCCGCCGGAGGGACCGTAGCGCCACAGGCCGTCGGCGTAGTAGAAGCCGGAGCCGTACATCCCCGCCCACCCGAAACGATCGTAGCCGCCGAACATCCAGTCGTAGAGGCCCCAGGGCCGCCAGCAGGCGTAGCCGAAATAGAAGTCCCAGGTCACCCAGGCCGGGGCGAACATCGAGCCCGGCAGCCAGACCCAGCCGATCTTCTTGCTCCAATGCCAGACGCCGAGATGGTAGGGGATCCAGCCCCACGGCTCCCCGGGGATCCAGAACGGCTGGTTCCCATAGGCGGCCCAGTTCCCGTAGATATAGGGCTGCCAGCCCCAGGGGTAGGCGCCGTTGTCGATGAAGGGGCGCCAGACATAGCCGTAGACGTCGTCCCAGAGCCACTCGCCGTAGCGGCTGCCGTAGGCCTGGGCGAAATAATGGACGGCCCTCGGGAGCCTTTGGAGGGGCTTGGGCAGGGCGCTCAGCCCCTCGTGGAGCTCCCCGAAGCGGGCGTTGACCTCGTTGTTCCAGAGCTCGAAGTCCGTTCCGTCGATGGCCGCGGCCAGCTCGGACCGGTGGTCGGCCAGGACGACGAGCCGCTGGCCCTTGAGGACGGTCCGGTCGTCGAGCGACCGGTCGTCCGGTCCGAAGCGAACGAAGGCCCGGCCGTATTTCACCTGCGTTTCGGTCGCGCCGTCGGCGGGGACCGCGACCATGGCCACGGTGTTGTGCTTCATCCGCACGGCGGCGTTGGCGGTCAGGACCTGGAACATCTCCTTGCGGTCAAATTCCCGGTACTGAACGTAGATCCGGCCCCGCTCGAGGCTCATGACCGAGAGATCGTCGAGCTTGCTGAGGCTCCGGGCCAGGATGGTCTCGACCCGGAACACGGTGGCGAAGTCGAGCCGGACGATCGTCCCGGTGTCGAACTGGACCTCGACGCGCCGTTCGCCCGAGGTCCGGACCGTGTCGCCCGGGCCGACGGGCAGGTTGACCACGGCCGCCTCGGGCTCGGCCCGGCCTTCGCGCAGGACCGTCGGAACGGCGCCTGCGGGCCCGTCCTCGACGTAGCTGATGTGGCCGTAATAGAAATCGCCCGCCCGGTCGACCACCCTGTACGGCCCCTGCGCCAGGAGCCCCCCGGCGGCGAGCAGGACGGCCCCGAAAACCGCGGCCCTCATTCCCCCTGTTCTCATGGCTCTCTCCCGATCCCAGGCATTTGACATCTATTTATATTAGCAGTTTTTGTGCCAAGCCGCCCGCCTGTCGAGCCCCGCCTCCGCCCCCGAAGTGTCCCCGAACGAGGACTGCGACAGGAAAAACAGGGACGCTGCCGCCCTTCCGCCGAGGGGCGGGGCCGCCCCCCCTTTCGGCATTGACAGGGGCCGAAGGCGGCCACTACAATGGCCCCGGAGGATCGAGCGTCCCCATGGCCCGCCCCAAGCTCCGCAATCCCATCCCGGCCGTCGACATCATCATCGAGGTCCGGAGCGGCCGCCGCCGGGGCGTCGTCCTCGTCGAGCGCCGCAACCCGCCGCCCGGGTGGGCCCTGCCCGGCGGCTTCGTCGAGTACGGCGAGTCGCTCGAGGCGGCCGCCCGCCGGGAGGCCCGCGAAGAGACCTCGCTCGAGGTCGATCTCCTCGGACAGCTCGGCGCCTATTCGGACCCCGCGCGGGACCCTCGCTTCCACACCATCTCGACCGTCTTCGTGGCCCGGGCCCGGGGCGAGCCCCGGGGCGCCGACGACGCCAAGCGGGCCATCGTCGCCGACCCCCGCGACCGCGCCCGGGCGCTCGCCTTCGACCATCGTCGCGTCCTCGACGACTATCTCGCCCTGCGAAAGAGGCCCCGCCCATGGCTGAGAACGACGACCGCGTCCCGCCGAAGGACGACGCCGACCTCGCCGAGGCGGCCCGCGTCTTCGGGCCGTTCGAAGCGGACCTGATCCGAAGCTTCCTCGAAAGCCACGGCGTCGGCTCGATCGTCCGCGGCCGGACGGCGCCCTTCGTCTATCCCTTGACCGTCGATGGGCTGGCCGAGTTCAAGGTCATGGTCCGGCAAGAAGACCTCGAAAAGGCCCGCGACCTCATCGCTTCGAGGCCCGCCGAGGAGAACGGCGAGGGGCCCGAAAAGGCCGGCTGAGCCGCTCCTGTCCGGGCCTCCTCAACCGCTGGTGTCCCCCGCCCGGTTTTCGCCCACGCCTAGGGCCCCCTCGATTTCGCGTTCTTATGGGCATTTTTCGCTTGACAATGGCTTTTTTTCCTCATATATTTGGGACGAAACGGGACAAAGCGGGACAGGAGACAATGGCGCGCGTTCTGATCGGCAGCTACACGGCGCGGCTCGACGCCAGCGGCCGCATCAAGATCCCGGAAAAATTCCGCGAGGCGATCGAGGAGGCCTACGGCAAGGACCTCTTCGTCACCTCCCTCTCCGACGACTCGATCAAGATCTATCCGCTCGCCGTTTGGCTGGCCATGACCGACCTCACCGCCGAAGGCGCCGTCCACCTCCGGCCCGACGTCCGCAAGTTCATGCTCCGGGTCAACCGGCACGGCTCGCGCCACGAGCTCGATTCGAAGGGCCGGGTGCTCATCAGCCAGGCCCTCCGCGAGAAGGCCAAGCTCCAGGACGAGGTCGAGGTCCTCGGCCTGTCCAACCATCTGGAGGTCTGGAACAAGGACGTCCTCGACAGGACGCTCGAGAAGACGCCGCTCTCGGACGAGGACTTCGAGAGCATCGCCCGCCTGATCCCCCGGGGAAATCCGGAATGACGGAGAAGGGACACCTCCCGGTCCTCCCCTCGCAGGTCCTCGAATTCATCGACCCGGGGCGGGACGGCCTCTATGTCGATTGCACCCTGGGGCTGGCCGGACACGCCCTGGCCATCCTCGGGGCCAATCCCCGGGCCCGCCTGGTCGGCCTCGACCGCGACGCCCTGTCGCTCGAGGCCGCCCGCGACCGGCTCCGCCGCCACGCCGGACGGGTCACCCTCTACCACGCCGATTTCAAGGACCTCCCTTCGCTCGACATTCCCTTCGACCGGGTCCGCGGCGTCCTCGGCGACTTCGGCCTTTCCTCTTTCCAGCTCGACGCGCCGGAGCGGGGCTTCAGCTTCACCCGCGAAGGCCCCCTCGACATGCGCATGGACCTGCGCTCGAAGACCACGGCCGCGAAGATCCTCAACACCTATCCGGAGGGGAAGCTGGCCGACGTCCTGGCCCGCTACGGCGAGCTCTCCCAGACGCGGCGCCTGGCCCGGGAGATCGCCCACCTGCGCAAGCTCGGCCGGCTCGAGACGACCTCCGACTTGAGGGTCCTGCTCGAGCGGTTCTACCGGTGGCGGCCGCAGAAGGGCCGCATCCATCCCGCCGCCAAGGCCTTCCAGGCCCTGCGCATCGAGGTCAACCGCGAGCTCGAGGGGCTCGATGAGTTCATCGAGGCGGTCGTCCGCCGCGTCGGGCCGGGGACGCGGCTCGTCTTCATCTCCTTCCATTCCCTCGAGGACCGCCTCGTCAAGCGGGCCTTCCTCCGGCTGGCCGCGACCGCCGGCGGAGCAAGCCCGCGCCTGAGGGTCCTGACCCGGAAGCCCGTCATGGCCGGCGAGGAGGAGGTGGCCGCGAACTCCCGGGCCCGCTCGGCCAAGCTGCGGGCCGCGGAGACCGTTTGATGGTCCGCCGCAAGTGGAACTGGAAGGGGATCGCCCTCGGGGCGGCCTTCTTCGCCGCCGCCGGCGGCGTGCTGACGTTCTACGTCTGGTATCAGACCGAGTCCGTCCGGCTGGGCCTCGAGATCGCCCGGAACGAGAGCCGCATCCGCGCCCTCGGGGAGACGATCGAGGCGCTCAAGCTGCGCCGGGCCGCGCTCCTGGACCCCGCCCGGGTCGAGAGGATCGCCCGGGAGAAGCTCGGCCTCGTCGATCCCGACGACGCCGCGATCGTCTACGAGAGGCCGGGCCCCGCCCGTTGACGCGACGCCGATGAGGACCTTCTACGAGAGCGACATCCGCCGGCGGACGCTCGTCCTCGGCTTCTTCCTGGCCGGCTGGGCCGTCGTCGTCGCCCTCCGGCTGGTCCAGGTCCAGGTCCTCGGCCACGCCCGGGCCAAGGCGGCCGTCATCGGCCAGGTCAGCGACCAGGTCCCGATCGACGCCCGGCGGGGCAACATCCTCGACCGCAACGGCGAGGTCCTGGCCTGCAGCCTGCCGGCCGCGTCGATCGTCGTCCGCCCCGTCGACCAGGAGACGCCGGCCGAGACCGAGGCCAAGGTCCGCCGCCTCGTGGACGCCCTCGGCCTGACCCGGAAGGAGGCCGACTACGTCCTCGGCCGGCTCCGGCGCAAGTCCGCCTTCACCTACGTCAAGAAGAAGATCGACGAGGAGGCGGCGGACAAGGTCATGGCCCTGAAGCTCCCCGGCGTCAGCGCCGAGCCGGCGACGCGGCGGGACTACCCCCACGGCCCCCTGGCCGCCCATGTCATCGGCGGCATCAGCCGGGCCGAGACCGAGAGGAACGGCGTGGAGGCCCAGTACGACGGCGCGCTCAAGGGCGTCGACGGCCGCCGGATCAGCTACAAGGTCAACGGCGGCCGCGGCTACGAGACCCACATCCTCGAGGCGTCCGTTCCCGGCCGGGACATCACCCTGACGATCGACGCGACGATCCAGTACTTCGCCGAGAGGGAGCTGGCCCGGGCCATCGACGAGCACGAGGCCGACTGGGGCGTCGTCATCGTCATGGACCCCCCGACGGGCGAGGTCCTGGCCCTGGCCAACTGGCCCGCCTACGATGTCAACCGCTACCCCGGTCCCCCGGGCGCCGAGCTCAACCGGGCCGTCGCGGCGAGCTACGAGCCCGGCTCGACCTTCAAGATCATCACCGCCGCCGCGGCCCTCGAGCGCGGCCGGGTCGGCTTCTCCGAGGTCTTCGACTGCGGCGCGGGGTTCATCCGGGTCGGCGGCACGACCATCACCGACCACGAGCGCTTCCACCTCCTGAGCTTCCCCCAGGTCCTCATCAAGTCCTCCAACGTCGGGACGGCCCAGTTCGCCCAGCGCCTCACCATCCCGGAGTTCTGCGAGACCATCGCGGCGTTCGGCATGGGGGCCAAGACCGGCATCGACCTGCCCGGGGAGGCCGCCGGCCTGGTCAGGCCGGCGGACAAGTGGAACAGGACGGTCTCGCTGCCGCACGTGGCCATCGGCTACGAGGTCCGGGCGACGCCGCTCCAGGTCCTTCAGGCCATGAACGTCTTCGCCGCGGGCGGCCTCCTCGTCCGGCCGCGGATCACACGGAACGAGGCGCCGGCGGGGGCCGCCGAAGCCCCCGCCCGGGTCATCGGCGAGAGGACGGCCGCCGAGCTCGTCGGCCGGGTCTTCGAGGCCGTCGTCGAGGACGGCACGGCCAAGGACGGGCGGCTCGAGGGGTTCCGCATCGCCGGCAAGACCGGGACGGCCAAGAAGTGGGACAGCGCGGCCGGCGCCTATGTCCGGGACTACACCGCCTCGTTCGTCGGGTTCACGCCGGTCGGCGAGCCCCGGCTGTCCATGATCGTCGTCCTGGACTCGCCCAAGGAATCCTTCTATGGCGGCAAGGCCTGCGCCCCCGTCTTCCGCGACATCGCCAGGCAGGCCCTCCGCTACCTCCGGGTCCCGCCGGAGCGGCCCGTCCCCGCCCCCGTCCTGACCGCGGCGATGCCCGCCGGGAGGACGCCGTGACGCTCCGCGACGTCCTGCGGGGCATCCCCGTCCTGGCCGGGGGGGAGCCGGGAACGGAGGAGATCGCCGGCATCGCCTACAACTCCAAGTCCGTCCGGCCGGGTTCCCTCTTCGCCGCGCTCCGCGGGGCGGCCCGGAACGGCCTGGACTTCGTGGCCGAGGCCGAGGCGAACGGCGCCGCGGCCGTCCTGTCGTCCTGGCCCAGGCCTCAGGCGAGCCGGGCCGCCTGGGTCCAGGTCGCCGACGCCCGAGAGGCCCTGGCCCTGGCCGCGGCCAACTTCTACGGCCATCCGGCCGACGGCATGAAGGTCGTCGGCGTCACGGGGACCAAGGGCAAGACGACCACGACCTACCTCGTCGAAGCGGTCCTGCTCGAGGCCGGCGCGTCGCCCGGCGTCATCGGGACGATCACCTACCGCCGGCCCGGCTGGAGCGTCCCGGCGCCGCGGACGACGCCCGAATCGTCCGACCTCCAGGCCCTCCTCCGCGGCATGCTCGACGCCGGCGTCAGCCACTGCGTCATGGAGGTCTCCTCCCACGCCCTGGAGCAGAAGCGGGTCTGGGGCGTCGGCTTCGACGTCGCCGTCTTCACCAACCTCAGCGGCGAGCACCTCGATTACCACCCCTCGATGGAGGGCTACTTCGAGGCCAAGAAGAAGCTCTTCTCTCTCGACCGCAAGAAGAGCGCCGCCGTCGTCAACATCGACGACCCCTGGGGCCGGAAGCTCGCCTCCGAACTGCCCATGAAGACGGTCACCTTCGGCCTCGAGCCGGAGGCCATCGTCCGGGCCGTCAGGCCCGTCCTCTCCGCCGAGGGGATCGAGACCCGGATCGCCTTCCCGGGCGGCGCGATGACGGTCCGCTCGCCCCTCGTCGGCCGTCACAACCTCTACAACATCCTGGCCTCGGCCGCCGCCGCGCTGGCCCTCAACGTCGCCCCGGCCGATATCGCCGCAGGCATCGCCGCGCTCAAGGGCGTCCCGGGCCGCTTCGAGCGCGTCCCGAACGGCCGCGGCCTTCTCGTCGTCGTCGACTACGCCCACACCGACAAGGCCCTCGAACAGGCGCTGATGACCGCCCGGGAGTTCAGGCCCCGCCGCCTCATCGCCGTCTTCGGCGCCGGCGGCGACCGCGACCGGGAGAAGCGCGAGCGCATGGGCCGGGTGGCCGCCCGCCTGGCCGACTGGACCATCCTGACCTCGGACAATCCCCGGACCGAGGACCCGGCGGCCATCATCGCCGCGATCGAGGCCGGCTTCGCCAAGGAGGCCGCCCGCGCCTACGAGGTCGAGCCCGACCGCCGCAAGGCCATCGCCCGGGCCCTGGCCACGGCCAGCAAGGGCGACTTCGTCCTCGTCGCCGGCAAGGGCCACGAGGACCGCCAGATCTTCGCCGACCGGACCGTCCGCTTCAGCGACGTCGAGGTCGTCGGGGAGGTCCTGCGGACGATGGGGGACAGCTGACCATGGCCGCCCTTCGCCTCGACGAGATCGCCCGCCTCGCCGGCGGCACGGTCGTGCAGGGCCCGGCCGGCCGCGTCTTCACCGGGTTCGGCATCGACTCGCGCCGGGCCGCGGCCGGCGACCTGTTCTTCGCCATCCCCGCCGAGCGGGACGGCCACGATTACGTCGCCGCCGCCGCGGCCGCGGGCGCCGCCGGCGCGGTCGTCTCCCGGCCGGTCGACGTCCCCGACCGGGACTTCGGCGTCGTCCGGGTCGGGGACACGGTCGCGGCCCTCCAGGCCCTGGCCGCGGCCGTCCTGGCCCGGGAGAAGGCCCGGGTCGTGGCCGTCACGGGCAGCGTCGGCAAGACCACGACCAAGGAGTTCGCGGCCGCCCTGCTCTCGCGCCGCTTCCGGGTCCTCAAGTCCGGGGGGAACTACAACAACCGCCTGGGGCTGGCCCTGTCGCTCCTCGGCCTCGAGCCCGGCGACGAAGTGGCGGTCCTGGAGATGGGCATGAGCGCCGCCGGGGAGATCCGGGACCTGGCCCGCGTCGCCCCGCCCGACGTCGCCGTCGTGACCAACATCGCCCCCGTCCACCTCCAGTTCTTCGACGGCCTCGAGGCGATCGCGCGGGCCAAGAAGGAGATCCTCGACGGGGCCAGGCCGGGCGCGACGGCCGTCCTCAACGCCGACGACCCACTGGTCATGGGGATCGCGGCCGGGTTCGACGGCCGCAAGCTGACCTTCGGCCGCGGCCCGGAGGCCGACGTCGCGGCGGAGGCGGTCGAGCCCGCGGGCGCCGCGGGCTTCGCCCTGCGCCTGCGCTACGGACGGGAGCGCGTCGAAACCCCCTTCCCCTTCCCGAACGAGGCCGCGGTGGATGACCTTCTGGCCGCCGCGGCCGTCTCTCTCTCCTTCGGCCTGGGCTTCGAGGAGGTCCGGCCGGCCGTCGCCGGCCTGCGGCCCCTCCCCCGCCGCGGCGCCCTGGTCGAGGCCGGAGCCGGGCTCCTCGTCTGCGACGACTCCTACAACTCGAACCCCCGCGCCCTGGATTCGGCCCTGAAAAGCCTGGGGGCCCGGCCGGCCGCCCGGAAGGTCGCCGTGCTGGGCGACATGCTCGAGCTCGGCGAGGGCGCCGCGGAGTTCCACCGCCGGGCCGGCGAGACCGTGGCCCGGACCGGCTGGGACGTCCTCGTCGCCGTCGGCCCGCTGGCCAGCCTCATCGCCGACGGCGCCGTGGCCGCGGGCCTGGGCGCCGCCGCCGTCCACCGCTTCATCGACGCCGCGGCGGCGGCCCCGGCGGTCGCCGCGCTCGTCCGGGCGGGAGACCTCGTCCTGGTCAAGGGCTCGCGGGGCATGCGGACCGAGACGGTCGTCGACGCCCTGGCCGCCCGGAGGAAGGAGTAGGCCGTGCTGTACTGGCTCCTGGTCCCCCTCCGCAGCGACTTCTTCCTCTTCAACGTCTTCCGCTACATCACCGTGCGCACGGCCGCGGCCGGCATCACGGCCCTGGCCCTGAGCTTCTTCCTGGCCCCGCGGATCATCCGCTGGCTCGAACGCCGGCAGATCGGCCAGGAGATCCGGGCCGACGGGCCCAAGGCCCACTACGCCAAGAAGGGGACGCCCTCCATGGGCGGCCTCATCGTCATCCTCTGCACGCTCGCCCCGACCCTTCTCTGGGGCAACCTGGCCAACGCCTACGTCCAGGTGGCCATGCTGTCGATGGTCCTCTTCGGCCTCGTCGGCCTCGCCGACGACGTCCTCAAGGTCCGCCGGAAACGATCGCTGGGCCTGCGGCCCGGCCAGAAGATCCTCCTCCAGCTCGGGCTGGCGGCGCTCGTCGGCCTCATCTTCATCTGGATGGGCTCGCGCGGCCAGTTCAGCCTCTACCTGAGCTTCCCCTTCTTCAAGACGTGGGTCCCCTACCTCGGCTGGTTCTACCTGCCCTGGATCGCCTTCATCCTGGTCGGCTCCTCCAACGCCGTCAACCTGGCCGACGGCCTGGACGGGCTGGCCATCGGCCTGACCCTCATCAGCGCCACGGCCCTGACCGCGCTGACCTACGTCGCCGGCCACGCCCTCTGGTCCCAGTACCTCAACATCCCCCGGGTGCCGCTGGCGGCGGAGCTGACGGTCTTCGCCGGCGCCTTCGCCGGCGCGTGCCTGGGCTTCCTCTGGTACAACTGCCACCCGGCCCAGGTCTTCATGGGCGACGTCGGGGCGCTGTCGCTCGGCGGGACCCTGGCCGTCGTCGCCCTGCTCATCAAGCAGGAGTTCCTGCTCTTCGCCGTGGCCGGGGTGTTCATCCTGGAGGCCCTCTCGGTCCTCCTCCAGGTCTCCTATTTCAAGCTGAGCCGGGGCAAGCGCATCTTCAAGATGGCCCCGCTCCACCATCACTTCGAGCTCTCCGGCTGGCCGGAGGAGCGGGTGGTCATCCGCTTCTGGATCCTGGGCATCGTGTTCGCCCTGTTCAGCCTCTCGACCCTGAAACTGAGATGACAACGGGATAGACATGGAGCTTCGCGGGAAGAACGTCCTCGTCGTCGGCTTCGAGCGGACCGGGGAAGCGCTCTGCCGCTTCCTCCTCGACCGCGGGGCCCGCGTCAGCGTCAGCGACAAGCGGCCGGCCGCGGCCTTCGGCGCGAGGCCCGGGGCCTTCGCCGGGCGCGGCGTCGCCTTCGAGACCGGCGGCCACCGGCCGGAGACCTTCCTCGGAGCCGACCTCATCGTGCCCAGCCCCGGCGTTCCGCCCCTGCCGGAGATCCTGGCCGCCCGCGAGAAGGGCGTGCCGGTCCTGGCCGAGGTCGAGCTGGCCGGCCGGTTCCTCCGGGGCCGCGTCGTCGGCGTCACCGGCACGAACGGCAAGTCCACGACGGCGACCCTCCTCCACGAGATCCTCCTCGACGGCGGCCTCCGCTCCCGCCTGGCCGGGAACATAGGAAAACCGCTCATCTCCTTCGCCGACAAGAGCCGCGACGGCGACATCTACGTCACCGAGCTCTCGAGCTTCCAGCTCGCGTGGACGGAGCTCTTCACCCCGGCCCTGGCCGTCGTGCTCAACGTCTCGGAGAACCACCTCGACTGGCACGGGACGTTCGACAGCTATTTCGCGGCCAAGGCCAAGCTCGTCCTCCGCCAGGGGCCGGACGGCCGCGCCGTCCTCAACCGCGACGACGCCCGGGTCTGGGGCCTGGCCGGACAGGCGGCCTCCCGCGTCTACGGCTTCAGCCGCAGGCGCCGCCCGGCCCGGGGCGCCTTCGTCGAGGACGGCTTCGTCGCCGTCCGCGACGGCGGCCGGACGGAGCGCGTCCTGCCGGTCGCCTCGATCCGGCTCCCCGGCGCCCACAACCTCGAGAACGTCCTGGCCGCGGTCCTGGCCGGCCGGCTGCTCGGCGTCCCGGCGGCGCCCATCCGCCGGACGGTCCGGGGCTTCCGCGGCCTCGAGCACCGCCTCGAGGACGTCCTCACCGTCCGCGGCGTCCGCTTCGTCAACGACTCCAAGGCCACGTCCGTGGACGCCGCTCTCAAGGCCCTGGCCAGCATCGACCGGCCGGTCGTCCTCGTCCTCGGCGGGCGGGGCAAGGGCGGCGACTTCACCCCCCTCCGCGCCGCCGTCCGCCGGCGCGTCCGGACGGCCGTCCTCGTCGGCGAGGCGGCCGGCGAGATCGAGTCCGCGCTCGCCGGCGCCGCGCCCGTCGTCCGGGCCGCGACCTACCGCGAGGTCGTCCGGGCCGCCTTCGCCGCGGCCCGCCCCGGCGACGTCGTCCTGCTCGCCCCGGCCTGCACGAGCTGGGACATGTTCCGCGACTTCGAGGAGCGCGGCCGGACCTTCAAGGCCGAGGTCCGCCGCTTGGCCGCGGGCCTCGGGAGGACGGGAGGCCGCCGATGATCGGCCGCAAGCGCCCGGCGTTCGACATGCCCCTCCTCATCGCCACCCTGCTCCTCGTCGGCCTGGGCGTCTTCTTCGTCTTCAGCGCCTCGAGCTTCATGGCCATCGAGAAGTACGGCCGGGCCTTCCACTTCATGGTCCCCCAGGTCCTGGGCGCCGCCGCCGGCCTGGCGCTCCTCGCCCTCCTCGTCTCGGTCAAGAAGCCCTTTTTCCTCCGGCCGGGCTTCGCCGCCGGGCTCCTCGGCCTGACCATCGCCCTGCTCGCGCTCTGCCTGGCCATGCCGCCCGTGGCCCGGACCAACCGCTGGATCGTCCTCCCGGGGCTGCGCTTCCAGCCCTCCGAGCTGGCCAAGATCAGCCTGGTCCTCTTCCTCGCCTCCTTCATCGAGGGCCGCAGGGACCGGCTCAACGAGCTCCGGACCCTGGCCGTGCCCGGGGCCGTGCTCATCGTCACGGTCGTCCTCGTCCTCCTCGAGCCGGACTTCGGGACGGCCGTCCTGCTGGCCGCGCTGGCGGCCATGGTGCTCTTCATCGGCGGGGTCAAGCTCCGCTACCTCGCCGCCGCCGGGGCGGTGGCCGCGGTGCTCTTCGGGGTCTATCTCTTCCGGGCGGACTACCGCGTCGAGCGGCTCCAGGGGTTCATCTCCGGCCAGAAGGACGTCCTCGGCAGCGGCTACCAGGTCCAGCAGTCCCGGCTGGCCCTCGGCTCCGGCGGGCTCGTCGGGGCCGGGCCGGGGCAGAGCTACCAGAAGCTCAACTTCCTGCCGTTCGCGCACACCGATTTCATCTTCGCCATCGTCGGCGAGGAGTTCGGCCTCCTCGGGACCTTCGTCGTCCTGGGCCTCTACCTGCTCGTCCTCTGGCGAGGGCTCAAGATCTCGATGGCCGCGCCGAGCCCGGCCTGCCGCATGGTCGCCGCCGGCATCACCCTGGCCATCGTCGCCCAGGCCCTGATGAACATGTCGATCGTTCTCGGGCTCGGGCCGGCCAAGGGGGCCCCCCTGCCGCTCGTCTCCTACGGCCGGTCCTCCCTCGTCTGCACCCTGGCGGCGATCGGCGTCCTCCTCCACATCAGCCAGAAGAAGGGGGACGCCGGAGGGACGGTGCGGATATGAGGCCGCGCGGGGTCGTCATCAGCGGCGGCGGCACGGGCGGGCACCTCTACCCCGCCCTCGTCGTCGGCCGGAAGCTCCTGGCCCTCGACCCCGGCCTGGATCTGACCTACGTCGGGACGCGGCGCGAGGTCGAGCGGAGGATCATGGCCGGCCACGGCGTCCGCTTCGTCCCCATGCGCGTCGAGGGGCTCAAGGGCCGCGGGCTCAAGGGCCTCCGCGGCCTCGCCTTCGCGCCCCTGGCCTTCGCCCACGCCCTGCTCATCCTGCTGCGGACGCGGCCGTCCCTCGTCCTCGGCGTTGGCGGCTACAGCTCGGGGCCCGTCGTCCTCCTGGCCTCCCTCTTCCGCGTCCCGACCGTCATCCTCGAGCCGAACGCCCGGCCGGGGTTCACGAACCGCCTCCTCCGGCGGGCCGCCCGCAAGGCCGTCGTGGCCTTCCCCTCGACCCTGGCCGCCTTCAAGGGAAAGGGCGTCGCCCTGGGCAATCCGGTTCGCGAGGAGTTCTACGCCCTGCCGGCGAAACGGCGCGGCGCCGGGCTCGACGTCCTCGTCTTCGGCGGCAGCCAGGGCTCGCGCTTCCTCAACGACCGCGTCACGGCGGCCCTGCCGCTCCTGGCCGCGGCCAGGGACCGCCTCCGCTTCGTCCATCAGACCGGGCCGAACGACCTCGAGCGGGTCCGGGCCGCCTACGCCGCGAACGGCTTCGCCGGGGCCGAGGTCGAGGCCTACTTCCCGGCCATGGCCGCCCGGTTCGGCCGGGCCGACCTCGTCGTCTGCCGGGCCGGGGCGACGACCCTGGCCGAGCTCATCGCCGCCCGCAAGGCCTCGATCCTCGTCCCCTTCGCCGGCGCCGCCGACGACCACCAGACCGCCAACGCCCGCGAGCTCGAGGCGGCCGGGGGGGCGGTCCTGCTCCCCGAAGCGGAAGCGACTCCGGAGCGCCTCGCGGCCCTCGTCCTCGGCTTCCTCGAGCGCCCCGGAACGCTCGACGTCATGGAGCGCAACGCCGGCCGCCTCCAGCCCGAGGACCCGGCCGGGCGCATCGCCGCCCTCTGCCTCGGCCTCATGGCGGGCCGTCCCAAGGAGAACGCCGCGTGACCAGGAACGTCTACCGCAAGCTCAACCGGATCCACATGGTCGGCATCGGCGGCACGGGCATGAACGGCATCGCCGAGGTCCTGCTCAACCTGGGCTACCAGGTCTCCGGGTCCGATCTCCAGGAGAACGAGGCCACCCGCCGGCTGGCCAAGCTCGGGGCCCGGATCGCCATCGGCCACCGGGCCGAGAACCTGGAGAACGCCGACGTCGTCGTCATCTCCTCGGCCGTGCGCGAGGACAACGTCGAGGTGGCCAAGGCCCGGGCCGGCCTCATCCCGGTCATCCCCCGGGCCGAGATGCTGGCCGAGCTCATGCGCATGAAATACGGCGTCGCCGTGGCCGGCTCGCACGGCAAGACGACGACGACCTCCATGGCCGCCGTCGTCCTCGAGGCCGGCGGCTTCGACCCGACGGTCATCGTCGGCGGCCGGCTGAACACGATCGGGGCCAACGCCAAGCTCGGCGCGGGCGCCTTCATCGTCGCCGAGGCCGACGAGAGCGACCGCTCCTTCCTCTTCCTCTCGCCCTTCATCGCCGTCCTGACCAACATCGACGAGGAGCACCTCGACCACTACCGGAGCCTGGACGACCTCAAGGAGACCTTCGTCCGCTTCGCCAACAAGGTCCCCTTCTACTGCCCGGTCATCCTCTGCCTCGACGACCCTCATCTCCAGAGCGTCATCCCCCGGATCGAGCGCCGCCTCATCACCTACGGCTTCTCGGCCCAGTCCGACCTCTCGGCCCGGGACTTCGCCTTCGACGGCTTCCGCAGCTCGTCGGTCCTCCTGTCCAAGGGCCGGGCCCTCGGCCCGCTCCGCCTCCAGGTCCCCGGCCCGCACAACATCCTCAACGCCATGGCCGCGGCCGCCGTCGGCCTGGACCTCGACATCCCGCCGCGGACCATCCTCGGGGCCCTCGAGAGCTTCTCCGGGACGGGCCGCCGCTTCGAGCTGCGCAAGACGGTCGGCGACGTCATGGTCGTCGAGGACTACGCCCATCACCCGACCGAGATCAAGGCCACGCTGGAGGCCGCGAAGAGGGGCTTCGCGCGCCGCGTCGTGGCCGTCTTCCAGCCCCACCGCTACACCCGGCTCGCCAAGCTGATGACCGCGTTCGCCACCGCGTTCAACCAGGCCGACGTCCTCGTCCTGACCGAGGTCTACCCGGCCGGCGAGGAGCCCATCCCCGGGGTCTCCGGGCGGGCCCTCTACGAGGAGGTCCGCCAGTTCGGCCACCGGAACGTCGTCTTCGAGCCCGACCTGAACGGGATCGGGGCGCTCCTGCGGGGGGTCCTGGCCCCGGGCGACATCGTCCTCGTCCTCGGGGCCGGCAACATCAACAGGGTCATCCCGGATATCATCGCGGAACTGGAGGCGAGGGGCTGACATGGCCACGGCGACCGGCGACTTGGGGCGGGACCGGAAGCGGCCGCCCTTCGCCCGCCCTCTCCTGCTCCGGCGGGGCGAGAGGGACCAGGCGCTCCAGAAGGGCCGCCGCCGCGTCCTCCGGGCCAGGCACGTCCTGGCCCTGCTGGCCCTCCAGGCCGCCCTCTTCGCCGGCCTGCGGGAGGCCTATCTCTTCCTGATCACGTGGGATCACCTGACCATCCGCAAGGTCGAGGTCGTCTGCGCCAAGGACGGGCTCCGCCGGGCCCTCGAGGCCGGCTTCGCCTCGCCGCGGCTGGGGAACATCCTCCTCTGCGACCTCGCCGCGCTCCGGGCCGGGCTCCTGCGCCTGGCCTGGGTCCGGGACGCCAGCCTGGAGAAGGTCTTCCCCGCGACCGTCCGGATCACCGTCGTCCCGCGGACGCCGTTCGCCCTGCTCGAGCGCGGCGGCCTGTGGCTGGCCGACGAGGAGGGCCGCGTCCTCGAACCGGCCGGCCCGGCCGACTGCGAATCCCTGCCGGTCGTCGCCGACGAGGGAGGCTTCGCCGCCGGCTTCTTCGACAAGTGGGCCGCCGCCGTCCGCTGCCTCCGCAGCCTGCCCGCGGCCGAGCGGGCCCGGCTCGCCGGGGTCCGCACCGGCGACGGCGGGGCCCTCGCGCTCGCTTTCAGGGACGACCCCGTCGTCGTCGTCGTCGGCCGCCGCGCGCCGGCCGAGGACCTGGCCCGCTTCCGCGACCGGCGCGCCGCGTGGGAGGGGTTCGGCGGCCCTCTGGCCGTCGTCGACATGAGCTTCGACGGCCGGGTCTTCCTGACCGCCGCGGCCCCGCCGCCGGCCGGAGACGCCGGCCCGCGGCCCGGCCCCGTCCAAGGAGAGTGAACGATGCCCAAGAACAGCTACATCGTCGGGTTCGACATCGGCACCCGCAAGGTCGTCGCCGTCATCGGCGAGGTGACCGAGGAGCGCAAGGTCGAGATCATCGGCATCGGCGCGGCCGACTCCCACGGCCTGCGCAAGGGCGTCGTCGTCGACCTCGAGGCGACGACCACGGCCGTCAGGAAGGCCCAGGAGGAGGCGGAGCTCATGGCCGGGGTCGAGATCGACTCGGCCTTCTTCGGCGTCTCCGGGCCCTACATCAAGAGCTTCAACAGCCGCGGCGTCGTGGCCGTCTCGGGCAAGAACCGGGAGATCACCCGGGAGGACGTCCGCCGGGTCGTCGACCAGTCCAAGGCCATCCCCATCCCGCCGGACCGCGAGGTCATCCACATCATCCCCCAGGAGTTCATCGTCGACGACCAGGACGGCATCAAGGACCCGGTCGGCATGAGCGGCATCAAGCTCGAGGTCAACGTCCACATCGTCACCGACGCCCTGACCTCGCTCCAGAACCTCAAGCGCTGCGTCGAGCGGGCCGGCATCGGCGTCGAGGAGGTCGTCCTCAACCAGATCGCCACGGCCCAGGCCGTCCTGACCCAGGACGAGCGCGAGCTCGGCGTCGGCCAGATCGACATCGGCGCCGGGACGACCGAGGTGGCCATCTACGAGCGCGGCAGCCTCTGGTACACCTCGACCATCCCCATCGGCGGCGACAACTTCACCAACGACATCGCCGTCGGCCTGCGCACCCCCATCCCCGAGGCCGAGCGGATCAAGAAGAAATTCGGATGCGTCGCCGGGCCCCCGGCCGAGGAGCAGGAGACGATCGAGGTGCCCTCGGTCGGCAAGGGGCGCAAGCCGCGGGTCCTGTCGCGGCAGCTCCTGTCGGACATCATCCAGCCCCGGGCCGAGGAGATCTTCCGCCTGGTCGACTCCGACATCAAGCGCATGGGCTACGACAAGTCGCTCAACTCGGGCATCGTCCTCACCGGCGGCACGGCCCTCCTCGAGGGCCTCGAGGAGGTGGCCGAGGAGATCTTCGACCTGCCGGTGCGCCGGGGCGACCCCGGCGGCGTCGGCGGCCTGGTCGACCGCGTCTCGACCCCCGACTTCTCCACGGCCGTGGGGCTCATCCTCCACGGCTTTCGCATCTGGCAGGACCGCGGCCTCAGCCGAGACCGCAAAAAGGGGGCTTGGGCTCGATTCAAAGACTGGTTCAGGGAAGGATAAGGAGGACCCCATGAGCGAAGAACAGAGCCGGCTGAAATTCCATCTCGTCGAGGACCACCTCGGGGCCAAGATCAAGGTCATCGGCCTCGGCGGCGGGGGCGGCAACGCCGTCAACCGCATGATCGAGCACGGCGTCCAGGGCGTCGAGTTCATCGCCGTCAACACCGACCTCCAGGCCCTCAACAGCAACCGGGCCCGGACCAAGGTCCCGATCGGCCAGCTCCTGACCAAGGGCCTCGGCTCGGGCGGGCGGCCCGAGGTCGGCCGCCAGGCGGCCATGGAGGACACCGAGAGGCTCCTCGAGGTCCTCCAGGGCGCCGACATGGTCTTCCTGACGACCGGGCTCGGCGGCGGGACGGGCACGGGCTCGACGCCGATCATCGCCAACATCGCCGCGGAGCTCGACATCCTCGTCATCGCCATCGTCACCCTGCCCTTCGGCTTCGAGGGCCGGGTCCGGATGAAGCAGGCCGAGGAGGGCCTCAAGGAGCTCAAGGCGGCCACGGACACGGTCATCGCCATCCCCAACGAGCGGCTCCTCCAGACGGTCAATCTCAACACCTCCGTCCAGGACGCCTTCCGCCTGGCCGACGACATCCTGCGCCAGGCCGCCCAGGGCATCTCCGACCTCATCACCAAGCCCGGCCTGATCAACCTCGACTTCGCCGACGTCAAGTCGGTCATGAAGGGCATGGGCATGGCCTTCATGGGCACGGGCCTGGCCTCGGGCGAGAACCGGGCCCTCGAGGCGGCCGAGAAGGCCATCTCGTCGCCGCTGCTCATCGACACCTCGATCGAGGGCGCCCACGGCGTCCTCATCAACATCACCGGCGGCAAGAGCATGACGCTGCACGAGGTCTCCAAGGCTTCCCAGCTCATCCACAGCCTGGCCGACCCCGAGGCCAACATCATTTTCGGCACGGTCATCGACGAGGCCATGAAGGAGACGGTCAAGGTCACGGTCATCGCCACCGGCTTCGACCTGCCGGCCGCGCAGAAGAGCCCCACCCCGGCCGCGGTGACCCCGGCGCCGCTGACGGCGGCCGCCCGGAAGGGCCGGGACCCCTTCCCCGTCGTGCCCGAGACGCCGCCCTACGTCTTCGAGCCCAAGAGCGGCGGGGCGCCGGTCTGGGAGCCGGCCTCGTACGCGGACAGGCAGTGGGAGACCTACGAGTCGCCCTCGTTCATCCGCCGGGCCAAGCCTTCGTCGCTGAGGAAGTCGCCGCATGAGATCAGCTGACCTCGTCGTCGCCGGCGCGCGCGAGCTCCTGACCTGCGCGGGCCCCCTGCCCAAGCGGGGCCGGGCCCTGGCCGATGTCGGCCTCGTCGAGAACGGCTGGGTGGCCTCGTCCGAAGGCGTCATCGTCTACGCCGGCGACGAGGCCGGGTTCCTGGAAGAGGTCCGCCCCGGGCCCGGGGCGACGACGGTCGACGCCCGGGACATGGTCGCCCTGCCCGGCTTCGTCGACGCCCACACCCATCTCCCCTTCGCCGGGGACCGGGCCCGCGAGTTCGGCTTGCGGGTCCAGGGCTGGACCTACCGGCAGCTGGCCGAGCGGGGCATGGGCATCCTGACCACGGTCAAGGCGACCCGGGCGGCCAGCCTGGACGACCTCGTCGCCCTGACGCTCAAGCGCCTCGACCGCATGCTCCTGCACGGCACGACCACGGCCGAGGCCAAGAGCGGCTACGGCCTCAACCTCGAGGACGAGATGAAGCAGCTCGAGGCCCTGCGCGACGCGGCCGCCCTCCACCCCGTCGACATCGTCCCGACCTTCATGGGCGCCCACGAGGTCCCGCCCGAATACCGGGACCGGCGCTGGGACTACATCGCCCTGCTCGTCGACACGGTCATCCCCGAGGTCGGCCGGAGCGGCCTGGCCGAGTTCTTCGACGTCTTCTGCGAGCCGGGCGTCTTCTCGGCCGAGGAGACGCGGCGGCTCATCGCGGCGGCCCGGGCCGCCGGCTTCGGGATCAAGGTCCACGCCGACGAGTTCGTCTCCCAGGGAGGCGCCGAGCTGGCCGCCGAGGTCGGGGCCGTCTCGGCCGAGCACCTCATCGCCGTCTCCGACGAGGGCATCGCCCGGCTCGCGGCCAGCGAGACCGCGGCCATCCTCCTGCCGGGCGTGTCGTTCTTCCTGATGATGGACAAGCGCGCCCCGGCCCGCCGCCTCGTCGAGGCCGGGGCCGCCGTCGCCCTGGCCACGGACTTCAACCCGGGAAGCTCCCATCTTTTCTCCATGCCCTTCGTCCTCCAGCTCGGGGTCTTCACCCTGGGCCTGACGGTCGGGGAGGCCGTCAACGCCTGCACCGGGAACGCCGCCTACGCCATCCGGCGCCACGCGACGGTCGGCAGCCTCGAGGCGGGAAAGAGGATGGACCTCGTCCTCTGCGACGTCCCGGACCACGTCTCGCTGGCCTACGAGGCCGCCCGGAACCCGGTCCGGACCGTGATCAAGAACGGCAGGATCGTGGTCGCCGACGGCCGCCGGGCGTCGACTCCCTTGTGACCGGCCCCGGCCGCCCTGACTGCCGGGCTCGCCCCCGAGGCCTTATGTTCCCGCCTTCTCGGTCTTGACCATGGTGATGACCTTCGGCGCCGAGCCGAAGCTCGTCATCTCGATCAAGCCCGTTTCGGGGTGAAGCCGGATCCCGGCGTCCTGGTAGAGGCGGCCGGTCCCGGTCCCTTTCTCGTTGAGATCGAGCTCGAGGAGCATGAAGAACCCCGCCTTCTTCACCGTCATCGTCGTCTCGGGGTTCCAGGCCTCCCGAATCAGGAAGCACTGGAGCTTCCGGCCCTTTTCGGTCGGGATGACCTGGGCGGCGTGGACCTGGAGGTTCCAGCCCCGCCTGTCGATGATCCTGACGACGCCCTTCTTCATGGACTTGAACGCGGCCACGAAGGCGTTGTTCCCCTCTTCGTTCAGGACCTCCAGCAGGCGGATGACCTCGTCCTGCGTCGTGTACCCATTGACCTCGACGCGGATCAGGACGGTCGGGGGCTCGACCGGGGCTTTCCCGGTCAGCATCCGGGCCGAGTAGTAGTCCTGGGCCGCGAGGGGCGGGCCGAGGACCGCCGCCGCGAGAACGGCCAATGCCGAACGGGACCAAAAACCGGGCCGAGCGTTCATCTTCAGGCCCTCCTTCCGTCGGGACTCGACGGACCCAACATACCCCGGCTTCCCGGCCGAGTCAACGGCCGCGGCCTTCGCCCCGCCGGTCCTGTCTCCGCGCCGCGTCGGAACGATCTCGCGGGTCTCCCGGACGGTCGCTTGTCTCAGGCGCCCGGCCTGACGGCGCGCCTGGGCCCGAGCCCGAAGGAGTTCACGGCTTGGACGCCTTGACCAGCTTGGCCTTCCAGTACAGGTACGCCGGGATCCCCAGGCAGATGATGAGCAGCCCGAACATGGCGTTCCAGAAGGCGCTGTAAAGTGACGAAAGCGCGACGCCGACCGCGGCCACGACGAAGACGGCCGGGGTCACGGGATAGCCCCAGGTCCGGTAGGGCCGCTCGAGGCCGGGCTTCGTCTTCCGCAGGACGATGACCGCGGCCACGGTCAGGCCGAAGAAGACCCACTCGCCGAAGATGACGTAGGTGAAGAGCTGTTTGAACGTCCCGGTCAAGGTCAGCAGGATGCTCCACAGGCTGATGGCGACGATGGAGACGTGCGGGGTCAGGAACTTGGGATGGCACTCGGCGAACTTCTTGAAGAACAGGCCGTCGCGGGCCATGGCGAAATAGACCCGGGGCGAGCAGAGGATGTTCTGGTTGGCCGCGCCGAGGATGGAGAAGAGGATGAGGAAGGCGACGAGCGAGGCCCCGAACGGCCCGGCGACGATCTCCATGGCCTCCAGGGCGACCCGGCCTTCCGAGGCGGCGATCCTGCCGACCGGCAGGACGTAGAGATAGGCCAGGTTGGCGACGACGTAGAGGACGATGACGGCCACCGTTCCGACGAGGATCCCCAGGGGCAGGTTGCGCTGCGGGTTCTTGACCTCGCCGGCGCTGTAGGTCGCCGCCTCCCAGCCCTTGTAGGCCCAGAGCGAAGCCACCAGCCCGACGCCGAAGGCCTTGAGGAGCCCGGCGTCGAAGGGCCCCGGCGCCGGCTCGACGAAATTCACGGCCTGCCCCTGGCCCTTGGCGAAGAAGAACACGGCCACGACGATGATGCCGATGGCGGCCGTCTTGATGTAGGTCAACCCGTTCTGCAGGCGCGAGCCCCAGCGGACGCCGGCGTAGTTGACCGCGCCGAGGAAGACCACGAAGGCCGCGGCAACGAGCTTCTTCGCGAGGGGCGTCAGCTCGGCGAACCGCGGCAGGATGTTGTGCGAGAAGGCCACGGCCAGCGTGGCGATGGCCCCCGAGTCGATGACCAGGAACAGCGTCCAGCCGAACAGGAACGACAGCAGCGGGCCGTAGGCCTCGCGGAGATAGATGTAGATGCCGCCGGCCTCGGGCAGGGCCGCGCCGAGCTCGGCGAAGGCCACGGCCCCGAAGAAGCTCAGGAGGCCGCCGACGACCCAGACGGCCAGCATGAGGAGCGGCGACGGGACGGCCGTGGCGATGTCGGACGGCGTGAGGAAGATGCCCGAGCCGATGACGCCTCCGATGACGATCATGACGACGTCCCAGAGCCTCAGGACCCGGGGCAGGGCGATCTTGGTCTTGTCGACGGCGGCGCCGGCCGATGCTTCAGGGGCCATGGGTCGTCTCCTCTATTCGCCGAGGTCGGGCATTGGCGTGGATTCTATCAGGTCCGGGAGGCGAGGGCAATCGGCGGGCCGAGCCGGGGCTCAAGGAGCGGTTCCCGGTCGAGGCCCAAGCCGCCGCGGCCCTGTCCCATCCGAACATCTGCGTCATCCACATGGTCACGATGAAGGGCCAGGCCAAGGTCATGGATTTCGGGCTGGCCAAGCTCCGGGGCGGGTCGTCGTTAACGAAGAGCCAGACGACCGTGGGGACCGTGGCCTACATGTCGCCGGAGCAAGCCCGGAAGCTGCCCGCAGATCAGCTTGCAATTAGGTTGCGAATAGTGTAACCTCAGAGCGCGATGCAGACCTTAACGGAGCGGGTCTTCCGCCTTTCGCCTCCCGGCGGGCTTTTCGACGAAACCGTCGTCCGCGACCTTTTCGAAGACAGGACGGAGGCGGCCCGAAAGGTCCTCGTCCACCGCGCCGTCGCCGCCGGCGAGGTCATCCGGCTCAAACGGGGCTTGTTCCTTCTCGCCTCCGGCTATCGGAGGACGGACCCCCACCCCTTCGTCATCGCGGCCATGCTGCATTCGCCTTCTCACGTGAGCCTGGAGACGGCGCTGGCCCATCATGGCCTCATTCCTGAAGCGGTCTATCAAGTCGGCAGCGTGACTTCCAGGCGAAGCCGCGTGTTCGAAACTCCCGTGGGCATCTTTTCCTTCGTGCGCGTCCCCGCCAAAGACCCCCGCGCCGGCGTCCAGGCGCTCAAGATCGACGAGCGAAGCTGGGCGTTCGTGGCCGGGCCGTTGAGGGCCGTCGCCGATACCGTCTACACGAGAAAGCGCGTGACCTGGGAGCGGGACGGCGCGTCCTTCCTGACCGAGTCCCTGCGCATCGAGCGGGAGGACCTGGAGGGAATGAGCTTCGACAGCCTCGACGAGATCTGCGGGAGCCTCCGGGACCGCCGCACCGTCGACTACCTTCGCAACCTCGCCCGGGAGGTCGGCCGATGATCCCTCGCGTCCTGGAGCGAAGGATCGGCGAATACGCCATCGCGAACGCCCTCGATCAGGAGAACGTCCTGCAGGAGATCGTCCAGCAGATCGTCCTGGCCAGCCTGTCCCGGGCCGGGCTCTTCGCGAAGGACCGCGCGGTCTTCCACGGCGGCACATGCCTGCGCATCGCCTACGGGATGAACCGCTTCTCCGAGGACCTGGACTTTTTCCTGAGGCGGCCGGACCCGGGCTTCAGCTGGCGGAGATACTTGGACCAGGCCGTCAGGGATGGGCAGGGCGAGGGTCTTCGCCTCTACTTCCAGGAGAGGCACGAAGAGAGAACGGCGGTCAGGAAGGCGTTCCTGCGGACGGATTCTTTCGGGCGGGATGCCGGCTCCGCCCTGCCGTACGCCAGGGACCCGCGGAAGCTCATCAAGGTCAAGCTCGAGGTCGACGTGAATCCTCCCCCGGGTTCGACCGTCGAGACGCGCTACCTCGCCTTTCCGGTGACGACGGCGATCACGACCCAGAGCCTCGGGTCCGGCTTCGCCATGAAGATCGGGGCCATGCTCGGGCGGACCTACACGAAGGGCCGGGATTGGTACGACTTCATCTGGTATGTCCAGAAAAGGACCGCTCCCGACCTCAACCTGCTGGGCCGGGCGATCAACCAACACGGCCCTTGGGCCGGCAGGGACGTCAAGGCGGATCCCGTCTGGGTGGAAAAGAACTTGAAGAAGAGGATCCTCGAGATCGATTGGAGGGCCGCCCGGCGGGACGTCGAGCGGTTCCTCCCTCTTCGGGAACAGGAGACGTTGAAATTGTGGGACCGGGACTTCTTTTTGCATCATCTCGGCATCCTCACATCCTCGCTGTGATGGAATTGGACCGGTGAATGACGGAGTGCCGTTTGCCGGCTGACCGAACAAGCGAAGAGAGGGGTTTTTGCGTTGCCCGATATGCCGCGCCGAGAACCAGGACGACTCGAAGTTTTATGCAACTGCGCCGCGCCGCTGGGCTTCAGAGGCGGGGCGAGCCCCGAGGCGGCCTCTCCGACCAAGACACTCGAAATCGCCAGGCCTCTCAGCATCCTCCAGCCGGGGACGCTCGCGGCCGGCAAGTGCCGGATCGTCGAGGAGGTCGGGGCCAGGCCGGACGGATCATGCACTTCCCCACCCGCTCGGCCTCCGGCTTCGTTTTGGCCCGGACCAGGCTGTGACCTTTGAAGCCGGAGTGTGGCCCGGAGAGAATGCGCTCGGCCCATTCGGGACCCAACAGCTCCTTGCGGGCGAGCATCGCCAGGACCTCCCAAGCGAAGATTCCGGCCAGCCGCGAGTCGTCAATCCGCGGGAGCTTATGGAAGACGCACGTCTCGTCCACGCCGCCCGCGGTCGCCAGAAAATGGAGGTGCACATGAAGATTGATCCGGGCGCCGAAGGTCTGGAAGACGGCGATAACCCCAGCA
>Ga0116178_10000576_pt1 | contig 32671 bp, 26 predicted proteins | sample AD_STIC12_MetaG_FD_89880 | JGI IMG/M metagenome (GOLD analysis project Ga0116178, IMG submission 89880) | Active sludge microbial communities of municipal wastewater-treating anaerobic digesters from USA - AD_STIC12_MetaG | ecosystem: Engineered > Bioreactor > Anaerobic > Digestate | place: USA...
ACGGGGCCCGGGAATATGGTGATTGACGCGGCGGTTACGTTGATGACGCGCGGTGCGAGGACGTACGACGAGGATGGACGGATCGCCGCGAGTGCGCACCCGGATGAAAGCCTGGTTCGGGATCTGCTGGAGGAGCGATACTTCCGGCAAATTCCTCCGAAAAGCACCGGGCGGGAGCAGTGGGGCAGGCAGTTCGTTTGTGGCGTGGTTGAGCGCAGGGGTATCCGTCCGGACGCGACGTTGGTCAGCACCCTCACTGAATTTGTAGCCCGGTCCATCGTGGATGCGTACGGGAGGTTCGTACTTCCCCACGTATCGCTGTCGTCCGTCTACCTTTCCGGGGGAGGAGCGAGGAACCCGGTGTTGAGGCAGCGAATAACCGAGTTGCTGGCGCCGGTACCGGTTGAGGATTCGTCGGCTCTGGGTCTGCCGGTGGACGGGAAAGAAGCCATTGCGTTCGCGGTTCTCGCCAACGAGACGGTCTGCGGTGAACCTTCCAATGTACCGGGTGCGACCGGAGCGAGGGGGCGTCGGATACTCGGCAAAATCGTGCCGGCGTGAGGTGCAGGGTGCCGGGAAGCGCCGGGCTGGTCAACGATTGCCGAAGCGACTCTGATCGCCGGTTCCTGAAATCGCGCTGAATGCTTCGGGCGGCCAGACAACGGGTGCGTGACCCAAAAGAACGCGCCTGCCATCCATTCCCACGAGAGCTACCCGCACGTTGCCGGTAGGATGCTTCGGCTTCCTGAGGAAATGGGAATAGGGATACACTCCCAGCGAACAGAGGTATTTGTCCTGCCCGCGTGCCGAATCCCCGCCTCGCACGATCACAAAATGCTCGCGCGTTACGAAAAGGCGAGCGTTGTACAGCAGCCACGTCGAATCGAGTGCTGAGCTCCCCGCTGGATGCCCCGGGAAAACCTCTTTCTGGACGCTGTCCGGCGAATCATCAATCCGCACGACGCCGTTACCGAACATCATGATCGTCGGCTGCCCCCTTGAGTCAATCAACTCGAAGCTTATGTCGAGGCCGATTTTCGTGGGAGTTACGCGCAGGTTCCGCATCTCAACGGGTGGTGTGACCCGTGTCCTTTCACATCCCTGCAGGGCGAGCAGTATGAGGATTGCTGCAAGGGAAGCGGGATTCCGGCTGAACGTCATCGGGAGTTCCCTGAAGAAGCCGAGGGATATCCAAAGGGACCGGTCTGAATTTACGACGGAATGAGGGGTGGACGCACGCGGGAACGCGGCGGCATGGTTTGCCACGCGTTGCGGCAGGAGGCGTGAATCGCGGCGAGGATCGCTGACACCGAACTGCTCGGAAGGATGGGCAATCAGGTTTTCCCGCCGCATAGCGGAACGACCCGAACGGCCCCTCATGGTTCGAAGCGGGTTGGGGCGTTCCGACAACCCGGCCAATATTTTGACAAACGTCATAGCGCCGTGACAAATCCGAGCAGGGCTCCGGCGTCGCAACCGACAGTGCCGTGATTTCGGAACGTGGCAATCGAGGTGAGGGTGGCTTTTTTGACAGGGCATGTCTCCCGCGCTTCGTTCCCTTCCATGTCCGGTATCATCCTCGTGCTCTTTGCGGTGTTATCGCGATCTGTTGCCGAGGAGCTGATTCCCGCAACCGGCGCTCTGGGCAATGCGCTGCGCATTCCCCCGGGCCGCCTTGCGGAACCTCCCCGAATTGACGGCATCTGGACCCCCGGGGAATGGTCGGGTGCGATTCGTGTCGATGATTTCCACTGCCACGACTGGAACCGGGCTCCGACCGAATCCACCGTAGTGTGGATGGCCTCTGATGACCGCGGCCTCTATTTCTTCGCGCGGTGCTTCGACAGGCATCCGGACAGACTTCGCATGGAAGAACGAAAAAGGCTGCAACTGGCTTACAAGGGGAACGCCGTGCCTTCTCTGAGCGACGATTTCATTTCGTTTGAGATCGACGCGGAGAACCTCCGGCGAAGCAACGGCGCGTACGCGTTCACAGTCACACCTCGCGGAACGCAGGCCGATTTCATTCCCGATGGGGCTGCGACGAAGATCGAATGGCGCGGGGACTGGACCGCGGCCGCTCGTGTCGACTCCGCCGGCTGGAATGTGGAGGTGTCCGTGCCGTACCGCATGTTGGGACTCGCTTCAGGGAAAAACACGGTGGGCGTTTCGATCCGGAGGTGGGTTCCCCGCCTGCAGGAGGAAAGCCGCTGGCCGAACATGGGGTTCGCATGGGATCGAACGCGAATCGCGCACTGGGAGAACCTCGACGTAGGGTCGACGGCCCGGGCCTTCCCACTGGTGATGCCGTACGGTGTTGCTCAGGCACGCGGGGGGCGTTTTGATGGATACGTGGGGTTGGACGTGAAGAAGACCTTCCCCTCCGGTCAGACGTTTATCGGGTGCGTGTATCCTGATTTTCGGAATGTGGAAAATGACGTTCTCGGGCTGGACTTCTCGTACAGTGAAAAGCAACGCGCCGACAGCCGGCCGTTTTTCGTTGAAGGATACCGGTTCCTTCCAGATGCATGGATGATGTACGGCCAACGCATCGGAGAAATGTACGGCGGCGCAAAGTATTTCGGGCAAATCCGCAACCACCGTATCGGTGTACTGACAGCGTACGACCGCGAGGAGGTCCTCCATTCCGCCGCCCGTTGGTACTGGCAGCCAGTTCCGAGACTGGAATTCGAGAACAACGTGGTTTGGCGCCATGCACCCCCGAATACGCCGGTGCGGTCCGGCGTGCCAATGGTTGAAGACAATTTGCTGTTCGTCTCACTGGTGAAGAAATCTCGCATGATCGGGAGTTTGACCGAATACATGCGCCTGCAGACAGGTTTTGCGCAGAGTGATGGGGACAGCGCGGACGGGTTCAATCTGGAAGGGGATTACCAGATAACTCCGACCGCGAGCGGGCCGTCACTGGTGGTGAAGGCCCGTCACCTGGGCAAAGGGATGACGCCGGTTGACGGATTGCTCGACCCGATGGACTTCGACCAGCGCGATGCTTCCATCGAACTGGGCTACGAACGCACGGCCGACCGGCAGTGGTTCAGGGAATGGAACGTGTTCGGGTTCGTTCACCGTTCCATCCGCAGCAATGGCAACCTCTATCTCCAGCGCTATACCCTCGAATCGTGGACGAAAGCCCGGGGAGGAACGGAGCTTTCCACGGAGTTCCGGGTCGAACAACGCCCGCCGTATCGTGATTGGACGCTTCTCCATGAGCTTGGCTGGAAACAGGACCAGACCTATCAAAAAGGGGGGATTTCAGCCCGGTGGGGATGGCTTCAGGGGGCTGACTACCTGCTTGTGACACTGGACCAGGGTATCCACTCGTGGGATCGGGTTACCGCGAGTGCGCGCTTTCAGTTTCGCAGAAGAGATTTTCCTGTGGGACACGCATTGCGACCGGCTGGAGGCGTGGAAGACCGTTATCAGGTGGTGACGACGGTGCAGTACGACCTGACCGCTGAACGAAGCATTTCGGGCAGACTCACGTACAACGACGACGGCTCCGGCAATGCATGGAAGAGCCGTTTCAACGGGTACTGCAGCTTTCGCCAGCTTGTGCGGAATGGTTTCGATTTGTTTCTGATCGTCGGTGATCCGAGCGCAGAGACGTGGACTCGCCGGGTGGCAATCAAGGCCATGGTGGTGCTGTGAAGGGCGATGCCGGCGTCTTTCGGTCTATGCAGCGGGAAGAAACAGGGAGAACGTGCTGCCTTTTCCCAATGCACTTTCCACCGTCACACGACCTCCGTGAGCCTGTACGATGTGTTTGATGATCGAAAGTCCCAGCCCCGTTCCGCCGGCGTTCCTGCTTCTTGCTTTGTCCACCCGGTAAAATCGCTCAAAAACTCTCTGCAGGTGTTCAGGCGCGATTCCGCACCCGGTGTCCCGGACGTCGATCCTTATTTCTGAGCCTTTCTGTTCCGCCACGACGCGTACTTCCCCACCGGGTTCGCTGTATTTCGTTGCGTTGTCGATCAGGTTCACCACGGCCTGTTCGATCAGGGGAGCGTTCATTCTTGCTTTGAGATTATCTGCACATGAGACCTGAATAGTTATCCCACGTTCGCGCGCAGGTACGAGGCATGACTGGACCGCGGCCTGCAGCACCGGTTCCACGTCGAGAGCGTCCAATTCGATCTGCCGGTTTTCCGCTTCCTGCTCAATTCGAGAGAGACTCAACAGGTCGTCAACTATGGCATTCAACCTGTCGGCATGCCGGACCACAATCTCGAGGAACCTCTTCGCCATCTCCCGGTTTTCCATCGCGCCATCGAGCAGCGTCTCAACTGAGGCTTTGATGGAGGTGATAGGCGTTTTCAGTTCATGTGAAACGTTGGCTACAAACTCTTTTCGCATATTCTCGAGCGTGCGCAAGCGGGTGATGTCGTTCAGAACGACGAGGGCACCGATGCATTCGCCTGTGCCGTCGCGAAGCACGGTTCCGTGCGCCTGGAGGAAGACCCGCGGTTCCGTGCGGATGGCGATTTCCCCCTCAACCGGTTCGTGGCTATCCAGGGCTCTCCGAATTATCTGCTGAAGCTCTGTGTTCCGCACCACTTCCTGGATCAATCGTCCGTGCGATCGCGCCAGGTCTGCTCCGAGGAGCCTTGCCGCCGCGAGGTTCAGGTTGATCACCCGCTCTCCCGAATCTACCGCAATGACGCCTTCAACCATGCTGGAAAGAACGGCCTCCTGCTCATTTCGCTGACGAACCAGCGAACGTATCCGCTCGTCGAGTTGTCTCGCCATTGCGTTGAGCGATTCGGCGAGGTCGTCAACTTCAGACACACGTGATGTCGGAATGCTTTCGCGGAAATCACCCTGAGAGTACGCGTGGGCGACCCGGCGCATCGTCTCCAGCGGATCGGTTGCCCTTCGGATGGCTATCAGGACGGCGACAGTGGCCACAAGCGCCACCACGGCACCCGCGAGAAAGAAACGCCACTGGAGATGGACAACCAGGAATTCGATGCTGTCGACAGGCTTTGCCACGCGAACCGCAGCCACCGGTTCCCCGCCCTGAAACACCGGAATCGCGGTGTACATCATCGTCTGGCGTGTAGTATGGCTGAATCGTACCGCGGAGCCAGTTCTTCCTGAGAATGCGGCGATAATTTCGGGGCGGTCAGCGTGGTTGTCCAGTCGCGCCGCGATCGGACCGGTTTCTCCCAGAACTGCGCCGGACTTGCCTACCACCGTGATGCGAGAAGAAGAGGCAACCCCGAAGACCTTGCAGATACTGTCGATTGAAGCGGGATTCGCCTGGAGAAGGAACGGGGTAATCACCTGTCTGACCAGTTTTGCCCGCGCGGCAAGCTCGGCGCCTGTTTGCCCGGCATGGAACGCGCGGATGGCGCGGGCGGCATACATCGCGGAGAGGAGCGACGCGCCCCACACGATAAGAACGACCACGGGTACAAGATGCCATGCAAACGTCATGCGGCGCATGGGTTCAACCTTTGAAGCGGTAGCCCATTCCCCGCACCGTTTCGATATAACGTCCGGCCTCTCCGAGTTTCTTTCTCAGGCCGACCACGTGAACGTCCACGGAGCGGTCTGTCACCGGGGAATTGTCTCCCCGGACGGCCTCGACAATCTGGTAACGAGTGAAAACCCATCCGGGCCGGCTTGCGAGCAGGTGCAGCAGGTTGAATTCGGTGTGTGTGAGCGCAACATGGACGCCGCCGACGGTTACTTCATGCCTGCCGGGATGAATGGCCACGTCGTGAACGACGATCGGGGACGAGCCCTCACCCTCCGTTTCCGGTTTGCGGCGCAGGATAGCCCGGACGCGCGCCAGCAGGACGCGTGGGCTGAACGGTTTGGTGATGTAATCGTCTGCTCCCAGCTCAAGGCCGGCTACCACGTCAGCCTCTTCCCCTTTTGCTGTCAACATGATGATCGGTATATGCGACGTTTCGGCCGATTTTTTGAGCGATCTGCACACTTCAAATCCATCGACGCCGGGCAACATCAGATCGAGCAGTACAAGATCCGGGAGAGTGTTCCTGACCGCCAGCAAACCCGCTTCCCCGCTCTTGGCCGTGGTTACTCGGTAGCCTTCTTTGCGCAGGTTGTACGAAATGAGTTCCAGGATGTCTTCTTCGTCTTCGATGATGGCAACGTGTTGTCCCGGCATCGCATAACCCTCAGCCCTTGTTGTACGATGTATACCACGACTTCATAATCTGTCCAAGGAGTGTTAGGATTGAATGAAAAAGCCACCGACAGGCCGGGATGTTTGCTGTTCCCCCTGTCTGTTCGGCGCCCAACCGTGGTACCATTGGAATGAAAACAGCCAGTTCGCGGAAAAGGACAGGAGCGCTGACATGGACACGACTCTCCGGATTGGAATTATCGGCGGCGGTCAGATGGGTACGGCGCTGGTCAAGGGGATACTCCACGCCGGCGTCGCGGATGCGAGTAAGATCACGGTTTCCGACGTCATCGCGTCGGCCCGGGACCGTCTGCACGCAGAGAGCGGCGTCAGGACGACGAACGACAACAGCGAGGCCGCGAAAAACGCGGATGTGGTCGTGATCGCGCTCAAGCCTCAGGTGGCTGAGGGAGCGCTTGAGCCGGTGGCCGGAAAGCTCATGCCGACGCAGACAGTTCTCTCCATAATGGCAGGCGTACCGACCGGCAAGCTGGAGCGATGGCTTTCTGGCAACGATGAGGCAGCACCGCCCGTTCATGTCGTTCGAGCCATGCCGAACACGCCAGCGCTGATAGGGGAGGGGATGGCGGCGATCAGCCGGGGTGCGCATGCAACAGACGCGGATATGAACCGCGCGGAACGGATACTGGCGGCAGTCGGTCGGGTAGTTCGGGTTGATGAGAGACAATTGGATGCGGTAACGGGGCTGTCTGGCAGCGGCCCCGGGTACGTGTACACGGTTATCGAAGCGCTGGCCGACGGTGGTGTGAAGGTGGGTCTTCCGAAACCGCTCGCGCTTGAGCTGGCCGCCCAGACCGTGCTCGGAGCGGCGCGGATGGTCTTGGAGACGGAGGAGCATCCGGCTGTGCTGCGGGACAGGGTGACGTCGCCGGGTGGTACGACGATTGCGGGGCTCCACGCCATGGAAGCCGCGGGCATTCGAAACGCGCTCATGCAGGCTGTCGAGGCCGCGGCCCGGCGTTCTCGTGAGCTGGGCGAGTAAAGTGGATTCGCCGCTCGCCGATTCTCCCGGATTCATGGGGGAAATACCAGATTGGGGAAGACAGTGATGCAGGATACGTCAGGAAGCCGTCGAAAGGTGGTTGTGGTTGGTGCGGGAGCGGTCGGGGCGACGTTCGCTTACGCGCTGGCCCAGAGCGGGCTCGCGGACGAAATTGTGCTGATTGACAGAAACGAGGATCTTGTGCGCGGTCAGGTGCTGGACCTGGCCCACGGCCAACCCTTTTTCCCCACGGTTTCCATTCGCATTGGTGACGCTTCCGATTACTCTTCAGCGAGTCTGATCGTAATCACGGCGGGGGCGGCTCAGCGCCCGGGAGAAACGCGCCTGCAACTGCTGCAGAAGAACGCCGCCGTCATCAAAGGCGTGATGACCGACATCATCGAACAGGCTTCCCCGGCGGTAGTCCTTGTTGTCACGAATCCTGTTGACGTGATGACGCATGTTGCACTCGAAACCTCCGGGTGGGATCGCTCACGAGTAATCGGTTCCGGAACGGTTCTCGACAGTGCGCGGCTTGAGCATCTGCTAAGCGCCCACTGCGGAGTGGACGTCCACAACGTTCATGGATTCGTTCTTGGCGAACACGGCGACACTGAATTCGTTGCGTGGTCTCTCACTCATATCGCCGGCATGCAGATGGATGTATACTGCCCCATCTGCAAGGGGTGTGCTGACAATTTGGCCGAGCGGGAAGCAATCACCCAGCAGGTGAGAGACTCCGCGTACCACATCATCGGGTACAAGGGAGCTACGTGGTTCGCGGTGGGGTTGGCCCTTGTCCGCATTGCGGGTGCAATTCTTCGCAACCAGCGGAGCGTGCTGACGGTTTCTGCCCTGCTGCACGGTGAATTCGGTCTGAGCGATGTGTGTATAGGGGTGCCGTGCATCGTATCCGCGCGTGGTATCGAGCGGGTTGTGGAAAGTGTCCTTTCGGAGTCCGAACTGGCGGCGCTGCATTCCTCTGCTCGCACCTTGAAGAAGGCCGTAGAGCAATTGCACGCCGGCGCGTGACGGTCTGCGGTTCGTGATGTCTGCCGGGCGCACCCCGTTGTGGCGCCTGTTCCACCCTCGGATAGCGAGGTCCACTTTTGCCCCTCTCAGCAAAATGAATGCTCACAGCGCGGGAATTCTGAAGCATCTTCGCCGTCTGTATGACGACCAGACGCGCGCATTTGCGTTCCGAGGGCAGACGCCGGATGATTTTCGGACCTGGTCGCGCCGCGCGAGGCCTGCGTTGCGCACGCTCATTGGCCTGGGCTCTATCGAGGAATCAGGGAAAGGGTTTGCTCCGCGGGTTTCCTCTGGACCGGTTGAGAGTGCGGAAGGGTATTCCCGGCAACAATGCATCCTGCACGCGGAGCCTGATTTCGATGTTCCTTTCTGGTGCCTTACGGCGGCAAGTGCAGGCCCTCATCCGATCGCTCTTTTTCCCCACGGGCACTATGCCGAACACGGGTTGGATTTCGCGGTGGGGATTGCGGCGACGCCTGATCTTGCGGCCAGGATCGAGGACGAGGATCGCGACGTTGCGGTCCAGGCGGTTCGACTGGGGTTCATGGCAATTGCGCCGGCTACGCGGGGATTTCATCCCGTCTGCATAGGGGATTTGAGCGGGCGCCACGGGAACTCGCATTGCCGAAGCCACCTCATTCATTCTCTTCTTGCGGGCCGAACCACCATCGGAGAGCGTGTCTGGGATCTGCAGTGCCTGATTGACTGGGCCATCGCGCAACCGGGCGTGGACGCGACGAAGGTTGTCATGATGGGTAATTCGGGAGGCGGAGTGGCAACGCTGTACGCGGCCGCATGCGACGAGCGGATCACGGTCGCGGTCGCGAGCTGCTCATTCTGCACGTTCGTTGGCGAGGATGGCGTCGTGCATCACTGCGATTGCAACACCGTCCCAGGAATTCTCAGATTCGGTGAATTCTGGGACGTTGCCGGTCTGATAGCGCCGAGGCCGCTTCTTCTCGTTCACGGTGCGACCGACCCGCTTTTTCCCGCGCGGGAAATCGAGCGGGCGGTGGCGGGCGTCGCCCGGATCTATGAGGCAGCCGGAGCGGCAACCAGAATGGCGCACGTCTGGGGGCCTGCGGGCCACCGTTTCTACCGGGATCTCATGTGGCCTTTTGTTCTGGAGCAGTGCGGGCTTCGGTCTTGATGCACGCGCCTGTTCAGGAAGGGCTTCGGACGCCGCATCAAGAACTGGCGACACACGGACGTTTGGCGGCTGTCGGGGGGACTGGAGAAGGGCTGGTTCGGGGCGAGGAAAGCTGAACGCGACGCGGTCGGGCGGGATGGCCCGTCAGATTCCGTGTGCCTGTCGATCGTGTCATACGGGGAGTCAGTGGACAAGCACAGACACGTTGTTATCGCGGGGGCCGGTCCGGCTGGCCTTGCATCGGCGATAACGCTTGCCCGGGCAGGGTTGAGCGTCGAAGTACGCGAATTGCGCGGTGAGGTGGGCGGCCATTTCCGGGGAAATCTTCAGTTACTTACCAATTACCCGGATATGGAGGACGCGCGAACCGAGCTCTGCAGCCTGCTGGGGTCGGTTCCCGTATCGCTCTGGCCGCAGCGCTCGGCGCAGCTGTATGGTCCGTCAGGGAAATGCGTGAGCGGACGGAGTTCCGAGCCGTTCGGGTACCTGCTTCACAGGGGGCCGGGCCCGACTGCGTTCGATGGTGCCCTGAAACGGGCCGCCGAGGAAGCGGGGGTTCAGTTCCGGTTTCGCACGAGGGCACGTCCTGAAGAGGTCGATATCGTTGCCACGGGGGGAGCGGTGGCGCAGGGTGTTGCCCGCGAATGGTTCGGGAGAACGGGACTTCCCGACGGATTTCACGCGGTGTTCGACAACCGGATCTGCCCGGGAGGCTTCGGGTATCTGATTGTGGCGGAAGGATATACCGTCGTCGGCGCTGCGGTCGTCGGACACCATGACCGTGCGCTGGAGGCGTTTCACAGAACGGTGTCGTTTTTTCGGGGGCGCGCAGGTGTGCCCCGAATCGAGCATCCCACACTGTCCGGGTCACTCGATCTTTTTCTCCCCGACCCTCTACTGACGAGCACGTTTCCACTGTACGTGGGTGAAGCGGGAGGGTTTGCGGATCATCTTTTCGGGTTCGGGATCAGGCTTGCCCTGCAGTCCGGCGTACTGGCTGCTCAGTGTGTGCTTTCGGGACGGGGCTTCGGGCCGGCGTGGGAGGAACACTTCGGTCAGCGGTTCGAAACGGGGCTGGCAAACCGATTTCTGTACGAAACCGGCGGGCATCTGGCGTATCGCTGGTTCCTGGCGAGAGCTTCCCGTTCAGACTTCCGTGAGCTGGGTCGGGTTCTGTACAAGCCTACCGCCGCCAAGCGTGCCCTTGCGACGATTGCCCGGACGGTGTGGAAAGGACAGCCCGACTGTGTGCACGGTTCCCGGTGCGTCTGGTGCAGAATGCCAAAGGGGTGACGTCTGATCATGTCTTCATCATTTTCCGTTCCCCGATTGGACGATCTTGCCGGGTGTTACCGCTATTGTCGGGAAATCACCCACCTGTACGGAGCCAACTTCTCCGTCGGCTTCCGTTGCCTTCCGAAACGCAAACGCGACGCGGTGTACGCCGTGTACGCGTTCTGCAGATTCGCTGACGACATTGCCGACGAGTACGCCGGCCAAGCAGACCGTGAAACCCTGCTGGACGAGTGGGAAAAGGCGCTGGAACGGTGTTACCGGGGAATTACAGATCACCCGATCCTGGTGGCTCTTGCAGACGCGGTGGCTCGTTTTCCCATTCCCCTCGAATCGTTCAGGCGGCTCATCGAAGGGTGCCGGATGGACCTTGTCAAGACACGGTACGCAACATTCGAGGAATTGCTGGTGTACTGCGATCGTGTCGCCACCACCATCAGTGAATTGTCGCTGGCGATTTTTGGCTGGACCGACTCGCGAACTCCCCGCTGGGGGACGGACCTGAGCACCGCCCTGCAGATGACGAACATCCTTCGGGACGTTGCCGAAGATGCGCGCCGGGGGAGGATTTACGTGCCGCTGGAGGATCTGGCTCGGTTCAAATGCAGGGAAGACGACCTGAAATCATGGGAGCCTGCGCCGGGGTTTCTGCAACTGATGGAGTTCGAACTCGAGCGCGTGTTCCACTACTTCGATCTGGCGCGCCCCCTCTGCGGTGCGGTTTCCGCCGATTCCCGGATGGCTGTTGCGTTGATGGGGAGCGTGTATCGTGAAGTAGCGCTCCAGATCAGCCGGAACATTCATTCCGTGCTGGTCGGAAAGGTTCAGTTGACGAAGGTGCAGAAGGCGGTTCTGGTGGTCAACGCCGCCACCAGAACCGCCCTCCACAGAGCAGGCGTATCGGGACCGCCCTGCTGGTGATGCTCGAGGATGTGCGTGGAAGGGGATCGCATGACAACAAAACCTCCCATAGCCGTTGTGACCGGGGCCGGGCGTGGGATCGGAAGAGGTATTGCACTCGGGTTGGCGAAGGCGAATTTTGACGTCGCGGTCAACTTTGCGCACAACGCGGAAGCCGCGGCGGATACCTGTGAGGAGATCAGTCGCCTCGGGCGGCGCGCCGTTCCAGTCCGCGCGGATATCTCTGATGCCAATGACCGGGCACGGCTGATTTCCGAAACGGAAAACCGACTGGGTCCGGTGACGCTGCTCGTCAACAACGCGGGTGTTGCGCCGGCAGTCCGCGCCGATGTTCTGGAGGCGACTGAAGAAAGCTTCGACAGGCTTGTTCGCACGAATCTGAGAGGTCCTTATTTCCTTACTCAGGCTGTGGCGACGAAAATGATCCAGTGGCAGCGCGACGGGCTCATTCATCATCCCAAAATCGTGTTCATAACCTCAGTCAGCGCCTTCGCACCCTCTGTGAATCGCGGCGACTACTGCGTCAGCAAGGCAGGCCTTGCCATGGCAGCCAAAGTGTTCGCGGCGCGCCTTGCCGGGGATGGCATCGGTGTGTACGAGGTTCAACCGGGGGTAATTCAAACCGATATGACGGAAAAAGTGCGGGAACGGTACGACAAACTGATTTTCGAAGGAAACCTTCTACCAATCAAAAGGTGGGGACAACCGGAGGATGTCGCGCAAGCAGTTGTCGCGGTCGCAGAGGGTCGATTTGCGTATTCCACCGGCATCACGATTGTGGTAGACGGCGGGTTCCACCTTCGCGTGCTCTGATTCGCCATTGAATAAAAACAGATCCCGCGCTTTCGCTTTTCTCTGCCGGTCTTACTCAGGGACTCACACCATCCTGATCGGGAGGCCGCGCCGGTGCAGGTACTCCTTGATTTCCGGGATGGAGTACGTGCCGAAATGGATCATTGAAGCGACAATAGCCGCGTCAGCGGTTCCCTGAGAAAAAACGTCATACAGGTGCGAAGGCTCTCCCGCGCCGCCCGAAGCGATCACAGGGATGCCCACGGCTTCCGCCATGCGTCGTGTCAGGCCAACATCGTAGCCGGTTTTCACACCGTCAGCGTCGATTGAGTTCACCACGAGTTCCCCCGCGCCAAGCTCCTCCCCGCGTTGTGCCCATTCGATCGCATCAAGCCCGGTGGCGGTGCGCGCGCCGTCAATGAAAATCTCATACCCCGAGGGAATATTCGGGGTGCGCGGGACCCTTTTCACCTGCATAGAAAGTACGATGCACTGCCGCCCAAAGGCTTTCGCCCCCTGGCGTATCGTGTCGGGGTTCCTGACCGCGCCCGAATCGATGCTGACCTTTTCCGCACCGGCAAGGAGCACCCGGCGCATGTCGGAAAGTGTTCGCAGCCCACCACCCACGCTGAAAGGGATGAAGATCTCGCGGGCCACGCTGGCCACCACATCTATCATGATATCCCGTCGCTCGTGGGAGGCGGTGATGTCGTAGAAGACGATCTCGTCCGCGCCCTGTTCGTAGTAATGCTTTGCCATGGCCACGGGGTCTCCAACGTCGACGTTCCCCTGGAAGGCGACCCCTTTGGTGACTTTTCCCGCCCGCACGTCGAGGCAGGGTATGATTCTCTTGGTCAGCATGCACACCACCGTTCTTGTGTTTCTGGAGGACGGCCGGGGCGGTTGAGTGAACCCATGAGTCGCCCGGCTTTGCGAAGTTCAAAAGCGTTCCGAAGACTATCGTTTGAGTATGGACCCGAGGATGCCTCGTATAATCTGTCTGCCTACCTCCCGTCCGATCGTCGTCATCATCGAACCCGCGGCGGCTTCCAGCGGGGTTCTGGTTCTCCGTCCGGTTCGGGTGGGCACCCGCTCCGTGGTAGTCGGCCGTTTCTGTGATGCTTCACGCGTCGCCGGCGGCTCCGATTGCAGCATCTCGAAGGCTGATTTCCTGTTTACCGCGTTCTCATACCTGGGGCCCAGCAACGAGGAGGAGATGATCCGGCGGCGGGTCCCGTCGTCGATTGCAGAGAAGGAGCTCTGCGGGGGCAGGATCATCGCACGTTCGGCAATCGAAGGCTTTCCATCGGCGTCAAGGAACGAGACCAGCGCTTCGCCTGTGCCAAGTTCCAAAATCGTTTTCTCGGAATCGAAATTCGGATTGGCGCGAAAACTTCTCGCAGCGGCCCTCACAAACTTCTGGTCCGCCGGTGTGAACGCACGGAGCGCGTGTTGCACGCGATTGCCAAGCTGGCCAAGAACCTCCTGCGGAACATCAGAGGGGACCTGGGTAACGAAGTAGACCCCGACGCCTTTGGAACGGATCAGACGAACCACCTGCTGGATTTTCTCCAGAAGTGCCTTTGGCGCATCCTTGAACAACAGGTGTGCTTCGTCGAAGAAGAAGACCAATCTGGGTTTTTGCAGGTCTCCCGCCTCCGGTAACACTTCGAACAGCTCTGACAACATCCAGAGGAGAAACGTGGAATAAAGCGCGGGCGACATGTACAACTTTTCGCTGTGCAATATGTTGATGTAGCCTTTGCCCTGCGGGTCCACCTGCATCCAGTCGGAAATATCCAGGGTCGGTTCACCGAAGAACTTTGCGCCCCCCTGATCCTCCAGCGTCAACAAAGCACGCAGAATCGCTCCCACGCTTTGCGTGGAGACATTTCCGTATCTGGTTGTAAGCTCGCTTGCGTGGTCACCGACGTACTGCAACATTGCGCGCAGATCGGCGAGATCCAGAAGGAGAAGGCCGTTGTCATCCGCCACCCGGAAAGTGATGTTCAGCACTCCCGCCTGCGTATCGTTGAGCCCGAGCATCCTCGAGAGCAGAAGCGCGCCCATGTCGGAGACGGTTGCGCGCACGGGATGGCCTGCTTCGCCAAACAGGTCCCAGAAGCGGACGGGGAAGCCCGCGTACTGAAAGCCTTCGACGCCGAGTGTGCGCAACCGTTCTTCCACCTTGGGATTAGGTGTTCCAGCGACGGCTATCCCTGCCAGATCACCCTTGATGTCGGCAGCGAACACCGGAACGCCCATATCGCTGAACGCTTCTGCGATCACCTTCAGCGTCACGGTCTTTCCGGTGCCGGTTGCACCCGCAATGAGGCCGTGCCGATTTGCCATGGTTGGCAGAAGGTATACGGGATCCGCGCCTTTGCCCACCCAGATTTTACCGTTCTGAAGCATCTGTTGCCTCTGCCTCGACCTCTACGCCTTCTTGCCGGTGTGACGGCCGTAATGGTGGCTGAAAATAGCTCAGTTCCGGCAGGTTCTGAAGTGCGCGCACGCGGTCCGCAGTGTATCCGAGCGCGGCGAAGTCCAGGATGCCGTTCCGATTGTGGCACTCCGCGCACTGCCTGCCCACGGGCTGGATGCCGTGGTTTACCATGAGAGTTCCCATCTGGCGCATCCAGCGAGGTTGTACGTTCCAGTTGCCCGCATCCAGCGGGTATCTGGCAGTCCATTTCCCAACTCCGAAATACGCCATGAATTCGTCCATCATGTAGAGCTTGAACGGGGGCTCGTACATCCGTTTCACGATGGGATTCGCAACCGCGACCTTGACGGCATTTTCAGCGTCCCCTGTTTCGAAATACGTACGGTAGTCGAAGGGCAGAATCATTGCACCAAACGGTCCCTCGTTGTTCAGGTCCTCGAACATCATGGCGTTGAAAAGCTTGAAGGGGTAAATTCTGCTCTTCCCTTCATTCATGCGGACGCGCAGGTTGCGTTCAATCATTTCGCGCCGCCGCGAAAGCATATCCGGCGAAAGTTGCGACAGTGCATTGGCGATAGGAGCCATGTAAGCAGCGGAATCGAGGCCGTACCGCGTTCGGATATCGCGTGTGTTCGCGGCGATCTCTTCCAGAACCACCGGATCTTGTATCATGACTATCTGGCGCATCAGGGGGTTGTAATCAGGGTTGCGGTTGGGGTTGGCGCCGAGAGCATTCGCGAGAAATGTTCCGTTTCCGTTGAACCAAAGGTACGTGAGACCCCGGTTGGGATCACCGCTGCTGTACACCGCCTTCGGAACGTACATGCCTTCTTCTTCGTTCCAGACCGGATGCACCCAGTCTTTCAACACGTTGTTGAAGGGAAGGAGGCGGGCGATATGGCAGGTTTCACAGGCGATGTAGTCTGCGTGACCATTCAACGCCGCACGGGTTCTGCGATTCCGGACATGAGGTGCGGACGTGTGGCACATCTCGCATTCCACCTTGACGCCCGGAAGGTCGTTCGCCACCAGATCCGTTCCCTTGTTTCCCCGAGGAATTTTGTGCCCTTGCGGTCGGTGGCAATCCAGACATACCAGCCCGGCGCGCGCATGGACATCATCATGTACGCTGAACGGATTGCCACGTTTGGCAGTGCTGTGCAAAAGTCTCTGATTCTGGGTGCCAAGTGCCTGCGCCGAGGCGTTGTAGGCGTACGTGTCTCCACCCATGTTGTGCTGGTGGCAATTCAGGCAATTCTCGTTCGTCGGTCTGCCAACAGAAAGCGCTGCCCGGAGGGACCTGTCCTGATTCCACCGGAGACCGTGTTCATCTCTGATCACAAAGCGCTGATTCATGTCGTATGCGGATGCATGGCAGATCAGGCAATCGAGCCCTTCCGCCGCAACCTTCGGCGTCGGTACGACGAGCCCCGGCATCATGTTTTCGGTTGCAGGATGATACCCGCCCCCGATGTGGCACTGACCGCAGCCTTCGCTGCGAAGAACGACTTCCCCGCCGGCATGGGCAGGCTTCGTTTCAATCAGCGCCGCCCAGCCTGTCCACGAGAAACTGCCGGGGACTCCGCACGCTCGGTCTATCTTCCCGACCGGGATTCCGCGAGTGCCTGTATTGACCTGCCGGCCGTCGTACCCGTACGTCGTGAACCCACCGTCCATGCTCTGGAACTTGTAGTGGATGGTGTTAAAAACATCGGGGATCGTCTTCACTTTCTGGATCGTTCCGTCTGGTCTCCGGACGTCAATCGTTTCGTGGCAACGTATGCACGTTTTGGGGCCCTCATAACGACGGATACCCGCATCTCTGAAATAACGGATGTGCGCGAATTCCTCCTGCCGCTGGAAACTTGGTGTGGCGGCGATCATCCTGATCCGGGTTTTCCGCGTGATCGAATCCGTTACCGACGACGTGAGCGCCAACGCGCGCCGGAGAAGGCCTTCGGAACGAAGATTCGCGGCGATTGCCTCGAACTCTGCCTCTGAAACTGCTTTGCTGTTCGGATAGGAGAGCTCCGCGTTGACAACACCGGTGTATTTCTGAAACCCCCACGGCACAAGGATGTACCGGATCGCGAGACCGCACACAACGGCGACCATAATCCCGAAGCCCCACTTCCTCAGTCGTCGGTTCCGGAATGCACGTTTCCACCACCCGGGGCACGGGAATGATTCGTTCGAGTTTCGCTGAGAGGTGTCGGTCATGGCGTGTCTCCCCGTTCCTGAGGCTGTACATCAGCCTGCCCGTGAACATGTTCGTGCCATCCGGTGAACATGCTTTTGATGTCGCTCCACAGCGTGGGACCCATCGTGGTCAGGTAAACGTGCCCGACAAAGAACGCAGCCAGTCCATACGCCAGCAATGTATGCAACACGGCGACAGGCCAGATTCCCCCCGCTCCGAGGATCTGCTTCGGCGCGGTTTCGGGAACACTCAGCATTACGCCGGTCACGGCAACGGGTACCATGCCGACAACAAGTACTAGAAAATAAGTCACTTGCTGTAGCGCATTGAACTTTTGAGTCCGTGTCGGTGATTCGGGGTGGGGTGCCCCTTTGAACACGTTGATGAGGTAGAACCGAAGGTTTTGCCCGATGAGCGTGAGCATCCGCGGCCGTACCGCGAAGTACTGGCGCCACTCCCCGGTGATTCCGAGGAGAATGACGTAAAGAACCAGGGCGATCGCGAACAGCCCACCTGAGGCATTATGCACGAGGATCGCGGTACGAAAAGGCAACAACTGGATTGCGCTGCCGCTGAAATGCAGACTGAAGCCGCTTATCGCCAACGCGAGGAACAGAGTGGCGTTCAGCCAGTGCCATATACGCACCCATAGAGGGTGGAGGTACTCGCGGTGTATGGTATCCATCTGCGTCCTCACTTCCGCTTCTTTCTCGCGCTCTGCCAGCGGCCGAATCCGTGCACTGCCACCCCGACGCATGCGCCGCCAACGAGGACCGCGCCAAGGAGGTCCAGATAACGGTTTCGAGTGGAGCCAATGACGTAGGAATCGTTGACCAGCGCCGCGTTGACAAAGCCGTTCCTGGTTCTTTCTTCAACGTGGCGGTAACGGTACAGCTTGTCAAGAAGGATGGAGTTCTGCCTGTGGCATTGCTCGCACGCATGTACGGCGCTGTCCGCGGGAAGGATGTTGTGGGAGAGATTCGGAGGCGCGTACGACGTATGGCAATCAAGGCAGCGGACATGCTCCCAGTGCAGTTCCCGCCTTGGCAGCCACGCATGCGTCGCGCTCAGGTCTATCCGCCGTTCTGAGAGCGTGGCGAATCTGGCCGCATCGCCATGGCACCCCAGGCAGACCCCGTTCTGTGTTCCGATAGTCTGAAGCGAGGGGTTTTCAGATTTCCTGAACCGGTGTGGATCATGGCAGGAAAAGCAACTGAACGAGGTGCCTTCAGTCTTGTAATGAACGCTTTTCCGGAACTCGTCAGTGATTTCCTGAAAGTGCATCGCCTGAAGCGGATCCGTCCGGTTGAGCGGATGCGTCGCCGCCGTATGGCAATCGGTACACGTCTGCGCCATGTGCGCGTTTTTCCCGTGGGGGAACACTTGAACGTCCTCCCACGAGTGACAGGTTACGCAGCGAAGGCGCCGATGATTGGAGGTGAGAAACGCGGTCGAATCCGCGGACAGCGTTCGAATGGTTCCGTCGGCACGCACCACGGAAAAGGTGGCCATGCCGTGGCAGCGCCAGCACCATTCGTTCGAAGAGCCACGAGACAGGATGGTGTCGGCCTGTGCCGACCCCAAAAGCAGGAGAACGAAGGCAATGCCTGACATAAGGAGCCCTCGGCGAAGGTGTTATCCCGTTGCCGCCGGAACGCACTTGACCGTGTGCGGCGATGGGACAATGTCCAAGGCGTTGCGCGGGAAGCAAGAGCGCTCTTGCTTCCCTATCCTCTATATGCCCAGTTCGCGGGCTACCACCCCGGGTGTCTTTGCCAGGAGGTCCGCCAGACGCTCGGGAGAGCCTCCTCCAGCCTGTGCCATGTGAGCTCTGCCGCCGCCGCGCGCGCCGACGATGGCAGCCAGCTCGTTCATGAGTTTACCCGCTTGAATGCGAGAGGTCAAGTTGTCGGTAACCAGCAGCATCAGGGAAAGCTTGCCGGCGTCATGTCCGATGAGCAGCGCCACGCCTTTTCCCAGTTTCTCTCTCACCGTGTCGCCGAGGGCACGGAATGCTTTCGGGTCCGCGAGGGTGACCTCCCGAATGAGCAGCCTGGCGTCGCCTATTTCACCGGCTTCGCGTATCCATGAATCAACGTCCGCGCCGGCCATCGCCGTCTGAGCTTTTTCGAGCTCCCGCTCGATTTCCTTCAGCCGGTCGAGGAGTGCCGCGATTCTCGTCTCGACGTCTTCCACGCCGACTTTGAGAATTGCACTGATTCGTGCGAGGCGGTCTCTGTCCTCCCGGGCCAGTTCCTCTGCCGTCACCCCTGTTGCTGCTTCAATCCTCCGGGTTCCCGCAGCGATGCCACTTTCCGACAGGATTCGGAAGTACCCGATCTGCCCCGTGGCTTCCACGTGCGTTCCTCCGCACAGCTCCATGGTGAAGTTGCCCATGCGAACGACGCGAACCGTTTCGCCGTATTTTTCACCGAACAGGGCAATGGCCCCCGAGGCTTTCGCTTCGTCGAGAGTTGAATGCGAGATATTGACGGGAAGGTTCTCGCGAATCCGGGCGTTCACCGTTGCTTCAACCTGGCGCAATACCCCGGGCGGAACGGCTTCCCCGCACGTGAAATCGAACCGCAACCGGTCTGGCGAAACGTAAGATCCCGCCTGGTGAACCTGAGGCCCCAGGGCGGCTCGAAGCGCGGCCTGGAGGAGATGAGTGGCCGAATGGTTCCGCATGGTACGCCCGCGTAAATCGCTGTTTACCTGAGCGGTTACGACCATTCCGATGGAGGGCTCCCCGCGCGTTACCTTTCCGAAGTGCACTATTGCGGTTCCCTGTTTTTGAACCCCCGTCACCTCGAACGAAAACTCCGCGTTGAACAACTCCCCTGTATCAGCCACCTGTCCGCCAGATTCCGCATAAAATGGCGTCTGGTCCAACACAATGGCGCTTTCCGCGAGACCCGTAATCTGTGCCTCCGTCGAAAGGGTTTCATAACCGACGAATTCCGAAACGAGGCCTTCACCGAAGTTCGTGACGGCCCGGTCGAATTTCGCCTGAGCGCGTGACCGTTCACGTTGCTCTTCCATGCACCGATTGAACCCGTCAAAGTCGATGGTCAGTTTCATATCCTCAGCCATAAGCGCGGTGAGGTCGACGGGCACGCCGTAGGTGTCGTAAAGCTGGAATACCTTCTCGCCATCGAGTACGCTCGATCCCGTTGCCGCCAGTTCCGCGGCAAAGGTTTCGAACTGATCAATGCCGCGGTTCAACGTGCGCCCAAACTGCTCCTCTTCACGTTTGATGACCGTGGCGACGTGGGTACGGCGCTCTTCCAGTTCAGGGTAGGCGCTTCCCATCGTGTCGACGACGGAATTCGTCAGTTCGTAGAGAAAAGGTTCGCGCAATCCGAGTTGGCGACCGGCCCGGCTGGCGCGGCGCAGGATCCGGCGGAGAACGTATCCCCTTCCCACGTTGGACGGGAATCCGCCATCGGTGATGGCCAACGTGAGAGCCCTCATGTGGTCGGCAATTATGCGGAAAGGCGTGCCTTCCGCGCCCGAGACGTACTCGCGGCCGGTTTTCTCTTCCGTTGCCCGAATGATCGGCATGAACAGGTCCGTATCGTAGTTGGAGCTTTTGCCCTGAATCACCGAGCAGAGCCGCTCGAAACCTGCTCCCGTGTCGACGTGTGTTTCCGGCAACGGCGTCAGAACGCCATTTTCATCGCGATAGTATTGCATAAACACGAGGTTCCATAGCTCCATGAACCGTGCGTCGTGCACCTCATCGCAGTGTTTGCAGTTGGGCCCGCAATCAGGACGGCCACACCCACGGTGAGCTCCCATGTCGAGATGGATTTCCGTGCAGGGGCCGCAGGGGCCGACTTCCGCCATCTCCCAGAAATTGTCTTTGTCGCCGTGGCGGGAGATATGGGATCGAGGTATCCCGGCAATCTTCGCCCAGAGCTCCTCCGCTTCATCGTCCGAATGATGAACGGTTGCCCGGAGGCGGTCTTTTGGAAGTTGAAGCTCCGAAGTCAGGTATTCCCATGCCCATTCGATCGCTTCCGCTTTGTAGTAATCGCCGAACGACCAGTTCCCGAGCATCTCAAAAAAGGTGTGATGCGTCCCGTCCTTCCCCACGTCCTCGAGATCGTTGTGCTTTCCTCCCGCCCGGATGCACTTCTGAGAGGAGGCTGCGCGGCGGAATTCCGGAACGCGCAGTCCGAGGAAAATATCCTTGAACTGGTTCATCCCTGCGTTGGCAAACAGCAGCGTGGGATCATCGTGCGGGATCAAAGGGGATGAGGGGACGATACGATGGCCCCGTTTGGCAAAGTAGTCAAGGAAGCCCCGGCGAAGTTCACCTGAAGTCATAGACAATTCTCGTGCAATGAGTTGGAAATGAAAGACGAAATCGCACGCCGTTCGCAAGAGACATAAATATCGCAAATCATCCCGGGATGGCGAATGTCCCCTTTCACCCCGGGGCGAAAGGCGGCCGCCAGTACCGCGTTCCAGAGGACGTTTGAAGGGTTGTCTCCTGTCAGGGCCGAACGAAAATGTGAGCAACTTTGATGGAATCACGCGCGCTCGGGAACCTTCCAATTTGCGTACCACACGCTGTCCCCGGGCACCTCTTCGTGTTGCTTCCAGGAGAGCTGCATAGAACGGAACTCGTGAACGTGAGGGCGAACCACCTCTTCCCAGAGGCGTTCGACATCCTCAAACGTTCTGAGCGTGTGCGGCGGTCTGGATTTTTCGTACTCCTCCAGAAGTTCGCCGGCTTTCCTGCCAAGCCAGGCAACCTCGTCCTCCACCATCCGTTCCCCGATCCGCCGACTGGCTTCGTACGCGTTTCTCCCCATTGCCCACGGAGCGGCGCCGGTCTCCTTATCCGGGAGACGGGAGACGTCAGTGCATTCCGGCATAAGCGCCCAGAGGAGCGAGGTTTCCACTTTCCCGGCATGGTCCCCGCTCGCTCCATCGCCATCAAACCCGGGAACGTTCGCCTCACACTCGGGCAATGAATAGAGGCGGGTTCCGATGTAGGGCTGAATCAGCCGAACCAGGGTTTTCAGATCTTCCCAGTTTGGTCCGTAGTGTCCGGTGAACAGGATGGCCGCGCGGAAACCCAGGACGTCGGCCTGCCGCACGTGGTAGCAGACGTTTTTGAGATGGACCCAGGGCGGCATGCAGGTCAACCAGCTTCGTTCCACCTCACCGATGGCCTGACGTGACCACACCGCATATCCGCCGAGTTCGTGAATATGCCAGAAATCGCACGGTGCAACGATGCCGCCATGTCTTTCTGCCGCCCGGCAACAGATCGCGTGCGCTTTGAGGGCATCCAGCCCGACCGCATTCTGGGGACCGTGCGGTTCGCAAAGACCATATGCGAAATACACAACCGGGCATTCGGAGAACGCCTTTTCCAGCTCGTCAGGGAACATTCGTTCCCACCGCACCTCGCGCATGGCAGTGCCTCCTTCTGAGTCTGCGAATCAATTTCCTCCAGAACCTCTGACAGGCGGATAATGCCACACAAATCAGACGGGAGCAAGAGGGTCCACTTGGTTTGAGCGAGAACAGCCCAGCGCCTACCTTTCAGGGAATCGTTCGACAGGAGGTTCAGCATGACGAAATCGAAACGTCGCCGCATCGGGGTGGGGATGCTCGGGTACGGATTCATGGGCAAGGTTCACACGGAGTGTTACCGGATGCTTCGGATGTGGTACGAGACGCTCCCCGTGGAGGTTCGCTTTGTCGGCGTGGCGACGAAACACCTGGAAACAGCCGAGTTCGCCGTGGAACAGGCCGGATACGATTTTGGAACGACAGACTGGCGGGAGGTTGTGGAGCACCCCGATGTGGACGTGGTGAACATTTGCACGCCTAACGCCCTGCATTTCGAGCAAGCGATGGGTGCGATTCAGTCCGGCAAACACGTGTACTGCGACAAGCCGCTCACAACGAACCCCGAACACGCGAGGACCATGGCGAACGCCGCGCAGCGGGCGGGCGTCGTCCATCAGGTTACGCAGAACTACCGATTCGTGCCGGCCACTCTGCGAGCCAAACAACTGGTGGACGAGGGCCTGCTCGGACGACCGTACAGCTTCCGCGCGGCGTACCTGCACAGCGGGTCCAGCGACCCGGAACGGCCTGCGGGATGGAAAATGCAGGATGGCGGGACACTGCACGATCTGGGCGCGCACGTTGTAGACCTGGTTCGTCATCTGTGGGGAGATTTCGCCGAGGTTCTGGCGCACCGGCAGGTTTTCGTCCCTTCGCGTCCGGTAAGAGCAGGCGCTTCGGAGCGGGTCCCGATATCGGGAGATGACGCTGCATGGATGCTCGCAAAACTCGCAAACGGAGCGATCGGCACGATTGAGACAAACAAAGTTGCCACAGGGACGGAGGACGAACTGCGGATAGAGCTCCACGGGGAAAAAGGAGCGATCCGGTTCAATCTTATGGAACCGAACTGGCTCGATGTGTACGACGCGCGTGCTGAGGATGGACCGTACGGTGGGAACAGAGGCTTTCTGCGCATCGCCACCTGCAGCCGGCGTAACGAACCTTCGGTGATCCCGCCGCCTCGCGGCGCGGCGGGGTGGATGCAATTCCATCTTGCAAGCTTGCACTCGTTCGTGGGAAATGTTCTGCGAGGGTGTGCGGGGCATCCGGATTTCTTCGACGGATGGGCTGTGCACGAGGTTCTCGCCGCGGCGGAGGAATCGAGTCGAACTGGGAACTGGGTGAGAGTGCGAACTGTGAATCATCGGTCTGGAGCGGAGGAACAACGATGAATGAAAACCCAATGGGGGGTGGGGTGGTTGGCAGACCCGATCGTCGCGTGCTTCGAGGCCAGGCTTTGAGAGCAGTCGCCATGCCGCTGGGCGGAATCGGCGCAGGCCAGATTGCTCTGGCTGGCGACGGCGGGTGGCGGCAATGGCAAATAATGAACATACCGAACCATCTGGGACACGTTCCGCATTCGTTCTTCGCCGTGCGGATGCGTCCCCACGCGGTGCATTTCACGGAACGCCGAAGCCCGGAGGATGTGATGAGCGTCTCCCGGGTACTCATGTCTTCCGCCCTGTACGATATCCCGGATTTCGTTCCGCCTGTGACAAGTTCTGACCACATCGTGCCGGAGGAATCGCGGGCTCTTCTCCGGCAACTGCGCGGTGTTGATGAGGTTCGTTACGTCGGCGAGTACCCTGTTGCAGAGGTGATCTTCTCCGACCCGTCGCTGCCGCTTCCTGTTACACTCGAAGCGTATTCCCCGTTTGCACCTCTCGACGAGGAATTTTCAGGCCTTCCGGCGATCCTGTGTGAGCTGGCCGTAACCAATACGCTCGACTCGCCGGTGCATGTCAGCCTGGCGGGGACCCTCCAGAATGCCGTGGGGTGGGACGGCAGGAGCCGGATTTCGGGTACACGGAACCCCGGGTACGGCGGAAACGAAAACCGGGTCGTGCGAGTACGGGGACTGACGTGTATCGAGATGACGAACCCCGGCATCTCAACGGAGAGCAGCCGGTTCGGGCAGATGGCGCTTTCCCTGTTGGGCGGCAACGTGACGTGGCTGGGCAGGTGGGAAACGTTAGAGGCGTTCTGGGCTGATTTCACCGACGATGGTGACTTGAGCTGTACGGACGACGCTGCCCCGACTCCCCCTGGATCCACTGCCAACGGCGCGTTGTGCCGTTCCGCGTGGTTGAAACCAGGGGAAACCTTGAAGGCGACGTTTGTCGTCTCCTGGTACTTCCCGAATCATTACGTCAACTGGGATCAGAGCGGCTTCGGGCTGAAGGATCGGAAAAGCCGGTTCCACATCGGCACCCATTACGCGACACGTTTCCAGAGCGGGCTGGATGTTGCGATGTACGTAAGCGACCACGCGGAAGTGCTCCGCAAACGGACGTTCGAATTCCGCAATTCATTCTACGACAGTTCATTACCGTATTGTGTCCTCGATGCCGTATCGTCTCAGACAAGCATCATTCGCAGCCCGACCTGCATGTGGCTGGAAGACGGAACCTTCCATGCTTTCGAAGGATGCCATGGTGCAAGCACGGGTTCAGCCGAAGATGTTGGCGGATGTTGCCCACTCAACTGCAACCATGTCTGGAACTACGAACAGGCTCTTGCCCGGCTTTTCCCGCACCTCGAACAAGCCATGCGGCGAACGGACCTTCTCCACCAGATTACCGAAGAGGGGCGAATCGGCCACAGGACGCTTCTTCCGCTTTACCTGCCGCGGTGGACCGAACCAGCGACGGACGGGCAGCTCGGGACTGTGCTGAAGCTTTACCGCGAATACCGCGCCTGTGGTGACCGGTCGTTTCTAGATGAGCTGTATCCGAAGGCGAAAAAAGCGCTTGAGTGGGTTTTCACGAAACACGATGTCGACGGGAGAGGCGTCATCGAAGGGGCCCAGCCGAATACGTACGATTGTGCACTGCATGGTCACAACACGTTTGTCACCGGTCTCTATCTTGCCGCATTACGGGCCGCAGAAGAGATGGCAAAGCTCCTCGGAGACAGCGCTTTCGGTGAAAAATGCCGCGCACGCTTTGAGTCAGGGACAGTGGCGATTGATGCCGAATGCTGGAACGGGGAGTACTATGTGCAGCGTCCGGAACCGGGTAAAAGCATGGACATGCAATATGGTGAGGGATGCCACATTGACCAGTTGTTCGGACAATGGTGGGCGCACATTCTTGATCTCGGCTACGTATTCCCCAGAGACCATGTCCGCGAGGCGCTGCGCTCCATCCTGCGTTATAACTGGCGGGACAGCTTTTCCGGGTTCCGGCAGAGCCCCCGGGTTTTTGCTTCCGACCACGACAGCGGGCTGCTGATCTGCACGTGGCCACACGGGGGACGACCCGACAAGCCAACGCTGTACTCGGATGAGGTGTGGCCGGGAACGGAATACGAGATCGCGGGCCTGTGTCTGTTCGAAGGCTTCGCCGACGAAGCTTTCAAGGTGGTGGAAGGGTTGAGAAAACGTTACGACGGGGTGCAGAGGAATCCGTGGAACGAGGTTGAGTGTGGGGATCATTACGCGCGCAGCATGGCGAGCTGGACGGTGCTCGAGGCTGCGTGTGGCATGCGTTACGATGCGGGCAAGAGTTTCCTCGGGTTCGGGGCGAAAGTCACGCCGGAACGTTTCCGCGCGCCTTTCATCACGGCGTCAGGATGGGGAGTGTTCGATCAACGCATAACGGACCAGATGGCTACGGCCGAGGTGATGGTGTTGCACGGAACGATACGCCTTGCGTGTCTCGAACTGGATATGCCTTCAAGGGCCGTGGTGGTCGGTAAAGTGCTTGTCAATGGCAAGCCCGTGCGATGCACATGCTCCACTCAGTATACGCGGGCACGCCTTGCCTTTGGGTCGCTTCTGGAGTTGCGCGAGGGCGATACGCTTGCGGTGGATGTCAAAATGGCTGAATGATACGGAGGGCACAGAGGTCGGAGGGCGAACGACTACCCGCCCTCCGGGTTCTCTCGAAGGCATTTTCAGCGCCAGGGCTTTGCCGACGGGTCCTCCGTGCAGAAGTGCGACAGCACGCTGTTCATGACGTCGGCGAACTGAACGCAGTCCTCCTCTGTGTACCACTGGTTCAGCCCCACATTCACAACGCGGTCAAAAAGGTCGTCGGCTACGGGGCAATCCCCGAGTCGGTACTCAATTTTGCCGCCCTTTGCCGCATAATGCGGGCAGTGGAAGGAGCAGTCGTCGGCGCCGCTTCTGGTTTTCAGGGTGATGGGATACATGTCGTGATAAATGTGCCAGTCCGGCCGTCCGTTTCGTCCCCGGATACCGGCGCCGATCCCTGCGTCTTTGAGGGCCTTCGAGATTTGCTGTCCCAGTTCGATCGTTTCGGGGAAGAAACGGAGCGTGTACCCGACCTCACCTTCGGGATCGTTCAGCGTCTGCGGACGAATCTCCCGGTACGTTTTCAGTCTGCCGGTGATCTGGCGTTTTACGTTTCGGAAACGCCCCACCGTTTCCGGCATCTTCGATAGCTGCACAACATCCACCGCGGCCTCGAGCTCGGACATGCGGTAGTTGGTGCCACAGAACAGCTCTCCCTCATACCGCGGAGGCGCGAAGCGTTCCGGGCGCCACAATCCTCCGCCCTCGGAGAGGCAGTTGGCACGATCCCAGAGACGCTCGTCGTCGGTGATAAGCAGTCCTCCCTCTCCACCTCCCACGATCTTGTACGCAGAGATGCTGAAGATTCCGACGTGGCCGAAGGTGCCAACGTAGCGTCCGCTTACCTTGCCGCCACAGGACTGGGCGCAGTCTTCCACCACCTTCAGGTTGTGCTTGCGCGCAATCGCCATTATTGCTGGCATGTTACACACGCTCCCCATTACGTGGGTCGGTGCCAGGGCAACGGTGCGCGGAGTGATGAGCGCCTCGATTTTGGCGGGGTCCATGTGCAGCGACTCGTCCACGTCGCAGAACACCGGCACGCCCTTGGCCATCACCACCGCTGCGGCAGTCGCGAAAAAACCGATCGCGGGGCATATCACTTCTGTTCCCGGACCAACGCCGACTGCGACGAAGGCCGCGTGAAGCGCTGCTGTCCCCGAACTGAGACCGATGGCGTAACGAGAGCCGAACGTTTCCCTCGCAACGCGCTGGAACGCCTGCACACGCGATTCCGGGAGGCCACTGTAATAGTTGGCAAGGAACGGACCGGCTCCGAGGTCCTCCTCCGTGAGAATCGACTGGATCTTTTCCAACGCGGGTTTGCTCAAGCCGAACCGTTCCGCGATGGACATGAACTCCTCGACACCGATTTTCGGTCTGCCCTTGCCCTTGAACCCAGTGACCGATTTCATACTGGATTGCAACGCTTTCTGTTCAGCATCGCGATGGCCTGCCATTGATCATTCTCCCCGTCGAGATGGATTGGTTGAACTGCGGACATACACCCGGTGGAATGTACCTCCGCGCCGACGCGAGGGCATACGGGCCGTGGCGGGAACGCGGTGCCAGAGCGTACATTTTCTTCCTCATTTGGCCGGACAAGGAATGCGAAGCCATGCCACGCTTTGACGTCGTCGGTTTTGGGATTGTGACGATTGACCATATCGGTGTTCTTGACCACTACCCAGCCGAGGACACCAAACAGCGCCTCCGAATGTATGTGCAACAGGGTGGCGGAACAGTGGGCACACCCCTCGTTGCATGCGCCAGGTTGGGTCTCAACGCGGCATATATCGGCCGCATCGGCAACGGCCCGTCAAGTCGTGCAGTGCTGGATGACTTCCGTCGCGAGCGGGTGGACACCACGGGGGTAGTCTCCGTGGAAGGATACGAGCCGCCGGTGGGCCTCATTCTGGTGAACCTCGCGACCGGCAGTCGGACAATCTGCTGGTACGGGTCTGACTCGGACATCCTGCAACCGGAGGAGCTGGATCGGGATGTTGTGGAGTCGAGCTCGATGCTGTATCTGGATGCGCGAGAACCATTTGCGTCAGTCGTCGCGGCAGGATGGGCTCACGCGGCGGGGCGAAAGGTGTTCATTGACGCGGACAATGTGACGGAGGGAATCGCTGATGTTCTTCCGTTGTGCGACACAATCATTGCGTCACAGAATTTCGCGCTGAAATACTTCGGCAATTCAGATCCAGAGCGGGCCGCCCGAAAGTTGCACAAGCGCTTCGGGGTGGTGTGCGGAGTTACGGCCGGATCGGCAGGGTCGTTTCTGGCAACCCCGGGGGAATCATTCTGGCAGCCCGCGTTCGAAGTGGACGTCGTTGACACCACGGGAGCAGGCGACGTCTACCACGGAGCGTTCGCCGTGGGTCTGTTGCGAGGATGGCCGTTGCGCGACATCGCGTGCTTCGCAGCCGCGGTGGCGGCCATGAAATGCCGGGAACTGGGGGGAAGGTCAGGGATTCCCCGTTTTGCCGAAGCGTGTGCATTCCTGAAAGATCGGGGGATGCATGGAGCGTGGGAGAATTGATGCAGCCGGTTGCTGAGATCGCAGAAACGATATCGAAGCGTGTACTCACTCTGGACGGTACTGATTATCCGTTACAGATCGGCGCGAACGACGTCTCCCGTGTGTATCTGCCGCTTGCACGGCTGGTCCGTGAAAAATCCGCGTGTGTCGTTCCAAGACGCTACGTAGTCGGAATATCAGGTCCCCCCGGCGCCGGAAAGAGCGTGACCGCAACCATCCTGGCCGCGTGTCTGGAAGAACTTGGCACCGGTGCAGTCGTAATTCCTTTAGACGGATTCCATTACCCGAACGAATACCTCAGAACCCATCGAGGTCCGGACCACGCGGGAGAGGAGCGGTCGCTTGCCGATTTGAAAGGCTGGCACCCGACGTTTGACGTGAAGCGTGCGCTGGATGCTCTTGAGGCCGTACGGGCAGGCCATCAGGTGCGTCTGCCGGTATACAGCCGTGTCCTTCACGACCCTGTGGAAGGCGGTCTTTCCATCGAGCCATCGCACAAGGTGGTGCTGGTTGAAGGGAATTACCTTTTCTTCCGAGAAGGCCTGTGGAACCGGGTGTACGAACTTCTGGACCTTACCGTCTTTGTGACGGCCCCCAGAGAGGTTCTCATCGCGCAACTCCGCGAACGCCACATGCGGGGCGGGCGCTCGGCAAGGGAGGCGGAGGAAAAGATCAGAAAAGTTGATGAGCCCAACATGGACGCCATTCTGGAAACCAGGAGCCGCGCCGAATTTGTGATCGAAGGCGTGCGGGGTTCCCTTGCGATGAGAAGGAAAGAAACATGATACCAACGACTCGAATCGGTTCGCTGGAAGTCAGTCGGCTTGCCATCGGAGGGAATCCGTTCAGCGGCATTTCGCACCAGAGTCGGGAACGGGATCTTGCGATGCGGGACTTCTTTACCGTGGCCCGGATCAAGGATACGCTCGCAACATGCGAAGAAAACGGGATCAACGTGTTTTTCGGACGCGCCGATAACCATATCATGCGCACCCTCGTGGAATACTGGAACGAAGGAGGGCGAATCCGCTGGTTTGCGCAGACTACTCCCGAACGATCTTCCCTGCACGATGTCATCCGGCAGGCCGCGGGCAACGGGGCATCGGCGATCTACATCCACGGTGGCACCGCGAAGGATTTCCGCGATGCCGGCAACTGGGCGGGCCTCGCCGAGGCTGTGGACCTCATCCGCTCTTTGGGATTTCCCGCCGGTTGCGCGACGCACCAGCCTGATTTCCACGCAAAGAGGCGGGCACACGGGGTGGATGTGGACTTCTGTCTTCAGTCGCTGTACAGCCTCGAGGGCCGACGCGGAAAGATCGATCAGCACAACGAGCGCGAGCAGTTTGATGATGGGGATCGCCTTCCTGCGTTGATGTCCATTGCTCGCAACCCTGAACCGACATTCGCGTACAAAGTGCTTGCCGCGGGAAGAAAAGACGTGAGGCCTTCACTGGCGGAAGTTGTCACCTACTTGAAAAAACAGGATGGCATTCTCATGGGAATGTGCCCTGACACAAACTCCGGTATGGTGGCGGAGAATGCTTCACTTGTGAGCAGCCTGCTTTGCTCCTTGCCGGAAAGCGACTGATGCAATTGATCCTTGTTCTGTGTGCGGCAACCGGCCTGGGGTGGTTCATCGGAAGTCGTCCTGTTCTGGGAAGGCGGCTGGCGCGGTCGGGTCACACTGTCATGCTCGTCGCGATTGCGTTGCTGCTGTTTGCGATGGGTTACTCGCTCGGTTCGCGTCCGGACATCATTGCGCAAGCCGGAAGGCTGGGTGTGGAGGCTATGAGCCTGGCCCTTGCCGGGGCTTCCGGAGCGGTTGTTTCAGTGTGGTTGTCGCGTCGGTGGAGCAACGCGCGAAATACCGGACAGGGGCAAATGTGACAGTTTTCGTGCTTCTGTTCGTGAGCGCCGGCGTGCTTGTCGGCCTTTTCGGGGGAGGAGCAATTTCCGGCCTCGACACCGCAATCGTTGTGCTTCTCGTCGTGCTTGTCTTCGGTGTCGGGCTTGACCTCGGGGTGCGTGGTGACGCGATTTCGAGGGTGCGATCGCTCGGGTTTCAGGCGATCTCGATCCCGGTCATTTCATGTGTCGGGAGTCTGACGGGCGTTGGGCTGGTGGCATCCGCCGTCTGGGGGCATCCTCTCAGAGACGCATTTGCACTTGGAAGCGCGTTTGGATGGTACAGTCTTTCGGGCCCGCTGCTGACGCATTTGGGTGGACCGGAACTCGGGGCTCTCGGGTTCCTTTCGGATGTGCTGAGAGAACTCCTCGCGTTTCTGTTGATTCCCGTGGTGGCGGGCCGCATCGGATTTGCGGAGGCAGTCGCGCTCGGGGGGGCGACATCGATGGACACGACGTTACCTCTCATTGCCCGGATGACAGACGGCGAAGCCGCGCCTCTCGCCTTCGCCCATGGCATGGTGGTCGGCCTGATTGCGCCGGTGCTCATCCCTTTCTGGTTCCGATTCTAACTTGCCACCGCGAGCGGCGAAGGGGTACTTTTTCAGACCCGTGTGATGAGTCTCACCTTGATCGGTCAGTGACGAGGCATGATACATTTCGCACGAACTTCCTGTGATTTTTGCGGCGTGTGCGTCGGCGTGTGCCCTGTCGACGCCATCTCCCTTTTCAAAGCGGAGTTGTTGATCGACCACGCGAAGTGCATTTCCTGCAACTTCTGCGTCGACGTGTGTCCTTCGCGTTCGCTGCGCGGTGAGGAGGAAAAAGGTACACCGGCGGAGAACCGACCGGGGGTTTCGCCGTGAAGATGCGCGACTCGTATGACATCGTTGTGGTTGGCGGTGGCCCCGCGGGGTGCGAGGCTGCGCTGGTTGCGGCGCAGAACGGCGCGTCGGTGCTTGTGGTGGAGAAGGATCCGGACATCGGAGTTCCCGTTCGCTGCGCGGAAGGGATAAGTGTCAGAGCACTCCGCGAGTTTTATGAACCTGACCCTCTGTTTTGCCGTCAACATGTGCACGAATATCAGCTGGTTGCCCCGAATGGAACGCGGGTGGAAGTGAGCGGGATCGGGGAAGGCGTGATCCTCGACCGCAAGGTATTCGACCGGCTGGTGGCGGAGGACGCCGCGAGGGCCGGTGCCCACATCATGGTAAATACGAACGCCGTCGGAGCCTCCAGGGATGGCGACGGAGTTGCCGTTCATCTGGAGGGTTTGCCGGATGTGCACTGCCGGGTGATGATAGGAGCCGATGGTGTGGAAAGCCGGGCAGGCCGATGGCTTGGCCTGCGAACCGCGTGTCGTCCCCATGACATGGAAACGGCTGCCCAGTTTGTGCTGGGAGGGATTGATATCGTTCCCACGCGATTCGAAATGCATTTCGGGACGCACCTTGCCCCGGGCGGTTACCTCTGGGTGTTCCCGAAAGGGAAAGGCATCGCGAATGTCGGTCTGGGAATCAGCGGCTCTCACGGCGGGTCCGTCACTCCGTTGGAGTTGCTGGAAAGAGCTGTTCAAAGGCTTTTCCCCGGTGCGTCAGTTCTGGGACGCGTGCTGGGCGGGATCCCGTGTTCAGGTGGCCTGAAAACGATTGCTGGCGACAACGTGATGCTGGTTGGAGATGCGGCCCACCAGGCAAATCCGCTTACCGGTGGCGGCATTGCGACGGGGCTAAAAGCGGGAAGGATTGCGGGACGGGTGGCCGCAGAAGCGATTCGGTCGGGTGACTGCTCGCG
>Ga0116178_10000580_pt1 | contig 32543 bp, 28 predicted proteins | sample AD_STIC12_MetaG_FD_89880 | JGI IMG/M metagenome (GOLD analysis project Ga0116178, IMG submission 89880) | Active sludge microbial communities of municipal wastewater-treating anaerobic digesters from USA - AD_STIC12_MetaG | ecosystem: Engineered > Bioreactor > Anaerobic > Digestate | place: USA...
AGAACGTGTCACGCTGTCGGTCTTCCCGTTCGGGCTCTGGGACGAGGGAAACCAGAGAGGCATGCTTCAGCTGGCTCTGCATAACGACGCCACGAGGTTCGAACTTACCGCCGGCGGGGAACGGGTGCGGTACCAGAACGAAGCTGCCCCGAGGCGGTACGAATTCGCCGGCATGGCTGACGCAGTCGCGGAGTGGACAGGTGGCAAGTGGAAACTCGGCGCGGAAGCGAACATGGAGAGGAGACGACAACCCGTTTCCGGCATGCCCTTCGTGAACCGAAGGCAGGTGGACACGTGGGGCGGACTTGCGCTGGTACATCGGCGTTTCAGCGAAGGGTGGGGATGGACCCTGCGAGGCGACTTCACCACACAGATAACAACATGGACGAATCTGGCCGCGACGGCACCACCAAGAGAACCATTGGCCAAGAATTGGACGGTGACAAGTGGTCCCATCTTTTACCCGGGGGACAGGCTTCGCGCGCGGATTAATTACACGTTTGCTCTTCAGGAAGAGCGTGCTGTCGGAACGTACGCCCTTGCGCGAAGCCATCAACATCGCTTCGAATTCGGTTTGAGCCACGTCTTCTGACCCCCGCACAATGCCCTGCAGGTGCACAACAGACTTCCCCAATCGCACGCGTCGTTCATCCTTCCCGCGGGCCGCTATGTTGACCGTGCCCGCGTATGCTGCTATCTTTTTCGCATGTTCTGGCACCGGTGCGAACATTTGGCCGGTTGCCCGTTTCAACCCATCACAACCGAGGTGCTCACATCGTTCTAATGCGAAAGCCCAAACCGATGGCTCCGGTGCAGAAAAACGAGGACCGCACGCGGGTAAACCAGCATATCAGGGTCCCTGAGGTACGGCTTGTCGGAGCTGACGGCGAACAGATCGGAATTGTCAACACTCGTGAAGCGCTCCGGATGGCGGAGGAACAGGGATACGATCTGGTGGAGGTCGCCCCCAACGCAGTACCGCCGGTATGCCGCCTCATGGATTACGGAAAATTCCGATATGAGCAGCAAAAGAAAACCCGGGCAATCACGAAGAACCGCGGCGGAGAACAGAAGGAAATCCAGATGCGGCCGAATATTGATCTGAACGACTATCAGACGAAGTTACGGCACGCGAAGGAGTTCCTGGCCGGTGGCGACAGGGTCAAGCTGACTGTGCGATTCCGCGGTCGAGAACTCGCTCACCGCGATATCGGGCGGGATCTTCTTGAGCGGTTCGCGAAAGACCTTGCGGGAGACGGCCGGATCGAAGGGGGCGTTTTCGAAGAAGGTCGCAACACGAGTCTCAATGTGGTCCCTGCTCGATCTGGCGGCGGCGGAGCGGCTCCCGCTCCAGCTTCTCCCGCCTGATAAGTTCTTGACCGTAACTCGACATACGAGAAAAAACCGAGCCATCCGTGTTATCGTACGGATGGCTCGTTCTCTTTCGCTTCGTGGCCGCAGGATTCACGCCATGTGAACTTCGACGTTGTCGGCAACAGCACCCAGTATTGTGAAGTCGGTCCGACACGTCTGAAGTATCGTTGCGGGAACCAGCGTGTTGACGCGCCCATGCGCGGCAAACCGGGCGATGAATCGCTGCCAGCTGTCCTTCCCGAACGCTCCATCCAACCAGAAACTGCGGTGCTTGGCTCGTACAATCTGTGCGGGACCGATGGTGTTCGCCTTCGGAGGAACCCAGGACCAATCGCCACCGAAACTGTGGAGCGCGTTCTGCATGATAGTCATCGGATGGAGTTCCACCAGCCTCGGACCAGCCTTCATGTATGCATCGAGGTCGTTACCGAACTCCAAACCGAGATGCGGTTCCCAGAAGGCGATGTGACCACACCAGCCTACGCCGCCGTACACCACGTCCACCTCCCCTTCGTCTTCAATCATTTTCCCGTAGTTCTTGATGACCGCCTTCGTGGGAAAGTGAATGTTCTTTTCGCTCGGGCGAAGGTTCTTGTGGATTCGGCCAAAGAAACTTTCCATCATCGCACGCTGGAAAGACCCTTCCCAGTCTGCGGGCGCAGTGTTCCCCTCGGCATCGGCGTATTCATCCATGTTGAAGGAAACGACGTGATCCAGTGATAATCGCATCGAGTTAATGATTTCTGCCGCAATGGGATACTGGCCCATGGGCCCCACGGGAAAAATCGCGACGAACTTCCTTCCTTCGTCACGGGCCTTCTTGATTCGCTGCACGATATCGAGAGCAAACGCGAGATTGAGATCCGCGATGTTTTCGATGATTCGGATGCGGAATTCCGGGTTCGGGTGTCTGGTAAGGTCCTTTTTTTTGATGGCCCGGACGCGCGCGCATTCCGCCGCGTCCTGGAAAGGAATGAACTTGGCGAGGCTCAACGTGAAGGCTGACATGACGCACTCCTTTCGTTTTGAAGGCTGCACCGTATGCCGGAAACGCTATCGAAAGGATAGCCAACGCACCAGGGAGGAAAAAGAGGCGCCTGGTTGTTTTGCTCCTCCGGCGGGCTATCCGTAAGTTATGTATACTCTCTCTTCCCGAACGAAGGCTCAGTTCTCGCGGGGTAAGATCAAGTATGTCTGCGCTCGTGCTGGCAAGCGTTCTCAGTTACCTCCTGGGTGCAATTCCTACCGCGATCATCGTCGGCAAGCTGTTGCGCGGGATTGATGTCCGCAACTACGGCAGCCGCAACGCGGGGGCAACGAATGTCTGGCGCGTGCTCGGAGCGGGGCCTGCACTCTTCGTTCTGGCAATTGACGCCCTGAAAGGCGCCGGGGCCGTGCTCCTGATAGCCAGGATCGCCAGCGACTGCTGCCCGTGGGATCCCCTGACGACACAGGTTATCTGCGGCATGATGGCCGTGGTCGGCCACATCTGGACGGTTTTTGCGGGGTTCCGCGGGGGAAAAGGCGTTGGGACCGGTGCGGGCGTCTTCGCGGCGTTGGCCCCGTGGTGCGTCCTGATCGCGCTGGTTTCGTTTGTTGCTGTGGTGGCCCTTACAAGGTACATCTCTGCAGGGTCGATAACCGCGGCGTTCGTTCTGGCAGCAGGTCTGATTGTCCAGCGTGTTTTTTTCCCTGAATCGCTGCCCGTACCGGTAGTCGTGATCGGGTGTGCCGTCGCTGCGGTGGTAATCATCAAGCACCGCACGAACATCCAGCGCCTTGTCAACGGCACCGAGAATCGCTTCGGCAAACCCGCGTCGGCTACTCTTGCGGGAAAAGAGGGGCACCGTCCGTGAATGTTGTCGTGATGCGGGCCGGCAGCTGGGGAAGCGTCCTTTCAGGGCTTCTGGCGAAAAATGGGCACAGAGTCAGCCTGATCGCCCCACACGAGACATTGCGCGCGGAACTCCTGATGTACCGCGAGAACCGGAAGGCGCTCCCCGGGGTACGGATTCCTGACGCAGTGACGATTCTTTCTGCGCCGGATGACGTGCTCGAAAGCGCGGATATGGTGGTGTTTCCCGGTCCGTGTGAATTGATGCGCGATATGGCGCGTTCAGTGAAATCTGCCAACTGGAGCGGAAAACTGGTCGTCACGGCAGCCAAGGGCATCGAGCAGGGTTCTTTAAAACGGATGTCCGAGCTTCTCGCGGAGGAGCTTCCCGAAGTCCCTCCGGAGGAAATCGTGGCGCTGTCGGGTCCAAGTTTTGCCCGATTTGTCGGCCTGGGGCACCCGACGACGGTTGTTGCGGCGGCGCGGTCGGAGAAAGCCGCAGTAGCTGCTCAGCGGGCCTTCATGAGTAGCACATTCCGCGTGTATTGCTCGCCCGATTCCCTCGGAGTGGAACTTGGTGGCGCACTGAAAAACGTGATCGCAATCGCCGCCGGCATGTCGGACGGGCTCGGGTTTGGCGACAACACCCGCGCCGCGTTGATGACACGCGGGCTCGCTGAGATCACCCGGCTCGGAGTGGCTATGGGTGCGCAACTACCGACCTTCCTCGGCCTTTCCGGCGTAGGAGACCTCGTGCTCACGTGTTCCAGCCGGGAAAGCCGAAACCACTTCGTAGGTGAACAGGTCGGAAAGGGCCGAACGCTGAAAGAGGTGCTCCAGAGCATGGTCACCGTCGCGGAAGGAGTGAAGACTGCGCCCGCCGCGATCGGTATGGCGGAGAAATGGGGCGTAGAAATGCCGATAGCGAGCCAGGTGAACGCGGTCCTTTTCGATGAAAAGAAACCACAGGATGCGGTCAATGCGCTGATGATGCGTGACCCGAAACCCGAACACTGGAGCTGAATCCATCCGCAGGACGTCTGTTCGTCCTGCAACCCGAGGTGAAAATGCTCAAACGCAGATTCACGCGCCTTTACTGGCGTATTGGTGAAGTCGCAGAAATAACCGGAATCTCCCAGCAGACGTTGCGGGCCTGGGAGCAGGAACTGGCCATATTGCGTCCGCGGCGCGATGCGAGCGGTGTAAGGGTGTACCGGGAACGAGATTTCCGCATCGTGCTTGTTCTGCAACAGCTCATCGAGAAGGAAAAATGGTCGGTTTCCGACGTGAAAGAGCTTCTGGTGGCCGCACCCGATGAAATTCGGACCATGATCAACGCGGTGCCCCCGGAAGCGCTGGAGGGTACACCCGAGGAGAATGAACCGTCGACAGCCACGCGCACGGTTGAAAAGCCGGGGGTAGCTGCGCCATCCCGCGAGCCTGAGAACGAGGAGCCCGGGCAGGCGGGGGTTCCGCTCGCAGAAGCCGCTGCGTCGCGGGACGCCGAACAGGACGTGCCAAGAGCTAAGGCTGAAGAACCAGGCTCCGTCGGCAGTGAAGCTGTCGAGCCTCCCGCCGTTGATGCCACAGCATACCTGCCTGCGGAAACGGAAGAACCCGAACTCGCGGACAAGTCTCTACCAGTGCCTCCGCTGGCGGAGGAACCATCGACCGTCGTTCACGCCGCCGAAGCGGGAGAGACGGCGGAACCGGTGTCGAGCGAGATGTCCATCGAAGAACACGCTCTTCCCGCCGAAGGTGTACCGGAAACCGAAGAGACATGGCAGGACACCGGAATCCCTGCCTCTGCCACGGGCACTCACGGCGAACCGGAATCCGAACCGGTGGAGGCTCCTTCTGCCGCCGAGCCTGTCGTTGAGCCTTCAGACGGAGACATCAATCTCGTCGCTTCCGCACCACCGACTGAGGGCGAGGGACTGGAACCCGTGGAGGCCGAAGATGCCACACCCGGGGTTCCGGTCGCAGCCGATCTGATGGAGCAATCGGTGTCGCCAGCGGACGAAATCGCCGCGGCTGAGGATGTGTCACCCACCGCAGACGTGGGTTACCACCCAGAAGAAGAGGGTCGCGAACAGGTTCTCGCTGCGACGAAACAGAACGAGCCGTCCACCTGCGGGGAAGAAACCACCGAAGAGACAGCGGGCGAGCCGACACCGGGGGAGGCCAAGGAAGAAAACGGCATGGCGACGCCGGTCTCGTTACCCGTTGAAGAGAAGGGCGAGGCCTCTTCGCAGGAGGAGGCGCGAACGGCGGCGCTGCGCGAAGTCTCTCTTCTGGCTTCTGAGTCGCAGCGGGAGCCGGAATTCGAGGAATCGGGAGAGGAAGAGCGCCTGAATCAGCCAGGCCTTCCCGAGGTTGCTGCCGAAGAAAGCGAACCGTCCGCCGCTGTCCAACCATGGGACGGGGTACCTGTGACCGCCGTTGCTGAAACGCCGCCCTCCACGTCGGTTCCGGAACCCGAACCACTCCCTTCGGCAACTGCGATAACCTGGGAAGCGGAGAGTGAGATTCCGGCGGAGGCTGCCGAAACGGCAGCGCAGATCGCTGAGGGCGTTTCCGTGCAAGCACCAGAAAACGAAGGTGCTGACAAGACGCGGGATGCCGTTGCCAATATGGCGTTCCCGCAGGAGCAACCTGAACACGCGCCTGAAACGAGGGCTCCTTCTGTGGCCAGTGCGGCACACGAAACAGTACCGCGCGCGGCCGACATCGAGGAAGAAACCGCAGCCTCAACGTTCGTCGCCATGCCGACGCAAACAGGAACCGAGCTCCGCGCGGACGGGGAGATCGAACCACCGCTCCCGGAAAGGCGAGAGGTTTTCGAGCTCATCGCCTCGGAAGCGGCGCCAGTCCCGGAGACTCTTCCCAAATCGGTCGTCGAGGAACTCCGCGCGTTGCGCGAAGAGCTGGCGGCCATCGCCGAGATCGTGAGAATGCTGGTTGACCCGTCTCCGGAAACCACCGACGCAGCGACGGATGCCAGCGGCGAACGGGCACTCGCTGCCTGCTCATCCGGAGATGAAAAGTCTCCGGATGCTTAGCGAGGTTTGAGGGGGGTGGAATGGGAAGGAAATCCGTGAAGTCCCTACCACGGATTGCCCGGGAAGTATCTCGCCCCGCGGAACAGTCACCCGCTCAGTTGCCAGGGCTACGCCTCCTGAGTTCGTTTCTGCAGTACATCACGGCGGAGCGCGGCCTTTCCCAGAATACGCAGGCTGCCTACCGAAGGGACCTGGACCGTTACGTGCGTTTTCTGGAAACGGAACGCGGGGGAATGACTCCCCGAACAGCAACCAGGGAGGACGTGTCATCTTTTTTCTCCTGGTTGCGGGGCAAGAATCTCGCGCCGAGCAGCATCGCTCGAACGATGTCCGCTGTGCGCGTTTTTCACAGGTTTCTCCAAAACGAAGGTGTAGTGGAATCCAACCCGACCGGCACCCTCGACACGCCAAAACTTGAGCGAAATCTTCCCGAGGTTCTCAGTCGAAACGAGATCGAACGTCTGCTGAACGCACCCGACCCGGTTACTCCACTCGGCCTTCGCGACCGCGCGATGCTGGAATGCGCGTACGCAACCGGCCTCCGCGTAAGTGAGCTGATTTCCATCGACATGCGCAACCTGTTTTTCAGCGAAGGTTTCATCCGTGTAACCGGAAAAGGGAACAAGGAACGCCTTGTCCCCATCGGACGGAAAGCGGTAGAGTACATCAGCGCTTATGTTGCGACCGCTCGCAACGCGGTTGCAAAACCCGAGTCGGGCAACGTACTCTTTTTGAACTGGAGAGGCAGGCCTCTAACGAGGATGGCCTTCTGGCAGATGCTCAAGCATTACTGCCGGAAGACCGGCATCACGAAAACCGTCAGCCCGCATACGTTGCGACATTCGTTCGCCACGCACCTGCTTGAGGGCGGAGCGGACCTCCGGGCGGTCCAGGAAATGCTTGGACACAGTTCCATCGCAACCACCCAGATATACACGCATGTAGACCGGGAGCATCTGAAGGCAATGCACCGCCGATTCCATCCGCGTGGTTGAAACCACGGCGCGCGGTTATGGGCTCCGCATATCGTAACCGGCGTCAAAACGGAGTGCAATATGCGAGAATCGTTTTCAATCCCTCTCATAATTCTCTTCGGTTTTCTCCTTCCCGCGTGCGCGACTGAAACCTGCGCTGCCGGTACCCTCGGCCAGCTTGACGAACAGCGCCTGAGGCAGACAGTGGATTCGCTGTACGGGTCACCGTATCGATACGGGGGCAGATCGCGGGAAGGTTTCGATTGTTCCGGTTTTGTCGGGACAGTCTTCCAAGACCAAGGCATAGAACTCCCGCGCAGCTCAAGGGAGATGTACCGGGTGGGAGACCCGGTCAAAAGAAACCAGCTCGCCGTCGGTGACCTGGTTTTTTTCAGAACGCGGGGAAGAAGACGCGGGGTCAGCCACGTGGGAATCGTCAACGGGCCCGATTCATTCGTGCACGCGAACACGAGACGAGGCGTCATCACGGAGAGGCTGACGGACCCCTACTGGAAGGCTCGGTACGTCGGCGCGCGGCGGGTGGCTACTCCTGTCAGTCCACCTCCTGCTCAGGAGCTTGCCGAAGACAGCTATCCGTTCAACACCTCGTCACTCGTCAATATCCCCACGATCGCACTATGCCCGGGGAAAGGACTTTCTGCGCTGAGTTTCGCAACGGGCCTTCGCGGGGATGTGGCCATCAGCCCGGAGTTCACCTTCATGAATCGCCTTCAGGCAGGCGCTTCCGTGCGCCTCCGAAGGGCAGTCGGCACGGGTACGCCTTCGATTGCCGTGCCGAGTATCAGGGCAAAGCTTCGCATCAACGAACAGGTCGGGCAAATACCCGGCTTTGCGATCGGGTTCGACTCGGGGAAAGACGAACTAACCTATTCCGCAGCGTCTGGTGATTCCGTAGCTTCCTCGCCCCGCAGGGGGTTGTTCGCGGTGGGAAGCGGAACACTCGTCTACCCCAGGAGCTTTTTCCTGGGACGTGGAACCGGACACGCCGGCGCGAGCCTTTCATCATTTGCGGGCAACGGCATCAAGCGGAACCTTTCCTTTTTCATGGGGGTAGACCAGCAGCTTCTCCAGCGCATGACGCTCCTCGGGGAAATTGACAACATCATGGGCGTGGGCGGTTGGCGAGCTAACGTCGGTGCCCGTTTCAGCATCACTGATGACGCAGTGCTCGAATACGCAGTGCTCCACATGGCCGGAGACAACATCCGCCCCGACAAAGTCCTCAAGTTCAGTTTCAGCGTGCCCTATTGATCTCTTCCCCGTCACCCCTGCGTTTTTTCCTTTTGTGCAACTCGGGCGCACGTCGCCCGTCGAGGTGGGTTGTACATCAATGGAAGTCGCGGCTTTTCACCATCTCGGGCCTGGCGGTAATACGCGGCATCCATAACCGGCGTGCAATGAGGTGGGTAATACCACTCCTCGATTGAATCTCTCCTGTAACACCCAGAAATGACGCAGTCTTGGCAAGAATTCGGTGACGCTGGTAGATGTCTTTCCAGATGATCAGGTTCGCATGGCCCGTCTCATCTTCGAGCGTCATGAAGGTCACACCGTTGGCATTTCCCGGACGTTGCCTGCAGATGACGAGACCGGCGTACCTGACCAGAGAACGATCCTGAAGCACACGGATTTCGGAGGCACTCAGTATTCCCTGAGCGGAGAGCACAGACCTGAGCGCCAGCAGGGGATGCGCCCGTGTGCTATGCCCGGACGCTCGGTAATCCCACGCGGTTTTGTCCGCTTCAGACAGAAGCTCAAAAACCGGTTCCGGGTCGGGTTCGGCCACGGCAAGAGGCAATATGTCGGTACGTGAGGCTCCCTTGACACGCCACACTGCCTGACGCCGGTGTCGTTCGAGACTCTCAAACCCTCCCGCCTGTGCGAGAGAACGCAGAACCCCCTCATCAAGACTGGTGCGCCTGACAAAATCATCGATATCAGAGAAAGGGCCGTTGATACGCGCGTTCTGAATCGCTTCTGCATCCTTCTTCCCGAGCCCGTTCACATACCTGAGCCCCATTCGAACTGCGAATTCCCCACCAGGCAAGGGTTCCAGAGTGCAATCCCATGAGCTCCACGACACATCCACAGGCCTGACGGACACGCCGTGCCGTATGGCGTCCTGAACCAGTGTTGCGGGGCTGTAGAAACCCATCGGCTGTGCATTCAGGATGGAACAGAGAAACTCTGCGGGATAGTGGCACCTCAACCATGCAGACGCGTAGGAAATCAACGCGAAACTCGCACTGTGGGATTCCGGAAAACCGTACTCACCAAATCCCTTGATCTGCTCGAAAACCCGCTCGGCAAAGGCTTTGTCGATCCCTTTTTCCCTCATTCGGTTCACAAGACGATCGTGGTGTCGTTCCAGGCCGCCCTTTTTCTTCCATGCGGCCATGTCACGCCGCAACTGGTCCGCCTCGCCGGGGGAATAGTCAGCCGCCACCATTGCCAGTTTCATCACCTGTTCCTGGAACAGGGGGATGCCAAGCGTCCTCTGAAGCACGGGTTCAAGGCAGGGATGAGGGTAGATGACTGCCTCTTCGCCATTGCGGCGCCGCAGGTACGGGTGCACCATCCCGCCGGTAATCGGGCCCGGCCGAATGATGGCTATCTCGATTACGAGATCGTAGTAGTTCCGGGGACGCAGACGCGGAAGCATCGCCTGCTGCGCACGGCTTTCTATCTGAAACACGCCGACAGTATCACCCTGGCCGATCATGTCGAAGGTTGACCGATCATCCGGCGGTATCGTCGCCATGGAGAGATTCACACCCCGGTGGGATGCCAGCAAACGAAAACAGATGTCCAGTTGTGTCAGAGCTCCGAGCCCGAGAAGATCGAGTTTGAACAGGCCCAGCGCCTCCACATCGTCTTTATCCCACTGAATTACGGTGCGCTTCTCCATAGTAGCGTTTTCGACCGGAACAATATCGAGAATCTCCTCCGCGCCGAGCAGGAAGCCACCGGGATGAATGGACAGGTGCCGGGGCATCCCGATGATCTCGTTCGAGATGGTCAGAAGGTGCCGGTGCAGTGGCTGATCGGGATCCAGTCCGGCGTCACGCAAGGCTGTGTCGGTGAGGTCACCGTACGATGACGTAAGTTTCGCCAGACGGTCACACGCACTCTCCGCCATTCCGAGCACTTTTCCAACTTCTCGAATCGCCCGTTTTGCCCTGTACCGTACTACGTTTGCTACCATGGCTGCTCTGGATCGCCCGTATTCGTCATAGACGTGTTGAATAACCTCTTCTCTGCGCTCGTGCATAATGTCGAGATCGATGTCAGGCGGCTCTGCGCGCTCACGGCTGATGAACCGCTCGAAAAGAAGCCCCATACGCACCGGGTCTATTGCAGTGATACCGAGGCAGAAGCAGACGGCGGAGTTCGCGGCCGATCCGCGCCCCTGGCAGAGAATTCCTTCGCGCCGGCAGTACCGGACAATCTCCCACATCGTTACAAAGTAGCCGGTGTATTTGAGTTCCGTGATAAGACTCAGTTCTTTCTCCACTTGCAGAGTTACTTCATCAGGAATGCCGTCGGGATAACGCTGGGCTGCCCCTTCGTACGTGATTTTTCTCAACCACTCTTCGCCCGTCATACCGTTGGGCAGTTGGCCCGAAGGGTAACGGTAGGCAATCTCGCGCATGCTGAATGCGCAGGAATCAGCCACGGCGCATGTTCGTTCAAGGGATTCCAGATCGTCACGGTAGAGGCGCCTCATTCGTACAGGTGATTTCAGGTCGTACTCGGCGTTCGGCTTCAGCCGCCTTCCTGCTGAGGAAAGCGTCACTCCATGCCGGATACACGTCATTACATCCTGCAACGGGCGGCGCGACACTTCGTGGTAGAGCACTTCCGGTACCGCAAGCGTCGGCAGGTCGTACTTTCGCGCACGAAGACGCAGAAGCGCTTCCTTTGCAGCATCATCAGCCCTCCGATGGCGGGAGATGATCACATGGAGGTGGTCATGAAAGGCTTCTTTGAGTTGGCGGGCCACGATATCGGGATCCGCCTTCCGTAGAAGCAGGCTTCGATCCCCACCCCATAGCGCAAGCAGGCCATCTGAATGCGAACAGACCTCCTCCCACGAGACCTTGCTCTCCCCCTTTGGCGAGCGCATCCTGCCCGCGCTGATGAGGCGGCAGAGGTTCGAATAGCCTTTCCGTGTGCGGCAGAGAAGAATAATCGTTGAACCGTCATCCAGCGAAACCTCGGACCCGATTATGAGCCGTGCTCCAGTGGATTCTGCTGTCAGAAGAGCCTGTACTGCACCATATACACCGTCCCTGTCGGTGAGAGCAATCGCATGCAATCCGAATGTTGCGGCCTGCTCTACCAGTTCCGATGGGTGCGACGCCCCCTCAAGGAACGAGAAATTGCTTTTGCACCAGAGAGCTGCATACGACACTATTCAACCTCTCCCTGGATGAACCAGTCGGCGCGGGCATAGTCATAATAAACCCACAGCAGGCGCCCTTCGTTCGTCAGTATGAACCGGTACTCCCGCACGGTCTTTTTCGACCACCAGTCGCCAGAAATACGGTATTCTCCCACCACGCGATTACCCGATTGACGGTATTCGTCGGGAAGGCGCTGCGGCACTGCGTAGATACGCCGCATGTAAGGAAATTCCTCGGATACATCGCAAGGATTCGGAACGGGGACGGAGCGGGCGATATTCCAGTGGAACGACCGTTCCGGCAGATACTCATCGGCAAGATGAGCTGTCACAACGGCGTCATCGCCGAATGCCGCGCGAATACGTGCAAGCGCCCGTTCGCCGGCGGCGCGATTGCGAGGCTCCGGCATGTCGAACAGGTCTCTTTTTACCGTGTAGGCAGGTGATGACTGAGCGGAAAGCACAATTTCCTCAACTGCCGAGGGAGGAGGTTCCGCCTCAATACGGAGATGCACAAGCTCCATAAGCCGCTGGATGTTGCCTGTGGGGTTACTCGGAGTAACTTCTGACGAATACGGCAGGCCGGTATCAAGTGTGCAGGTCCAGTGGATACTCCGTATGAGTTCTCCTTTTTTCTCCACTTCGCCTGCAAGCGCCGTAAGCATCTTCTCCAGAAACCGACAAAGCCGCTGAGTATCACGTTCCGGCGTATCGAATATCATACGCCGCGCATGAAGCGGCTTTTCCGCATCTGCCTGAAGAGGCTGCCAGAGATCTCCGCAGGCGCTTTTATAGAGGCGAAAAACCTGCTCGCCGTACCGCAGGCGTAAGCCGTACACAGGCAGGCGAAGGAGGTCCTCTACGGTGTTTATGCCAAGCAGGCTGAGTTCCTGAGCAGTGTCGGGGAGCAACCCGAAAGCGTTGAGTGACACCGCGAGCGCCGCCTTTCGCTCGTGTTCCGGGGATGCAAAAACGCTTTCCCCTTTCCGTGTTTTCGCCGCGGCGTACGTACCGAATCGAGTGAAGCCCACCGCGATTGAACTGGTAAACCCCTCCGACCGAATCGCCTTCCACACTTCCTTGGACCACACGGTTTCCGTGCCAAACAGCCCGGTGAGACCGCCTGCATTCAGGTAGAACACCCCCGGCTCGCCGGCGTCCGGTTCCACGTCCGGCGTAAACGCTCTCATACGCCGTGAAAGCAGGGCGATACAACCGGCAATGTCTTCGGGCGAAACCGTGCCGGCGTGAAGTTGCGGAGCCAGCCCGAGAGCGGCGGCATACCGCATACCGGGCCGTACCCCCGCTCTCCGTGCTGCAGGGTTCAGGTAAAGGATTTCCGCCTGCGGTGCATCCCGCGCAATAACGGCGACAGGCTTGCCCGACCACTCGGGACACCTGACGCACAGTATCTGCAGAGGCAAATCCGCAATCCACACACATGCCAGCCGGAACACCGCACGAAACCTCATCCTGCGTCAGGAAGCCTGACGCATGCCGATTGCAGCGGTAAATCCACTACCCATACACATGCCAGCCGGAACACCACGAAACTCCCTGTGAACCCACCCCGGCGCATGCTGTTTATCCTTGATCGCCTCAAGGCTGATACCGGCCGTTGCGCCGAATTTTCCCACGCGCCGCGCCTGGCTGCGCAGAGAGATAAGCGAACCGAGGGACGAAGCATGCACAGGCTTGCGCGTCAGGCACACCGTTGCCACGTTTTTGACATGAGAAAGCCGGACAATGCGCGAAAGGAGCGGCATGGGAATGCATACCGGCGAGGCATCGCTGAGATCAATCACCACAAGGCCGAACCCGCCGGAACGGATAAGCATATCCGCCGCACGGGGAGCGTCCGATACCTGAGAGAGCCGCACGACAATGAGAGCGGCAAGGTCTACGCCGTATGCGGCGGCATCGAGCGGGAAGAAGATATCCGACGATTTTCCCACCCATGCCGTCGGTTCGCCCGCACACTGAGCTTCCCGCACAAGCATCATGGCGCTGGAAAGCGCCGCCGGGTTCTCCCAGGCGGAGATTTCCGTCAGCCGCCCGCGCAATTCTTCATACCGCCACTCAGACCTGTCGGCGTATATGTGGAGCGCAGAAGCCGATTTGATGGGGATCTTCCTGAGCATATCCTGCACTGCTGAGATCACCGCACACCTGCCGGGAGAGGTTCGAAGCGCACACAAGATACACGTAATAATACGGGTATTTTTGAGAATGTCAAGGCAGGCAATACCAGGGAATCGATCCATGCACACAACACAAAAAGCCGCACCTGAGCACATCTTCAGGCGCGGCCTTGTTCTTCTCCGGGCGGCATTTAACGTAGCGGCGACGCATGCGTCGCTCCTACCCAAAAAAACCGTATTTCTTGCATTTGTAGGGGCGGTTCGCAAACCGCCCCTGTCGGCAAACACCCATCGCGCGGTCGTTGACCGTGCCGCCCGCGGGCGGCCTGTCGAAATGCCGCGTAGCGTTTTGAACAGGCAGGGGCGCCGTGCCGCTCGCAGCACGCAATGCAACCGTAGGGGCCCGCCCCCGTGCCCACCCGTTTTCGCGGGCATCGGATTGCGGGCGACCACGGGGGGTCGCCCCTATCAAAAAAACACCGAATTTGTGGCATTTGTAGGGGCAATTCATGAATTGCCCCTGCGGAGAAAAAACGCCCGCAAACACGTGCTTCGCGGTCTTCGCGTGCGCCATTATCCTCCCCCCAAAAATCCTGCTGCAGATTTGCAATTTCTTCACCAAAACCCTTGACACGAAAACGACGTTTTGCCATAGCTGGTGTGTGTGGGGCAAGGTATCCGGAAGGCGGTATGGTCATCTCGATACAGCGCGTCGGCACTTCGATGGTTCGACAGGCTCACCAACCACAGGCTTCCTGCGCCAGATGGGCAGGCTCAGCAACCGCCGCGCCACTTTATGGCCCGATCTCGTGCCACGGCTGGCCCGCGTTGACGGGAACCATGAGGAGGGGTATATTTGTAAATCTTATTTGCCGAACACCCGTGAGGCTTCCTGATGCCCACATTGCCCCGAAAAAGTCGTCGCGATCAGATCATTGACGGCATCGTGGTTGGCCTCATCGCGTTATGCGTGTTGATGATTCTCGCCGTGGCTGCCGGCAGCTTCAGCGCCCGGAAACTGGTGCCCGGCGAACGGATTGGCCTTGTCGAGCTGACCGGTGCGATCACGGATCCGGAGCCGGTCAATCGGCAGTTGCGGTATTTCCGCGATGTCGAGAAGGTTCCGGCGATCCTGTTGCGCATTGACAGCCCAGGCGGGTATGTCGGCGCATCGCAGGAGATCTACCGGCAGGTTGAGCTCATCCGGCAGCGCGGGATCAAAGTAATCGCCTCGATGGGGAACGTGGCCGCGAGCGGGGCGTATTATGTCGCTATCGCCGCGGACACCATCATGGCGAACCCCGGCACGATCACCGGGTCCATCGGCGTGATCGCTGAGTTTCCGCAGGCAGATACGCTGCTGCGCAAGGTGGGGCTGGCGTTCAACATCGTCAAAAGCGGGCGTTACAAGGATACAGGCTCGCCCACCCGCCCGATGCGGGGCGATGAACAGGAATTGCTCCAGTCGGTGGTTGACGATACGTATCAGCAGTTCCGGGAGGCGGTGGGAAAAGCAAGAAAAATCCCACAGGCACGGCTGGACTCCCTGACGCAAGGACAGGTTTTCACGGGCCGTATGGCGAAGGCGTTTGGACTGGTAGACACGCTGGGAAATTACGATGACGCGCTCCGCCTCGCCAAACGGATGGCGGGCCTGAGCGACGGGGCGAAGGTTATCCGGGCACCCTCAGCTGAGAAAAGCCTGTTTCAAAGGCTGCTTGGAAACGTGAACGACCTGTGGCATGCGTCCTCATGGTCGGTCTCCTATCGTTTGCCATAGGAGGCGTATATGAGCGATCAGAGCAACCTTACGAAGGCTGAACTGGCGCAGACCATCGCGGATCAGGTGGGGCTGACGGCAACCGCAACCCAGGCTGTCATCGATGGGTTCCTTGCGGCGGTCGTGCTGGCGCTGGAGGAGCACCGCAGCGTTCAGTTGCGCGGATTTGGTACATTTACCATTATCAAGCGGGCGCCCCGCGTCGGGAGAAACCCGCGAACGAAGGAACGGGTCCCCGTTCCCGAACGAGCAGCACCGGTTTTCCGGCCCTGCCGGGAATTACGGCAAGCAGTAGCAAGCCACAAACAAGAAGGCTGAACACACCACGTTCTCAGGAGAGATGCCATTGCCTTGCGGAAAGAAACGAAAGCGGCACAAGATCGCCACGCACAAGCGGAAAAAACGGCTTCGGAAGAACCGTCATAAGAAGAAGTTGCGGTAGTGATACGGGAGGGCTAGTAGCTCAGCCTGGATAGAGCGTTGGTCTCCGGAACCAAAGGTCGCAGGTTCGAATCCTGCCTAGCTCACCATCCCCCTTGTTCACTGGTTTGATGTTCGGGGCGTAGCGCAGTCCGGTTAGCGCACCAGACTGGGGGTCTGGTGGTCCCCGGTTCGAATCCGGGCGCCCCGACCATTTTCCCCCTTCCCAAATTCAGTCCCTGCGGATTGTCCTGTTGGGTGAATCGCCCCGCCCTTTGCCGATCTGCCTGCCTATCGATTGGATCCGGTGTTTCATGCACTGATGACACATGTCTGCCGTTTCGCGGATGCAGGCTTTGGCCGGGTAGATCTCGTATTTCTCGCGGTATTGCGGCGGGGTGACATTCGGCATCACGATGTTGGCCCCTCGCTTGAGACCCAGTTCCCGCCCGTTCTTCGTGTTCACCGTCGCCAACGCGGTAGTGCTCGGAATGTTCGCATACGGACACACCAGCCGCGTAAGGGCAACGACCTTGTACGTCATCAACTCGCTGTTGGGAACCTGCTCTCCAAGAGGTGCCCAGAGTTGCTCTTCCTCCTTGCCGAGCGGCGTTTTCTCGTGCGGCAGAAACGGCCCAACGCCAATCATGTCCAGGTCCAGTTCCCGAAACAGCTCGATGTCGTCTGCAAGGTCCTCATAGGTCTGGCCCGGGATGCCTATCATTACGCCGCTCCCGATCTCGTAGCCGATGCTCCGCAAATACCGCAGCAAGGCGGGACGGTCGGAATAGATGCCCGCGCGCGGAGGATGGATACGGTCGTACAGCGCACGGTTGGACGTTTCAAATCGTAGGAGATAGCGGTCCGCGCCGCAATCTTTCCAGTACGCCAGATCTCCTTCTGTTCGCTCCCCTACACTCAGAGTCACCGCCAGCGGCGTTTCCGCTTTGATCCGGCGCACCACATCTCCCAGCCATTCCCTGGTGATTCCGTAATCTTCGCCTGACTGGAGAACCACGGTTCCGTACCCGAACCCGACTGCCTGGTGAGCGCACGCAAGGATTTCATCTGCGCTCATGCGGTACCGTGCGACATCGGCGTTCCGCGCGTTCAAGCCGCAATATGCACACTGGCGGGAACAGTAGTTGGAGAACTCGATCAATCCTCGCAGGTGCACCTCATCTCCGACAAACTCATGCCGCACGGCATCGGCCCATTCCCAGAGCTGGGCAAGCCGCACACGATCGTTTTCCTTCAGCCAGCGAAGAATATCGCCCCGAGTCAACCTCGGCACTCCACTCATGGTCCTCTCCTGTTCACAATGTTCCCCGGCCTCTCACCCGAACAATACATCCCTCTGACAGTTTTGGTTCCCCGCCGCCCTTTCTGCGGACGTTTGTCCGCTTCCGGGCACCCTTTATGTTTTGATTGCGCCTCTGTCGTCCATTGTGTTTCCCCGGATGGAAAAGGAAAATAATGTCCGTTGGTTCGGTATTCCAGTCTGAAATGCGGGAGTTCATCGACGCCGTGTCCGGCACGAGCATTCGCCAGCTCACAAACTACCGCGGTCACAGTCACCACCTGTACTTCACGAATCCCGGATGGTACGCCAGCGGAAGGAAACTCCTCATCAGCTCCGACCGCGCGAATCGAACCAACCTTTTCGGCATAGACCTGGAAACCGGCGTTCTCACACAACTGACCGATTACGACCCTCTGCCGCCGCCCCATGAGGTTGAGTTCCTCCGTTGCTGCGTAAACCCCGTCCGAGACGAGGCTTACTATTTCTACGGCCGGGATGTGGTGGCTCTCGACCTCGTCACGTGCGCACAACGGATCATCTGGTCGCTTCCAGCGGGCTTTGTTCCGTCACAGATAAACTGCACTGCGGACGGAGCCCGCGTCGTACTGGGGATCCATGAGGATCTTTCCGCCCGACTTCAGGTGGATTACCTTCGGGGTTACGTCGGCTTCAGAGAGACCTGGGCGGCGAGACCGCTGAGCAAAATCATCGCCATCGCAACCGACGGTTCCCGATCTGACACCGTGTGGGAAGAACGTTACTGGATCGGGCATACCAACGCATCGCCCACCATGCCCACCGTTATCACGTTCTGCCACGAAGGCCCCTGGGAGCTTGTAGACTGCCGCATATGGGGCCTGGATCTCGAATCGGGCCGCGTGTGGAAGATACGCCCCCGCAGGGTGGAAGGCGAAGCAGTAGGGCACGAACACTGGCTTTCCGACGGCGTGCACGTTGCTTACCATGGTTCTCTCCCCGACGGTAACAAGTGCATGGGTGTAGTTCGGTTCGATAATCAGGACTGCGTCGAGTACGCCTTCCCTTACGAGACAGGCCACATTCACTCCAACGATTTCCGGTTGGTCGTCGGCGACGCCGGCGACGTGGTCCGCATCTGGCAGTTCGAGGAACCGGAATTCGGTCCTCCGCGGGTTTTATGCTGCCACCGTTGCAGCAACCACATCCAGCAGCTCCATGTGCACCCGAGGTTCAACCCCGCGGGCACACAGGTGCTTTTCACAAGCGACATGTCGGGCTATGGAAACGTGTACCTGGCTGACGTGCCGGAGGTCAACAGACTCCCCGATCTGGAGGTTCTGCGGTGAAAATCGTTCTGATCGGTGCAGGAAGCGCTTCGTTCGGTCGCGGTCAGGTAGTTGACGTGCTGTCTGCCGCAGAATTGCAGGGAAGGCACGTTGAACTCTGTCTGGTGGACGTGCGGGAGCAAACCCTCGACACGATGACCCGCTTCGCGGAGCGTGTGAAGGCGCATACCGGGAGCGATGTGAACGTCACGGCCACTGGCAACCGCCGCGCCGCCCTGTCGGGAGCCGACTATGTCATGATTGCCATTGCCCGGGAGCGGGCAAAGCTCTGGGAACAGGATTTCCGCGTTCCGCTAGCGTATGGCTTCCGCCACTGCCTCGGCGAGAACGGAGGACCGGGCGCGGTGTTCCATGCGTTGCGAAGCTTTGAACTGATCATCCCGATCTGTCGTGACATGGAGGAGCTTTGTCCGAGCGCGTGGCTGTTCAACTTCACCAACCCGGAATCCCGTGTCCTGCACGCATTGAAGCATCTGACCAGTGTGAAGGCCGCCGGGTTCTGCCACGGAGTGTTCTCCGTCCTTGAGTACCTGACCCGATTGCTCGATCGCCCGCTCGATGATCTGGAAGTAGTTTCCGCCGGAATCAACCACTTCTACTGCGTTCTGAGACTTCGTGACAGGATCACCGGCACCGATCTCCTGCCCCATGTGGTTCAGCGGGCGGCATCGGATCGGAACGCACCGCCGTTATTCCGCACGATCGCGGAAGTGTTCGGGGTAATCACCTTCCCTTCCGATGACCATATCGGTGAGTATCTGTCCTTCGGAACGGAGTTCAGCGGCGTCAAATGGCACTACGGATGGGAGTCAAAACCAGTTCCTCTTGGGCCGCCGATCGGGGGGCCGCCCCACCTTGAGGACTACGCCTCGGGCAAAGTACCCCTGGATGCGGAGGTTCTCCGAACATCGGGAGAACTGACTGTTCCCGCAATCTGCGATATGGAACTCGACAGGAAATCCTTCCGACCGGCGGTCAACGTGCTGAACACCGAAGGTTATGTGGAGAACCTGCCGCGAACGGCGGTTGTCGAAGTGCCGGCAACCATCGGGCGTGAAGGTATTTCGCCATTGCACGTGGGAGCCATTCCTGAACCGTTCGCCAGCTACATGCGGACCCAGACAACGATCGTGGAAATCGTGACCGAAGCGTACCGGACGAAATCGCGCCGACTGTTGCTTCAAGCGCTGTTGCTCGACCCGGTGGTGAACAGTGTTTCCGCAGCGGAACGACTGCTGGATGACATGCTGTCCCTGCAGCGGGATTACCTCCCGCGTTTTGACTAGTCACGGGGGAGAAGGGCGCGTTTTTATGCAATTGCCCGATCAGCGCGAACTTCCGAAAGATGTCACCGACGCCGTCTGGGAGCCTGTTCCCGAGGAAACGGCTCCAGCATTCGATGTAAACACACCGAAACGGTTCAAACGGGACCGACCCCACTGGTGGTTGCATGGCCTTCTTTTCGGGCTTACCGCGTGGACATGCTATCGCGCCGCCGGATGGTACTACAGTATCGGATTGATGGCGATTCTCCTCGCGCACGAGACGGGGCATTACGTCATGTCACTCAGGTGGCGCGTGCGGGCAACTCCTCCCTTTTTCCTGCCATTTCCGGATGTTCCGGGTGTAGTTGAATCCCCGCTCGGAACGCTCGGAGCCGTGATCTCGATGAAAAGCCCCGTCCCGAACAAACGTGCCCTTCTGGATATCGGTGCAACAGGTCCAATCTCCGGAATGGTGGTCGCACTCGCAGTGGCGATGGTCGGGCTGCATTTTTCGACAATTGAGGTTGTTCCTGCACGGCTCCCGGCGGGCACCGGGATGTACGTGTTTGGCGATTCGCTGCTTTTTTCCGCACTGAGGTATGTGATACTCGGACCGGTTCCCGCGGGGTACGATGTGTTCCTCCATCCCCTTGCCCGCGCCGGGTGGGTGGGCTTTTTCGTTACCGCGCTGAACCTTCTTCCTATCGGGCAACTGGACGGCGGGCACGTTCTCTACGCGCTCCACCAGAAGCACTATCGCGTGGTCGTACGCCTCGCCACCGCCGCTTTGATCGCCCTCATTCTCGTGTCGCCCGTCTGGATCCTTTTTGCCCTGATGGCGGGCATCTTCGGACAGACACATCCTCCTCCGCTTGATTCGTACACGCCTGTTGACAGAAAGAGGCGCCTTCTGGGGTACCTGTGCGCTGCCATCCTCGTGGCGTGTTTCATGCCCGACCCTATCGACCTCAAAGTTTTCTGACGGGCCGGAATGGCACGTCCACACCCGGGGTGGGACGGTCAGCCGGGCGGCCAGCCGAATGAGCGCCCGCCGAGAAGATGGAGATGCAGGTGATCTACCGTTTGGCCTGCGTCCGGCCCACAGTTGAATACCAGCCGGTATCCCCCTTCCTGAAGCCCCCGTTGAGCTGCGATTTCCCTGGCGAGAAGGACCATTTTGCCGACAAGGGATTCGTCCTCCGCCGTCAGCGAGTTCACCGACGGTATCTCCTTCAGTGGAACGATCAGCACGTGCACCGGTGCCTGGGGGTTGATATCCTCGATGGCAAAACAGTCTGACGTACGGGCTACAATGGTTGCCGGTATTTCACCGGCAGCGATTCGCGAGAAAAGCGTCGGCATCTTTCCCTCCTGGCTCGCGTTCAATTGTTCAGTAATCTCATCACATCCTGTTCAAACACCGCGCGCGGCTGCGCACCGACGTACTGGACGCGCACGACTCCCTCCCTGTCAATGATGTACGTTGTCGGGATTCCGTTCACCAACCATGCGCGTGCCACGCTTTCATCTCCGGTAAGAACCGGGTAATCGATTCCATGTTGACGAACCATCTGGTCGACCTCACCAGGGTCTCCACTTACGAACACGCCGAGGAGTTCAAATCCTTTGCCCCGGTTCGCTTCGTAAAGCCCCACAAGGTCAGGCAATTCCTCACGACACGGCGGGCACCACGGCGCCCAGAAGTTCACCATGACGACTCGACCGCGGTACGCGCTCAATTTCACATCTTCTCCGGTAATGCGGTTCTTCAGCGTAAAATCCGGTGCAGGGGCATTCATACTCACAAATCGAGGGGCCAGCGTCTCGCTGCTGATCTCAGTGCTGGCAGCCTGATCACTCTGCTTTTTCGTGCACCCGGCCGCTGCTGCGGCAATAACGATGACAACTGCGATGCAAGCCCCGCCTGCACGTCTGAAAAAGTTCTTCATTTCGATACCCGTCTCTTCGAGCCAACCCGAATGTGTTTCGATACTCCTGCGTGGAGTCCGAAATGCGCAAGATGAAAAACACTCGAACCGCACCGTTGGTTCACGCGCCACCGGCATTGCAAAAGAATACGTTGTGCGCGGGGCAAAGAAAAGTTGACAGAATCGCAGGAACCGGAAGCGGTTCCGATTTGTTGATTTCCATTACGTGATCATGGTCGTTTTCCACATCGCGGAGGTACCCAGATGGGGCGAATTTACCGAAACATTATCGAAACGATTGGCAACACGCCGCTTGTTCGGATCAATCGCATCATGGACGGAGCTGCTGCCGAGGTGGTGGCCAAGGTCGAAGCGTTCAACCCTCTGGCGAGCGTGAAAGATCGAATCGGTGCAGCAATGATTGAAGCCGGCGAGAAAGCCGGCAAAATCACCGCCGATACGGTTCTGATTGAACCAACATCGGGAAACACAGGCATTGCCCTCGCGTTCGTGTGTGCCGCAAAAGGGTATCGTCTCATCCTCACCATGCCTGAAAGCATGAGCATGGAACGCCGCGCTCTCTTGCGCGCGCTGGGCGCGGAAGTGGTTCTAACCCCGGCCGCAGAAGGCATGAAAGGGGCAATCAGGAAAGCCGAGGAACTGGCAAAGGAAACACCGCACGCGTTCGTACCCCAGCAGTTCTCAAACCCCGCAAACCCGGAAATACACCGGAAAACAACCGCGGAGGAAATCTGGCGTGACACTGACGGAAGGGTGGATATTCTGGTCGCGGGCGTAGGCACAGGTGGTACCATAACCGGCATCTCGGAGATAATCAAGGCTCGAAGGCCATCCTTCCGCACCGTGGCTGTTGAACCTGCGGCGTCTCCAGTTCTTTCCGGAGGCACCGCAGGACCTCACAAAATCCAGGGAATCGGAGCCGGTTTCGTACCGGACAATCTCAATGTGAAGATTGTCGACGAGATCATCCGGGTTGAGAACGACGACGCAATAGCAATGGCCCGCCGGGCGGCACGGGAGGAGGGTCTCCTCGTCGGGATTTCCTCCGGCGCGGCGCTTTTTGCCGCCCGCATCATTGCAAAGCGGGAAGAGAACGCCGGCAAAATGATAGTCGTCATATTGCCCTCGTTTGGAGAACGGTACCTGAGCACTGATCTCTTCAAGGACCTGATGGTGTAAATCGCCCCGCTCGCTTGCTGCCCGCTCCGGCAATCCCTACCTTACGCGGAGGGGACATACGTCTCCTCCGCTTTTTCATTTATCGCAGACGAGGTGCAAGGCACATGGCTGTAATCGGGATGGTTGGTGTGGGTGGATACGGTGCAACGATCCTCCGGGCCGCACATGAAGCGAAAAACGTGAAGCTCACCGTCGTCCACGATGTCGCCCAGGAAAGGGCACGGGCAGCGGCCGAGAGAACCGGGGCGAGGGTGGCAACGTCGTACGAGGAAATGTTGCGCGATGACGCTTTGCAGGGCGTTATCCTCGTTGTTCCCAACCCTCTCCACAGGAAAATGCTCGAAGCCGCCGTGGATGCCGGCAAACATGTATACGTGGAAAAGCCCATCGCGAACAGCGTGAAGGACGGCATGGAAATGCGGCGCTATGCGGCGGCAGCCGGGCGGATCCTGATGGTGGGACACAATACGCGCCGCGGGCAGACATTCCGCACGGTGAAGCAAATGATCGACAGCGGCGAACTCGGGACGGTCGTTGCCATGGAGGCGAACTTCTCCCACGCGGGCGGCCTGGGTGTCCCGCCTGACGCGTGGCGTTACCGCCGGGAGACCTGTCCCGCTGTTCCTTTGATGCAGCTCGGAGTTCACTGCGTCGATACGATGAACTACTTTGCCGGAGCGCCCGCCCGCGTCAGTTCGTTCATGTCCTCCAAGATCATGAAACAGAATGATGACGTGACGGTTACGCTTGTGGAGTATGAAAACGGTGTGCTGGCAACGTTGCACAGCCATTATGTGGTCGCCGGAACGAACTTCGTGGCGGCATACGGATCGGAGGCAAACGTGTACGCCGAGTGGGAGCGGCTCGACATAACCATGCGCGAACCGTACAGAGTTGTGTCCAGACCGTTCCCGAGAAACGACACGCAGTTGGAGGAAATCAGTGAGTTCGCCGCGTGCATAGAAACTGGAGTACAGCCGGAAACCGACGCCACAGCGGGCATACTGGCTCTCGCTGTAGTGGAAGCCGCGATAATCTCACACAGGGAAAAACGAATCGTGTCGATGGAAGAGATCATGAAGGACGCGTAAGCGGCACGAAATCAACGGGTACCGACACTCGAATCTGCGCGCGGAGAGGCTCCTTCCATACCGACACCGGCAACGCGCTCTCCACACTGAGGGCAGGTACTATCGGCTGCGATCCGGTTCTCTACAACATGGAATCCGATCCGATTTACCAGAAGGTTGCCGCACCTGTGGCACCGGGTGCTTTCCCCCTCCGTTCCCGGCAGATTACCTACGTACACGTAATGAAGGCCTTCTTCTCTCCCCAACTCATACGCCCGCCTCAATACACGTGGATCCGTGGGTGGCACGTCCACATAGCGGAAATCGGGATGGAATCGGCTCACGTGCCACGGGGTTTCCGCACCAAGTTCCCCTGAAATGAAGCGTGCGATGTTCCGAAGCTCGTCCTCCGAATCATTCAATTCCGTCACCACCAGTGTGGTAACTTCAACCCAGATGCCCAGCCTCTTCATACGAATCAATGTGTCGAGTACGGGCTGAAGAGTGGCTCCCATCACGCGGCGGTACGATTCGTCTCTGAAGGCCTTCAGGTCCACGTTTGCCGCGTGAAGAAACGGTCGTATTGAATCAAGCGGATCTGCCGTAATATACCCGTTCGTGACGAACGCAGTTTTGAGGTCTTTCTCATTCGCCGCCTGTGCCACATCAAGAGCCCACTCATAGAATACCGTTGGTTCGGTGTACGTGAACGCGATAACGCGAGATGATGTGCGTAACGCGGCTTCCACTGCAGCGCGGGGTTCGGTGTATTGGCCACCAATGAAACGGTTCTCCCCTTTGCTCGCCTGCGAGATATCCCAGTTCTGGCAGAAGGCACACCGAAAGTTGCACCCGGCGGTTGCAACCGAAAAGGCGCGTGAACCCGGGTAAAAATGAAAGAGAGGCTTCTTTTCGATCGGGTCCACGTGCGCCGCGATGACGAGGCCATAGTTGGCGGAATAAAGAGTGCCACCGTGATTCTCACGGACTCCGCACAATCCATGATGCCGGTCCGCTATTACGCACTGCTGGTGGCACAACCGGCAACGAACAGAGTTGCCGGGAAGGCGCTCGTAGAACATCGCCTCGTGCACCGCACACTTCCCCGTTAAAGCACTAATCGAAAAACATGTCGTCCGTGCGAAACGGAGGCGCCCCCATGATGAGCGCGATCACATTCCCGCGTGCGGTGTGCCGCACACCGGGACGAATCAGTACCGCGGTTCCCTGCGCGAGGGGAACCGTCTCCCCGTCAAGCTCCAGTTCCCCTTCGCCTTCCAGGACGTAGTATGTTTCCCACGTGGCACGGTGGTAGTGCTTCTTGGAATCGGAAATTCGAAGGAGCGAGACCGAGAAACCGGCGCCATCGTCCTCCGTGAAAATCGATTTCCGAAAACCGCAGGTGGACCTCACCTCGTCCAGCCCCCGGGTTGTCCTTACGACGTACTTAGGCTTTTCGCGCCCGTCCATTTGCTGGTCACTCCTGCTGCTCGCGGCTCTGCCGACGTATTGCCTGTTCCATGTCCAGCTCTGTTTCCCGCTTTCGAAGCGTTTCCCGCTTGTCGTGGATCTGCTTTCCCTTCGCCAGACCCAGTTCCACCTTTGCTCTGCCACCCTTGAAATACAGCGACAGCGGCACAAGTGTCAAGCCTTTTTCCTCCGTACGACTTTTCAAGCGTGTGATTTCACGTCGGTGGAGGAGAAGCCTGCGAGGACGTTCGGGGTCATGGTTGTACCGGTTTCCGTGGTCGTACGGGCTGATGTGCAGCCCGTAAAGAACAACCTCGCCGCGTTCCACGCGGGCGTAGCTGTCCTTCAGGTTCACATTGCCCAGCCGGAGGGATTTCACTTCCGTCCCGACCAGAGCAATCCCCGCCTCGTTAGTCTCAAGAATGGTATAATCATGAAACGCTTTGCGGTTTTTCGTTATGATTTTCATCCCGGCCGGCATTGTGTTACTCCGGTTTTTCGAGACCTGCACACCAAGAAAAACGTAACTAAAGTCTTGTACCAAAGCATTCGGTCTCGCTCCCTGTTGCCGGAACAGACAACCTGCGTATTATTGAGCAACGCCGGTTCTGATGTGATTAGGGAGGGAAGATGCCGCTTCTCCTCGGCGCTCTGATGCTGTTGTGTGCCCGTTGTTCGCCCGCTGATTCCAATTGTCTGGAAACGCTGTCGGGAATTGGGAGTTCACCGGCGGTTGTGGCTGCTTCCCGCGCCGCGGTGTTCCCCGACACTTCCTGCGCGGTCCTCCTCTACTCAATCGGGACCGCCGAATACGCCCAGGCTTCGTTCACTGCCTCCCGGAAGGCATTTGAGGCCGCCGCCGCTTTCTGGCCGGATTCCGTCAAGGTATGGAACGGGCTTGGACTGGCAAATTACCGGATCCATGACTATGCGGCAGCCGAGCGCGCCTTCAAACGATCGTTGCGTCTTGCGCCCAGGCAGATCGACGTGTACAGCAATCTCGGCCTCGTGTTCCTCGCTCAAGCCCGTTACGTTGACGCAACGGCGGCTTTCATCGCCGCACTGGGCATAAGTCCTGGGTACACCGAGGCACGGTTCAATCTCGCGTACACCTACGATCTGCAAGGGAGGCCTGACCTTGCAGAAGGCGAGTATTACCGCGTGCTTCGTGACCACCCCGACCATCCAACCGCGCGATACGGACTGGCTGTTCTTTTCCGAAAAACCGAACGGTTCGGCGAGGCGCTGGCCCAGCTCGATTCCGCGCTCGCGACGCACCCCGATTACGCGGACGCGAGAGTGGAACGGGGATTCCTGCTCCTGCGGCGAAACGAATATTCCCGTGCTACGGCCGATTTCCGTCGTGTGCTGGATTCCACCCCGGGAAATGCCCAGGCGCGGTACGGCCTGGGGCTGGCGTACGCGTTTCAGCGCCAGTGGGTAGCCGCGCATGCACAATACGAAAGCCTCGCCGTGGCCGACACGACGTACGCCCGGCGCCTGCGACGTGTTCTGGGGAATTGAGCCGACAAAAAGGAGAGGAGCACAGCACGCCCCTCTCCATTGCTCCAGAATAATACTCGGTTCGCGCTTCAGCCGATGCTGTAGAACGCGCCTCTTCCTGCAAATCTGGCCACACTTCCCAGCGCTTCTTCGATCCGGATCAGTTGATTGTACTTCGCCACGCGATCGGTTCTGCAGGGCGCGCCGGTCTTGATCTGACCTGCATTGGTAGCCACCACAAGATCCGAAATCGTGGTATCCTCCGTCTCACCCGATCGATGGCTCACCACTGCGGTGTACGATGCGCATTTGGCCATCTCGATCGCGGCGAGCGTCTCGGTAAGCGACCCGATCTGATTGAGCTTGATCAGGATGGAATTCGCGACCTCTTCGTCAATCCCCTTCTGCAACCTCTCAGTGTTCGTAACGAAAAGATCGTCCCCGACAATCTGGATCTTGTCGGTCAAACGTTCGGTGAGAAGCGCCCAACCTTCCCAGTCATCCTCAGCCATCCCGTCCTCTATCGAGATGATGGGGTATTTTGCAACCCAGCGCTCGTAGAAGTCCACCATTTCCGGTGCAGAAAGTGTCCTGCCCTCTTTCGCGAGAACGTATTTGCCGTCTTCAAAGATCTCACTGGCAGCGGGGTCAAGGGCGATCATGATGTCATCGCCAGGCTTGTAACCTGCTTTTTCGATTGCCTGCAGAATCACTTCGATCGCTTCTTCGTTCGACTTCAACGAAGGGGCAAAACCGCCCTCATCGCCTATGGACACGTTGTACTTCTTCGCGCTGAGCACCTTTTTGAGAGCCTGATACGTCTCAGCACACCATCGGAGAGCTTCACTGAACGTGGGAGCACCCACCGGCATCACCATAAACTCCTGAAGATCCGTCGAGTCGACGGCATGTTTCCCGCCGTTGAGGATGTTCATCATGGGCACAGGAAGAACTCGAGCCGATGGTCCACCGAGGTACTGGTAGAGCGGAAGGCCGCAGGTTTCCGCCGCCGCTTTTGCCACGGCGAGAGAAACGCCAAGAATTGCGTTCGCTCCCAGATTGCTCTTATCCGGGGTACCATCGAGTTTGATCATGAGTTCATCGATTTCCACCTGGTCGGTGGCGTCAAGCCCCTCGATTTCAGGTGCAATCGTCTCGTTGACATTTTTGACCGCCTTCAAAACGCCCTTGCCGCCGTAGGCAGCCTCGCCGTCGCGCAGTTCCAAAGCCTCAAACGCTCCCGTGGAAGCGCCCGAAGGCACTGCCGCACGGCCGAACGAACCGTCCTCAAGCACCACTTCAACTTCGACGGTCGGGTTGCCGCGCGAGTCCAGAATCTGGCGGGCATGAACACTCTCGATCATGCTCATGGCGTATCACCTTTCTCGTGTATCGATGGAGACGAACGCTGTTCCCAGAAGCACAGTTGTTTCTGTGAACCAGCTGCTGATTGTGCTGCAAAGTGAATAAAGTGAGCCCGGCCGGATCCCGGACAGGTCTTTACTCAGTAGAGATGAGATCTCACCCGGCAGGCGGCGCCACAAGCTTCAACCATTCAAGAACGATGGTCACAAATCGTGGGCTGATGGCCTTTTTGTCTTGACCCGGATCCGGAATTTCGTCGCGCAGATCGTGTCGAAGTCCTACAGCCGTGTGGACCTGCGAAAGTTGCCGTCTCCCGATCGCTCGTCGAAACCGTTCAATGTCCAGCAGGGGCAACAGGCTGTCCGCCGTGCCCTGCACGGCCAGCGTCGGAATACTGAGCCTCGCCATGCGGTCGGTCATTTCTCCCGAAAGCACAACCCAGGATCGCCAGCACTCCACACGGCCGTTCATCACGAAATCCGAATCGTTGTACTTGTCCGTCCAGATATCATCGAAAAACCGCTCCAACCGGCGGAGGTTCACCGAATCGCGGAACGTTCCGGAGAGGAGTGTCCTGTCCACCGATCGAGCCGGCGTGTTTACCAGTCCGAGTGCGTGCACACGGCCTGCGGAACGCTCTGCGGCCAGTGCCGCGATAACCCCACCCTGACCGAACCCGACGAATACCACCCGGGCCGTATCGATTCCCCGGATATTTCGCGCACTCAAAAACCCTAGCAATACCTGCGAGGTCAGTTTGTCAGGACACCGAACAACGAGGCTGTCAGGAGGCCACGCGTCCCGCAGAGGCCTCCACACGGCGTACCCATTGGAAACAAGTGTGGTCTGCAGTTGCTGAATCTGATTGGCCTGTGTCCTGCGGGGATCGATGTCTATCGGCGGTCCGTCATCAACGAGAACTACAAGCGGCACCGGCGCAAACGTCCTTCGCGCCGGCAACTGGACCTCGCCCACAATCTCACTTCCCGTTCGGGGCAAAACCAGCCGAACGACTTCCGCCGGAAAACGGAAAGAAGAGCCGCACGAGCACACGACACCGGCAAGAACGATACAACACAGCCAGTTCAAGGCAGTGCTCATTCTCATGCGGTCCGGCACCTCGGTTTGCATGCCTGGGAATCCCCCGTTTACACGGTCTGCGGCCGCAGAGCAATCATCTGATCCCGTTCCGGGCCAATTCCCACATATCGGACCGGAACACCCGCGATCTCTTCAATCCGCCGGATGTAACGCCTGGCGTTTTCCGGGAGTTCCTCGAAACACCGCGCGGAAGTAGTCTCTGTCTGCCAGCCGGGCAGCGTGTCATACACCGCCTTCACCCGGTCGAAGTCTTCCGTACGCGCAGGAACGGTGTGCAGCCGTTTTCCGTCGAGAACATATTCCCGGCAGATGCGCAACTCAGATAGGACGTCCAGGCGGTCCAGCGCCGTCACTGCGAGGCCGGTCAACCCGTTGATACGCGCTGAATACTCGAGAATAACTCCGTCCAGCCAGCCGCACCGACGCGGGCGCCGCGTTGTCGCTCCGTATTCATTCCAGAGATCGCGCATCCGGTTTCCCATCTCGCATTCGAATTCGGTCGGGAAGGGACCGTTACCCACGCGACTCGTATATGCCTTTACGATGCCTATGACCTCAGAGATCGCGGTCGGGCCGATCCCGGTCCCCGTGCAGGCACCCCCCGCCGAGGTGTTCGAACTCGTCACAAAGGGATACGTACCGTGATCGATATCGAGAAGGGTACCCTGGGCTCCTTCGCAAAGAATCCCTTTGCCGGCGTTCTGGGCTTTATGCAGGATGGCCGCGGTGTCCGCGATGAACGGCCTCATCTGCTCCGCGTACCCAAGGTATTCGTCGGCCACCGCATCGGCATTCACGGGCTCCGCGCCATATACCCTGGTGAACACCTCGTTCTTGTCCGCCACAATTTTCCTCAGACGGGTACGAAATCCCGTCGGATCAAGGAGGTCCCCCGCGCGAAGCCCGTGTTCCCGGGACACTTTGTCGTAATAGGTTGGACCGATCCCGCGCCTCGTGGTCCCGATAGCGCCGGTCCCTCGAGCCGTCTCTTGAATACCCTCGAGCTGCTTGTGGTACGGCATCACGAGGTGCGCACGGTCGCTTATCCACAGACGTCCTTCGACTTCAACGCCTCGCCCGCGGACATGGTCAAGCTCCTCGAGGAAGGCCAACGGGTCCAACACAACGCCGTTGCCCACAACGCATACTTTCCCTGGATGAAGGATTCCCGCGGGAATCTGGTGGAAGATCCACGTTTCTCCGCCCGCTATTACTGTATGCCCCGCATTCGCTCCACCCTGAAAACGGACCACGATGTCGTTCTTTTCCGTGAGGAAATCAACGACCTTCGCTTTCCCTTCGTCGCCCCAGTGAGTTCCTACGGCAACAGTAACCGGCATGGCGTTATCCTTTTCTCAGATCAACCGGGACGAGGCGCCGCCTCGAAGAGATACCTTAAAACGCCTGCAAAACAGCGCGGCGGAGTCACATCCACACAAAAACGAAAAAACGACCCAGCCGCCACGCCGGCGGTTGAGCCGTACCTGAATATATTCGAATCGCTTCCTCGAGTGCAACCATGCGTACGGACGCACCTGCGTGCACGCAGTCGCATGCGCCGGGTGGACGTCCGAACGCCGGTATCGCTACATTGAGGATTCCGTCACTCGTGGAACACTGCACAGAGGTCTGCCCGTGGAAAAGTGGCCGACGCTTGTCATCTTCGCGGCGACGTACATTGGCGTTGCTGTCGGGAGGGTACCCGGCCTGCAGATCGACAGGACCGGGATAGCCCTGATGGGCGCCATCTGCATGGTACTCGTCGGGCAGATCACCGTCAGGGAAGCACTCGATGCAGTGGATTTTCCGACGATCCTCCTTCTTTACGCGCTGATGGTAGTTTCAGCGCAGTTCAGGCTTGGTGGCTTCTACACCTGGGTCGCCGGACGTGTCGCGGGACTGGCGAGGAGGCCTGTGCTTCTTCTCGCGGCACTGATTTCCGTCTCAGCCGTTCTCTCCGCACTCGTTGCAAACGACATCGTCTGCCTTGCTTTTACGCCCGTCCTGTGCATCGCCCTCCAAAGAGCGGGGCTGAACCCGGTTCCGTATCTACTGGCGCTGGCGTGCGCGACCAATATCGGATCCGCAGCAACGATCATTGGAAACCCTCAGAACATGCTGATCGGTCAGGTCGGCCGGCTCCATTTCGACTCGTTCCTCTTCTGGTGCGCCCCGCCGTCAATAGTGGGGCTACTGGTGGTTTTTGGCGTGTGCCTCCTGTCGTTCCCGCGTGAGTTTCTCGCCGACGGTCAACGTCACGGCGCTGGCAGCCCGAATCCGCCTGAATCGCTGGAAGGACCCCCCGACTTCGGAGGGGAGCTGGATGCGCATCAGACTCTCAAGGGAATCATCATCACGATCGCCCTCGTTGCGGCGTTTTTCACCTCGATTCCGCGCGAAGTCAGTGGCCTCGCCGCTGCCGCACTTCTGCTGGCGAGCCGTAAAATTCATTCCCGTGCCATCCTCGGTTTCGTGGACTGGCATCTCATTACATTGTTCTGCGCGCTTTTCATTGTCGTCCATGGAATCGAGGCGGGTGGCTTCCCCGCCGCGGCCGTGGCTGGGCTGAAAGAGCGCGGGATAAGCGTTGGCTCCCTGCCCGTGCTTGGCACGGTGGCCGTTATTCTCAGCAATCTGGTCAGCAATGTTCCCGCAGTAATGTTACTTATCGGACAGCTCCCGCAAGGAAATCCGGTCCCGTGGTACGTGCTCGCTCTCACAAGCACACTGGCCGGAAACCTCATCCTTGTGGGGAGTATTGCCAATCTCATCGTCGTGGAGCAGGCGGAACAACAGGGAGTTCACGTCTCGTTTGCCGCGCATGCCAGGGTCGGCGTACCGGTGACGCTGATCACGCTGGCATTCACGTGGCTGTGGATTGGGCTTGCGCTTGGGGTAACCGGCTAACGCGAGGCGGTTGCCCGTCGGCGGGGTCTTCGCCCGACGGCGAGCTTCCCCGATTTTCCCCGGACTGGCTTTCGGGATGTCGCGGGGGATGGCCA
>Ga0116178_10000582_pt1 | contig 32493 bp, 29 predicted proteins | sample AD_STIC12_MetaG_FD_89880 | JGI IMG/M metagenome (GOLD analysis project Ga0116178, IMG submission 89880) | Active sludge microbial communities of municipal wastewater-treating anaerobic digesters from USA - AD_STIC12_MetaG | ecosystem: Engineered > Bioreactor > Anaerobic > Digestate | place: USA...
CCGAAGATTGGAGTCAAGTCATCACCAACACCGGCCCTCCCAATGCCTTGGGCGTCTATCCCACTTGGAGCAGAATAGGAACTCTCACCGTCTCCGGAGACGTTATCGCTCCCACAGATGGAAACTTCCAAGCAGGAGTCTTCTGGGATTACGCTCACCAGGATGAGTGGCTGATCACGCCGCCCTTCAACTGCCCGCCCAGTGCCTATCTCAGGTTTGATGGCTATGTGTATTGTGGCTCCACAAACGGAGACCACTACTACGTGAAGGTGTCTACAGACAACGGCGCCACCTGGACGGTGCTCTGGGATGCCTCCGCTCAAACCCCCGGCTGGAACGAGTATTCCTCACCCATCACCATCGACCTCAGCGCCTACAGCGGCAACCAGATCAAGCTCGCCTTCCACGCTGAAGACCCACCCGATAACGCCGGTCTCTGGTATGCCTGGTATATAGACAATGTCTATATCGGCAACAGCACCACCAGAGTGGTGTTCAGTCCGGATGCCTTCTCCAGATTGTCTGCCAAGCCCACAGCAGGCCAGCTTATGGGAACCATGCCGCTCAGAGCCTTGTCTCGCCGTATCGAAGAAGGCGGAATGCGCAGCGAGCCCAGATGGCCACGTCCTCAGGATGTCCGCCACACTCGCAAATCTACCAGAGTGCTGACCGGTTACATGGTTTACAGGCTGCAGAGTGGGCAGGAACAAAATGAAACCCAGTGGGTAACTGTGACAGACGAGCCCGTAACTGAGCTCACCACTACCGATCCCGCTTGGGCTACTCTTGCCAATGGAGACTACCGCTGGGCTGTCAAAGCTGTCTATACCAATGGCGTCACTTCCGTAGCCAGTTTCTCCAACATCCTGAATAAATACCTCCAGACAGGTATGATTGTGGGCACGGTGAGACGCACCAACAACACTCCGATTGTCGGTGCATCCGTGACCAACGGAACGGTCTCTGCTACCACAAACTCCATGGGAGCTTACACCCTTACCGTTCCCATCGGGTATCATTCCGTGACCGCCTCTGCTGTGGGGTATGATTCCCTGACCGTGGACGACGTGATAGTCAATCACAACCTCGCTACCACCGTAAACTTCATCTTGAAGGAAACCCCCAACGAGGATGATTATCTCCCCGTGTTGGCCACCGCTCTGAACGGCAACTACCCCAACCCCTTCAACCCTGAAACTACCATCAGTTACAGCCTGAAGGAAGCCGGAAGAGTGAAGTTGGAGGTGTATAACATCAAAGGCCAATTGGTGCGCTCCTTGGTGGACGAAGTACAGGCAACCGGCCACTACAAACTGGTCTTCAATGCCAAGGATGATCGTGGACGCTCTATCGCCAGCGGCGTCTATATGCTGAAGATGGTCGCACCTGGCTATCAAAAATCAACCAAGATGATCCTAATGCAATAGGTAAGCGCCAGCTTTAGCAGGTCGTTATGGCCGCTATAGTTGGCATGATAGACTGTCATCAAAGCCGGCTCCAGAGTGAGCCGGCTTTTTGCGCTCTGGAGAAAGTGAGAGATCTGGCCTTATTTTCAGCTTTTTTCCTGTCCGGATGAGGTGCGATTTTTCCTTCACTGAATTCCTGTTTGTGACAGCTTCGCCACCTGCTTCTTCCTTGCTTACCCGCAGGGAGATGCCGTGGCGATACTCGGGTTTTTCCCGAGAGGCTCCGAGTAATCACCGGGCGGCTAAGCAAGGAAGAGGTAGGATCGCTCGCCGTGCATCGAAGGTACCGACGTCAGTCCCACCGACCAAGTACGGGCGCTCGCCGAGGCGCCGCAGTATGGCGTTATCCGAGGCGACCAAGTAAGCGAATCCTGCTATCATCTTGATATATAGCATGTTATCATCAAACTGATGCAGATAACCATCCAGTAACCAAACAAACTATTGACTAAACTGTGCAGTGCAAATTATCATGCTCCCCATGAGTAAAACAGCAAATCGAGCCATATCTTGGTTAGCCGGCAGGTATCTGCGTGGCCGCAATGCGCACATCGTGAGCAAAAACCACTATCTCACGCTTGCGGGCATTACCCTCGGTGTGCTCGCACTTCTTTGTGTGAGCAGCGTGATGAATGGCTTTAAAGATGATATAGGCTTGCGCATTTCCGGCACCATGAGCCAGATTCGCATGCGCAGCAAAGATTCAGGTGGGATCAGCAATCCGGACAGCCTGATCGAGGTCTTGAACAGCTCTGGTGTTGCCGCTTCGGCGGTGGTTCGCAACGAGCTTTTAGCCAAGAAGGGAACCGTGGTCTTGCCCACCCTTTGTTTTGGCATCGATATGGACAACCACAAGCGGGTTTCCATGGCTTTGAACCCTTTGAGCGACAATGGGATGGGGCTGCGTCAAGGTATGATTGCCGGCGTGGCTACTCAGGAAGCTTTGGATGCAGACGGCATCATCTTGGCGGCTGGTTTGGCCGGTGGACTGGGGCTCTATTTGGGCGATGAAATCCAGCTTATCTCTCCTCGCTTCAATATCCCTACCGCTTTTGGCATGATCCCCAGAGTGAAGAGCTTCAAGGTAATGGGCGTCTTTGAATCCGCAATGCCGGAATATCAGCAGAGTTACGCCTATGTGAGCCTGGGAAATGCCATGTTTTTCAGTGGCAAATCTACTGTGGATCAACTGGATTTGCGGGCGGGTGATTTTGCTCAGAGTGAGGCTCTAAGTAGGACGCTGCAAAGGAAGTTTCCGAAATTCAGGGTAGAGCCCTGGAGCAAGTTTGACGCCAGCCTCCACAGCGCCATCCGCTTTGAAAAGATGCTGATGTTTACCATCATGTTGCTGATGTATGTGATTGCATCGTTCAATCTTACGGGCAATATGCTCAAGAGTATTGCGCAGAAGAAGAAGGAGCTGGGCTTGCTCAAGGCTATCGGTTTCAGGGATAAGGATTTGAGCAGCTTGTTCCTGAGGCAATCGCTGTTTTTGAGCAGCTTCGGTATTCTGCTGGGTCTCTTTCTTGCCAGCTTGCTGCTTTGGTTGCAGAGCAGGTATGGCTTCGTCAAACTCACCACAGGTGAGGATTTTACCATCTTGCCCGTGAAAGTCATGTGGCAGGATTATATCGTCGTGGTGCTGGCCTCCTATGCGCTCACTTTCTTGAGTGTGTTGTTGCCGCTGCGCAAGCTGCGTGAGGTGGATCCCATAGCCTTGATCAGGCAGCACACCTAAGGGGGAGGGTGATAGATTCATGAGAGGAAAACAGACCGATTTATTTGAAAGCGAAGAGAGTCAAGAGCGTAACGTTCCTCTGGCTGAGAAGTTGCGCCCTCAATCTTTGGACGAAATTTTGGGGCAACCCAAGCTGATCAATCCGGATTCCCTGCTGCGGCAGATGATAGAAAGCGGACGCTACCAATCCTTTATCCTTTGGGGCCCTCCCGGTACGGGGAAGACCACCATCGCCCGCATCATCAAAGAAAAGGCAGATCAGCCCTTTGTGCAGTTTTCTGCCGTACTGGCTTCGATTACGGAAGTGAAGGCGATGATGAAAGATGCGGACTATTACCATCGTAAGGATGGTCGGGGCACCATCGTGTTCATCGACGAAATCCACCGCTTCAACAAATCACAGCAGGATGCCTTTTTGCCTTTTGTCGAATCCGGAGCGGTGATCCTCATCGGCGCCACCACGGAAAACCCTTCTTTTGAAGTGATTCCTGCCCTGCTTTCGAGGGCTCATGTCTTTGTACTCAGCATGCTTTCGGAAGAGGAATTGAGCCAGATCGTGACCAAAGGTATGCGAGAGCTGGAGCTTGAGGAGGATGAAGAGGTGAGCGGCTGGCTGGCTTCCCAAAGTGGGGGAGATGCGCGCCGGGCACTCAACTATCTGGAATTGATCTCAGACTTTCTGAAGGCAAACCCGCATCCCAGCATCAAAGAACTGGCCAGTATCTTGGAGAAAAAGACACTCTTTTATGATAAAGGCAGGGAAGAGCACTACAACTTGATCTCTGCCTTGCACAAATCCTTGCGGGGTTCAGACCCTCAAGCGGCGCTCTATTGGCTGGCACGCATGCTGGAAGGTGGCGAAGACCCGCGCTATATCGTGCGGAGGCTGATTCGCTTTGCTTCTGAGGATGTGGGATTGGCAGATCCGCAAGCACTCCCCTTGGCCATCGCTGCCAAGGATGCGTTGCTCTTTATCGGTATGCCGGAAGCTGCTGCAGCTCTGTCTCAACTGGTGATCTATCTTGCCACCGCTCCCAAGAGCAATTCTGCCGATGTCGCCTATTTCAAAGCACGTGAGGATGCGATCAAGTCCAGTCACTATGGCGTGCCGCTGCACATCCGCAATGCGCCCACCAAACTGATGAAAGAGCTGGATTATGGCAAGGGATACAAGTATGATCACGATGCTGAGCATCACTACAGCTACCAGAAATACTTCCCGGAAAAGATGGCGGAAAAGACCTACTACGAGCCGGGTCAATTTGGTTTTGAAAAAGAGATCGCCAAACGGCTGAAGTGGTGGAAGAGCCTGCGCGAGAAAGAGTAGCGAGCTTGCATTTTCAAGGGCAAAAAAAGAGCACTCCGAAGTATGTTCCAGAGTGCTCAGATAAGTTTTAGTAGGCTTATTTCTTTAGGCTCTCAAAACCTCTTTCCACGTAGCCGATCAGCTTTTTGGTGGCTGTCGGGCCCATCCTGAAGCAGGCGGATTGCATTCTGAAGGGTGATTCATCATAGACATGCTCAAAGTAGGTGTTTATCACCCTCACGATCCTCCAACCCCAGCCATCCGGAATCACCTTGGCATCGAAGTCTGTAGTCTTCATGTATCTCAACATCTCGGTGATGGTCATGAAGAGGGCGCTTTCGTAGTCCACATTCTTGGCACGTTGGTAATCTGACCAACCCCATTCGCCTTCATTCACACCCCAAATACGATCCATTCTGTCACAAAACTCGTCTCTTTGCTTTTCCCAAGCTACTTTGGTTTTGGGGTCCTTGAGGATGTTGATTGCCGCTTTGACAAACGCTTCCCGCTTGGATTCCTGTCTGCTGTCAGTGAGGATTTTGGCCATAGTATAGGCATTCGGATGCAGTAACTCTCGTCCGTAGCCGATGCTATAATCCAGATCCCACAATTCTGGCAGGAAGTCATCGTAAAGCCCGATGCGGGTGAGCAGGAAGATGTTGTTGCGCAAGAGCGTTTCAAATTCGTCCAAGGTGATGAAGTATTCACTTCTGGGATCGCCGGATTTGTCGATCTTTTTGATCACTTCATTCCATTCTATGATTTCCACATAGCCAATCTCATTGATATCATCACTCCGCCAATCCCAGTATTCGATGTCTTCGGGGAGTTTGAAGACATCTCCCAAGGGAACTTTTACGCTCAATCTGACCGGTTTGCTCTTGCTGACGCCCATGAGGCAAAAGAGGCACACTCCCAGTAGCAATATACGCAGTATCCAGTTTGTTTTCACGCTTTCACTCCTTATCGCCTATTTCTTCTTTTTGTTCATGCCATCGAGGCTGCGCTCCAAATAGCTGATCAGCTTTTGCGTGGCATCAGGGCCCATCCTGTAGCAGGCGGATTGTATCCCGAAGGGCGAGTTGTCTGTGAGAAACTCATAGTAGGTGTTGATCACCCTCGCAATTTTCCACTGATTGCCTTCTGGCATTACCTTTGCAGAGAAGTCTACGCATTTCATATAGTTAAGCAGCTCAGTGATCGACATGGAGATGGCACTATCATAGTCGATATTCAGAGCACGTTGATAGTCAAACCAGCCCCACTCACCGGCTGATACTCTATAGCCACGAGTCATAAAGATGCAAAATTCTTCTCTTTGTTGGTTCCAAGCCGTCTTGGTTTTGGGGTCTTTGAGGATGCGGATTGCCGCTTTCACAAATGCCTCCCGCTTGGAATGCTGTTTACTGTCGGTGAGGATTTTGGCCAAGGCATATGCGTTGGGATGTTTTAGGGTGCGGCTGTGGCCAATGCTATAATCCACATCCCAGAAAGAGGGTTTGTAATCATCGTAAATCCCGATGCGGGTGAGCAGGAAGATGTTGTTACGCAGCAGCGTCTCAAATTCACTCAGGCTGATGTAGTATTCATTTCTTTCAGTGGTAGTCTCATCAATAGACCTCATCACCTCGTCCCATTCCATGGCACACATGCCATCGGTATCATCGTCTTCACCGCAACTACAGTTGGGGATATCATCCGGGACTTTGTATACTCCCAAAGGGACGCTTGCGCTTAGTTTGACATCTCTGCTTTTGCTGCTCCCCATGAGGGAAAACAAGCACAAAATCAGCAGCATTACATATAAGATCCAAATCCTTTTCATGCTTCCACTCCTTACACGGTTTATCTATGTGCTATTCTTTGTGATCCTTTTCAAATTGCTTGGCATGCTCCAGCTTGTCTAAGAAGTGCGAACGCTTGGCGATGCGGTTCATCCAGATGATGAAAAATCCCAGCATGATGGCCAACACAGCGATCAGGATGATGGGGAAGATGGGTAGCCCTTTTTCCATTTCTACGGTCATGTATTCATCGCTATGCCAGAGCTTGCGGGTGTCATAAGTCCAAGATACTGTCTTGGATTTGCGGTCTATATTTCGCTCATCTGCGTTTGAGGAGATGATCTTCCAGGGCAGGTGCACCTTATATTTCCAGACTGGGTAGTCAACTTGTTGATTGCTGAAGATGTTTTCGATATCGTCGTCTTTCTCCGTCCTGCCCAAGGCAATCCTGCGTTTGAAACTCACCTTGCCTTTCAGCTCTTGGTTGAGCGTGATCTTGCCCCAAAAGTCCGCCGTGCCAATCATATCGTTGACGTTGTTGAAAGCTTCGATATTCTTGAAGGTAAAGGTCACTTGATAGATCACATCAGCACCAGAGCGAGATACTTTGGATTCTATCAGATTGATGCCCGGCAACTGCGCTTTACGCATAATCTCTTCAGGGTTTTCATAGGAAGATCTATGCACCAAGCGTAATGTGGCCTTTCCGGAGCCATCTGATTTGATCCAAAGCTCTTCATCGTATTCCACGCAGCCGGCGAGCAACAGCAGCGCAACAAGGGCGAGTGCCAAGCGTTTCATTTAACCATCCTTACCTTCAATTCTTAGTTTATTGCCATTAAATCATGAGCGGTCTTTTTGGCAAGAGAAAAATGAGCAAAGTTCAATGTTTTCTCAATTCTTGGCTCCGTGAAGCAGCAAATAGGCGCCCCAAACCAACTTCCACATCCGTTATTTGATGCCTTCAAATTGGCAATCGATAATAAAGCGCGAATATGTCAAAGCTGAGCAAGCTGCATCCCATAAAGTGTTAAGGCTTCTCGTTAAGATAAAAACACCAAAATGGGGAAAATATGTATTGACAAAAGAGGGGTAGTTGGGCTATATTGTCTTTGCAACAGTAAAATTATGGAGGTAACAATGACAGAACTACGTCAGATATACCATTGCGTCAAGTGCGGCAATGTGGCAGAGGTTGTTTTCACCGGTAAAGGTGCGCTGATCTGCTGCGGCGAGCCGATGGTCCTTTTGGAAGGAAACACCCAGGAGGCAGCTTATGAGAAGCACATCCCTGAGATTACCGACCTCGGTGGAAAGATCAAGGTAGCTGTGGGAAGCGTTGCGCATCCCATGGAAGAGAAGCACTACATTGCCTTTATCGAAGTAGTAACCAAGGATTGTGTGTATCGTCATGAGCTCAAGCCCGGTGATGCACCTGAAGCAATATTCCCCGTTCCCATGCAGGATGTGCTTTTCGCACGCGAATACTGCAATCTGCATGGCTTATGGAAAACCAGTTAATCAAGATATAAAGGAGTTTTGTAAAGAATGTCATTCAAAAACACAAAAACAGCCGTAAACCTGATGCAATCGTTTGCCGGTGAAAGCCAGGCACGCATGCGCTATGTCTACAGCGCCAAAACAGCCAAGAAGGAAGGCTATGAGCAGATCCACAACATCTTCATGGAGACCGCAGAGAACGAGAAGGAACACGCCAAAGTGTTTTTCAAACATCTTCGCAAACACGGTCTGGAAGGTGAAGTGATCGAGATCAAAGCCGGCTTCCCTGTGGGCTGGAGTGCAGACGATACTTTAGCCAATCTGAAGTATGCTGCTGAAGGCGAAAGAGAGGAATGGGAAGATGTATATCCTGCCTTTGCCGACATCGCAGAACAGGAAGGATTTGCCGACATCGCAGCTTCCTTCAGGAATATAGCAAAAGTGGAAAAAGCGCATGAAGAGCGTTTCCGCGCTCTCTACGATAACGTGAAAAATGTGCGTGTGTTTGAAAGAGAAGAAAGCGTATTTTGGAAGTGCCTCAATTGTGGCTACATCCATCATGGGCCAAAAGCACCCAGCATTTGCCCCGCTTGCCAACACTCACAAGCATACTTTGAAATTCATAAAGAAACCTATTAAGGGAGGAACCCCATGCAAAAGTATCAATGCATAGCCTGTGGCTGGATCTATGATCCCGCCCAAAATGATGATATCCCGTTCGAACAGCTTCCAGAAGACTTTGTCTGCCCCGAATGTGGCGTTGGCAAAGACATGTTTGAGCCCTACGCAGAATAGTATCTTAACTCTCTAATCGCTGCCGGAAGCTATGTTATGCACGGCTTCCGGCTTCCTTTTATACAGTAGGTAATGATGACTAAAGAGGACTTTAACGAGATCTTGGATTTTGCCGTCCAAAGAGAGCGGGAAGCGGTGGAGTTTTACCGTGAACTGCAGACTCAGACCATCTTTCAAGATCATATAAACATGCTCAAAGACTTGGAAGCGATGGAGCTGGGGCATATTGAGGTGATAGAAGGTATCAGGTCTAAAGGCTTGAATTTGGGTGAAATACCCAAGGTGCCAAACCTCAAGATCAGCGAGTATCTCAGCGTTGACATTGAAGAGCTGGACCTCAGCTATCAAAACATCCTGATCAGAGCCATGAAGCGTGAAGAAGCTTCCCTAAAGCTGTATACCGAGATGAGTAACAGGTTTGCAGATGCCGAGATCCAAAAGCTGTTCAGGCGCCTGGCATCTGATGAGGCCAAGCATAAGCAGTTCTTTGAGCGTCTTTATGATGAATGGTTAAGCCGAGGCAACTGACTTTAGCCCTTGATGCTTCGCAGGCTTCAGGCTCCATTGCCCTCTTTGAGGGTGAGAGCTTGCTTTATGCCTCGTATTTCAACGTGTCTATCACGCATAGCGAGACTCTGATGCCGCAACTGGATGCGGCCTTAAAACTTACCGGCTTTGCACCGGCGGAGGTCTCCAAAATCCTGCTGGCCAATGGGCCTGGCTCTTTCACGGGTCTGAGGATAGGCTTGGCTACTGCCAAAGGGATAGCCTACGCCAATCGCTGTCCGCTCAAAGCTTTCTCTTCCCTCAAATTGGCCGCATTGCCCAGAATGCACTGTGGTAAAAACATCCTCAGCGTGATTGATGCCCGCATGAAGGAAGTGTATGCGGCGCTTTGGGATGAGGAGCTGAACCTGATCCATGGCCCCGAAGTTTGCCCGCCCCAGGCTATCTTGGATTGGGATTTTGACAATGTATGGTTGATCGGAGATGGCAGCCACATCCTGCCGGCTGATGATCGCTTCAAAAGCCTGCATCCCAATTCTTTGGGATATGTTCCCGCAATAGGTCTGTATACTTTGGATCTGCTTTCGGAATTGGATGATGTTTACGACTTTGCTTCCCTGGCAGACCTTCAGCCCTTCTATCTGAGGGATTTTTCCGCTCAGATCCAGAGGAATAACTGAAATACTTGGATTATGGAATTGATTAAAAGACAACACGATACTAAGGAGACGGTGAATGCGAGCTGAAGATTTTGAGCCTTTCCTGCTGGAAAACCAAGCCCGTATCTATCACTATCTCCTTTCACTGACGGGGAATGAAGCTGATTCGCAGGACATCTTGCAGATGAGCTTCATCGCCTTTTATGAAAACATAGACAGGATAGAAGAGCCTACCGCCTTGTCTTATCTGTATAAGATCGCTTACAATAAATCGATGACCTTCCTCAAGCAAAAGAGTCGCTATGTTCACACGGAGCCGGAAGTGTTTGAACGCATGCCGGACAAGCCACCGCCAGAACCTGATCCGGATTACACACCTTTGATCGAAGCGATCAGGGATCTGCCGCCGCGCATGGCTGCTGTGATCCAACTGCAATACTATGAATCGCTCAGCTATAAAGATATTTCTGATCGCCTGGGAATCACTGTTAAAGCGGTAGAATCGTTACTTGTGAGGGCACGCAAGATTTTGAGGAAAAAACTCGTGAAGGAAATCGAAGGGATGGGAGTATAGAGTATGAGAATACACTCAACCGTGCTCAGTAGCAGCACACCAATAAACATAAAGGAAGCAAAACAATGAGATGTGCCAAATATAAACGTCAGATAGACCTTATGCAAGATGGAGCCTTAGACCAAGCCTCCACGGCGAAGCTACGGGCACATCTTGATAAGTGTCAAAAATGCCTTGCCTATCAGCAGGAAAGCCTCAAGCTTCGTGAGCTGATGCTTTCTGCGCCGCGCCCGCAAGTGCCAGCTTGGCTCCACCATCAGATCCTGCATCAATGCAAGGCTCATGAGTCCAAGCGCTTGAAAGTGCGCAAGAAGTTCAGGCTGCAGCTTGTCCCCGCCACCTTGGCTGTGATGCTCAGCTTTGTCCTAGGTTCCCTCTTGGGAGTGACCAGCTTCCGGATTTCCGCCCTCAGCAGCAAAATCGCTCCTGAGCAGGTGCAGGAAATCACCTTCTTTGGTGAAAGCACCCTGGTGGAAGACGCCTTCTTCGGTGGAGGTAGCAGTGAATAGACGTTGGTTGATCACCCTTTTGCTTATTTCACTTGCCTTCAACCTGGCAGTTTTGGGCAGCTATCTCTACTTCAGAAGCACCCACGATTTCGGACACCGAAACAGATGGAACAGGTATGCACCCGCTTTGAGGCGAGACAATCCTGGCCCCGGCTACAATCCCGCCTTCAGCGATACCACACGTGCCCTCTGGCGAGAATTTTCCGAGATCAAGGCCGAGTTTATGAAAGAACTGGCCAAAGACCCGCTGGACATGGACGCCTTGGACGACCTGCTGGCTCGCACATTGGCCAATCAAGCTATTTTGGAAAACCACATGGCTGAAAGGCTGATCCGGCATCGCCTAAGTTTAACCCCCGAAGAAGCCAAAGAATTCTATACCAAGCGCTACGAAGAGATAGTGCGCCGTCAAAAGAATAGAAGACAATTAGATTACGATAAAACCTCAAACAACTAAAGGAGAATAATCAGATGAGAAAACTCGCAATAATCCTAATAGCCCTTACCCTGATCATCGGAGGCCTCTTTGCCCAGGCAAACCTTAAAGGCGCAAAAGTCCCCGCAGGGCGCGCTCCCAGTGAAAACCCCGATTACTACGTAACAGACAGGCTTACCCCCATAGACGAAGGCAAGAGCCTGCAAGAAATGCTCCTGCTGACCCCAAAGCAAACTGAGAAAATCGAAGAGATCAAAACAGCTCTGCAAAAGCAGATGAACGTCTGGATTGCCCAGCATCAAAACCTGAGGCTGGACAAGCAAAAAGCTATGCAAAGCAGAGATTTTGAAGGTGCCAAAAAGGTCACCGGACAGATGTTTGATCTCAAGAAAACCATGGCCAATGCCCGTATCGACGCCTTTAAAGCAATATACAATGAAATGACTGCCGGCCAAAAAGCCGTCATCGAAGAGAATTGTGGCAGGGACGGCAATGGCATCGGTGCTTTGTTAGGCGGCCGGATGTGCGGTGATGGTTTCCGCCAAAGAAGGGGCTATCGTGGTTGGCTCCAAGAAAGACCGGAATCTGGGCTACAGAAAGCCGGAGATTTAAACCGAACACCCACCCAACCCTCAACAGTAAAATAGAACAAACGCCTCCTTAATTAGCGTAGACCGCGGGAAAGACATCAGTCACCCGCGGTTTTTCTTTGGGGAGAAAAAAGAGGCGATTCTACGGAGTATCAACTCAAGCTTGATTTGTCGCTGCTAAATCTCCTTTTTGGAGATGAGTAAATCCAGGTAGTATGAGAGGTTTTTTCCTTTAGGTTTGTTGTGATTTATAGGTTTGTTACCTGCGTCTTCCTTGCTTACCCGCAGGGAGATGCCGTGGCGATACTCGGGTTTTTCCCGAGTGGCTCCGAGTAATCGCCGGGCGGCTAAGCAAGGAAGAAGTAAGGTCGCTCGCCGAAGCGACCAAGAAAATTGTAGCCGCCTCATCCCTAACCGCCGCCAGCGAGCGCAGCTTGCTTACAAGCCAATGAAAAAGCCGTGAACTTGGTAAGTCCACGGCTTGTATATCAATCAGGGTTATTTGTTATTCGGCGATCACACGATAGAACTGCAAAGTTCCAGTTGCGGCTTCGCTGAAGGTGGTGGCAGCAGTGGTGCCGACCTGCACAAATCCGCTGTAGGGGTCGTTTGATCTCTCGATGCGATAGTTCACTGCGCCGGCGACGGCATCCCAACTGAGCGTCACGGTTCCATTGGCTTCCACAATCTGAACCACGGGGGAGGTAAGTTGGGTCGTTGCAGGCAGGAAGTCTGCCAGGAAGCGAGGTGAAACCTGCATATTATTACGGTATTGACCCACAAGGCAGATCAGATCCACAGGCTCGGTGGGGATAGGGGTGCCGCTATAGTCTGTATTGGGGAAGGTTCTCATCACGCGGGTAGCTGTAGCATCGGTGACATCGATGTTCTGAGCGGCTGCACCGAAGTTTATGTTGGTGGCATCGATGGTCACGCTGCACACTCTGATCAGCTTCGCTTGGTCGTCAGTGGTGAGAGAGGCCAAGGTGCGCACTTCGGGAACTACCACGTTGTTGCTGGAAGTAGCTGCACCGGGATCGAACACCGGTGTAAATTGCAGCAGATTATAGTAGAGGCTGAGTGTTCCCACGATTCCGGTGATACCATCATAGAGGTTGTAGGTGGTGGTGATCACGCCTGCAGCATCATCGATGACGATGGCTGCGGTGGCATCCTGGATGTATTTCTGGTTACGTTGGCTCTGTTGGAAGGTGAGCACAGCTTCATTTGTGAGCTGGTAATAGTTAGTCGCACCCATGGGCATGGCTCTGAGGGCAGCTATATTCTCCACTTGGACAGGATAGCTATATACCACGGTAGAGATGAGACTGGGGGCAAAACCCGGGGCAATTGTGATCGCTCTCACCGTAGTGGCGGTAGATACCACAAAGGGAGCGGTGTAAACTGTGCTGGATGCGTTGGGGGCAGTTCCGTCCAAAGTGTAGTGGATTGCGGCACCGGGGGTTGTGCTGCTGATGCTCACAGTCACGGGGCCGGATTGCAAGCCACCTGCGGGTGAAATCACGGGTGCGTCAGCAGGGGTAGACGTGCCTTCGGGATCGAAGAAGTGGCTACCCAAATTGATGATAGTGTCTATCGGATATACATCCCATTCGGTTGCCAGGGTGGGGAAACCGGCAGCAGGGTTTACAGTGACACCTTGCGTAACAGTAGGTTTACGTACCAAGGTCTTGTCCAAAGTGCTATGCTCACCATCTATCCATGCGGTTCCCGGGTTTTCTCCAATGCAACCAAAGATATCTACAAAGGCATCTGTACTAATCCTTCTAATTGCCAAAGCGTCATTACCATTGTAAAAGGTAACAGGAGAGGTGATATGTGAAACAGCCAGAATCTCAGCGTTGGCACCGGAATTGGCAATCACATAGACTTCACCGGAAGCCAGGGTGCCACTAAGCACCAAAGAATTCTGGATAGTTGTTCCCCCGTCGGTATATAGCTCCACTTGATAGTCGCTCAAGTCCACGGGCATGCCGGTTCCGTTGAAGATTTCGATGGCTTTGTTGTTGCTGCTACCTTCGATGTATTCACTGAAGAAGAGATCCATAGCTGCTCCTGCGGGAGGGGTAACGGTTCCACTGAGGGCAATGGTCATATCGGAAGCGTTGTTGGTGACGTGTAAGATGCTGCCGTGGAAGTTTCCGGTCGCTGCAGTGAGCATCTTCACGTAGATGCTGCCGTTGAAGTTGGGAGCCAAGCTGAGGGCATTCGTCCATTCACCGGTCGTGCCTGCACGCATGGAGAAGGCATCGCCTGTGAGAGTGAGGATCAGGTTGGTGTTGGCACCGGTTACGCTCAGGGTGTAGCTGAGTATGGGCTCTTCAGCGTTGACTTCGGCGGTAAAGTTCAGCTCAGTCACGTTGGCGTTCCAGGTGACTTCTGGAGCCAAGGCTTCGCCTTCCACACGCACGGATACTTCTGCAGCACCCAAGCTGTTGTGAAGGATAAAGCCGACATGCTCACCCTCTTCAGCGGAATTCAAGCGCACATAAACGAGGCCATTGAAGTCGGCAGGCAGGCTCAAGCTGTTTTGCCAGGGGCCTGCAGCTTCGGTAGCGATCTCAAAATGAGTAGGGGCGGTCACGTTGATGGGGCCGTAGGTGTCGACGCCATATACGGCGTAGGAGGTGATTTCATCGGATGGGGCACCGGCGATGCTGTAAAGGTAGTCCAGCTCGCCAGCGGTGTGGATAACGGGAGTGGGAAGCTCTTCGCCTTCAAAGAGTAAAGCCCAGTCGTTGGTCACACGGATGCCGTCGAAGATGGCGGTAGGGGTTGAGCTGGATTGGCGGATTGCCACTGCTCCGATGGATGTGGCGTCGTACTCGCTAACGGCTGCACTTAATTGAGCGGGGGGCTCAACATTACTGAGAGGAGGGTTGATCCAAGCGGTGACAATATCGCCACCTTCAGAAACAAATTCATATTTGAGCACAACCAGGTAGGTGGTATTAAGAGCGTAGTCATATTCCGTCCAATCAATGTTGGCTGAAGAGTTGTTGCCTGATTTGGTAAGGCCAAATCTCAACTGATCCTCAGCGTTTTTGGCTACAAATATCCTGCCGTAGAAGTTTGTAGTGCTACCCTGAGGCATGAGGTGAAATGCGTAGTCACCATTGCCTGTGCTGGCACTGGTTACATTGATTAGGAAGGACGTGTATACTGAACCTTCAGTAATACTCCCACCGGCAAATACTTTATTGACATCTTCTCCATTACCTGAGGTGATTCCGGCATAACCATTGGCCAAGGGGTAGCCAGGATACATCAGGCCTTCGGTGTGAACCAGAGGAGAGTTGCTTCCTGCTCCACTGTGGGCAATCCAACCATTGGAAACCAGTGTGGTGCCGGGCTCATAGATAAACTCCTCTTCCAAGAACATGCCGGCGGTCATGGGCTCATTTACTACGCCTTCGACCGGCAATTGCACTGCAGTTGCGCCTGTGCTGGTGTGGTTGATGTTGCCATTGAATGTGCCTTGTGTGGTTCCATCCAAACGGACGTAGATAGGTCCGTCAAAGCTGGGAGCAATGCTCAAACTGCTGCTAAAAGTGGTGTTGTCTTCAGAGATGCTGAAGCCTGCGGGTGCGGTCACGCTGATGTTGTTGGCCAAAAACAGGCTGCTGAGCTGATAGTTTTGTACTGCTGAGGGTGTTCCTTCGTAGGCGACAAAGGCGCTGAGGGTACCATCCACAATAATGGTGGGAGTTTGGGCTAACACCTCACCCGTAACAGCTTGGTTTACAGGAGCAAGGCTGCCGCTGGTGTGCACGATGTTGCCATTGAAGGTACCGGTGGTTGTACCCGTGAGTCTAACATAGACGAGGCCTGAGTAATTGGAGGCCAAAGAAAGAGTGTTGGTAAAGGTGGTGTTGTCTGTGGACAGGGCATAGCCATTCGGAGCTGCTACGCTGATGTTGTTGGTTAGATTTAATCCTCTGAGTGTGTAGCTCTGAGATTCTGAGGGGCTGCCTACATAGGTGCTGAAGGGGTTCAGAGTGCCAGTCACGAGGATAACTGGATCGGAACTGGCAGCAGTCCAGATGATGTTGTCCAGGGTGGTTTGGGAATTTGTGGTAGATGTCCCCTGGAGCTTGATTTTCACAGTAACGGCATTAGCCAAGTTGATATCATGACTGAAGGTATAAACGGTAGTATCATCCTCAACGGGAGGTGCTGTGGCTGCTAAAGAACCATTTACATACAGTTCTGGTATCCTAGCGTTGGGATTGGTGAAGGCTTTTCGGTATTGAAAAGAAAAGTTACCGACTCCATTGGGAATAGTGGCCTCCAGATAGCTATCAGATGCTCTTCTCAGCATCAAACCATTACCGGTTATGGGATAGTCACCCTGATTTCTACAGTGTACATAGTTCCAGGTGATGCCATTGGCGTCTGTAAAAGTGGCGTCTGAGTAACTGTTGGAAATTTCCCAAGTTTCAAAATCTTCTGCTCCCTGTGCCCACACGAAACTGAGGGCCAGGATGAGTGCTAAAGCTAAAATCAGCTTTCTAAACATTGTTTTCTCCTTGCTTTGATCTTATTATGGTTAATTTTAGTCCGAATCTTGCCGACATAGGGCAAGCGCTTAAGAAACAAGACCTTAGGTGTTGATTCAGTGTGCGAAGATTTGGCTCAACACCGGAAAAGTCTCAGGATTCATCATTATAGTACAGGGCTTTTTGTCAATAGAAATAATGGGTCGCTCGCTTTCTGCTTAACAAATGTGGGATAATGGGGCTAACATACTGTCTATAAATGAGTAAAGCTGCTTTTTGTCCTGAAGCCTCCATCCGGAAGGCAGGGTGCAGCCAAGCTCGCTACTATCAAGGTTAAACAGATTTTACTTGACTCAGAATGCTCATCAATCTTTGTTGGAACTGTTATGAAAAATTTACCGTTATTCGTGATCGCTTTGCTGCTTTTAGGGCTCTCTACCACGGAGTTTGGTCTCTCAAATCTGTGGCAGGGTGTCTATTGTGTGCAAATTGCCAAGGCGGATGCGGTTACTCCCACCTCGACCCTTAAACATACAGCAGTTGTTAGGGATGCAAAAACACCCATGCTGCCCCAATCACAGGCTCAGCTATGCAAGAAATAGATTTCCCGCCCATCGATTATGAATTGGAAGACGAAATCTGGGAAGAAGAGCTTCAGGGTTCGGAGCAGACAGCCTTTTTGGCCAGCATCGTGCGTCAGAATGAGACGGAACAGGAGGCGCAGGCTACACTGGAAGAGCTGGGACGTCTGGCTGATACCGCTGGGATCATGGTCTTGGGTGCTTATAGCCAAAAGCGGAATCAGCCTGAGCGAGCGACCTTTTTTGGCAGAGGCTGGCTGGCTGAGATAGCTACCAAGATGCATCAGGCTCAAGCCGATATCCTGGTGGTCAATGAAGAGCTGACTCCGATGCAGGGACGCAATATCGAGAAGGAATTTGGCATCCGTGTCATAGACCGCACGGAGGTCATCCTCAGTATCTTTCACAACCATGCTCGCACGCGTGAGGCTCGTCTGCAGGTCAAGCTGGCGGAGCTGGAATATCAGTTGCCACGTTTACGCCGGCTTTGGGAGCACTTTGACAAGGAAAGAGGCTCGGTACGTGCGTCTGGCGGTGCAGCTTCCAGGGGTATGGGTGAGAAGCAGATCGAGATAGACAGGCGCCTCATCCGGCAGAATATCCGCAAGATTAAGGATGCTTTGGAGGTGGTGACCAAGCAAAAGCAAACGCAGCGGAAGATGCGTGATTCGGCACTGAAGCTGTGTTTGGTGGGCTATACCAATGCGGGTAAATCTACGCTTTTCAATCTTCTGACGGATGCTGGAGTCTTGGTGGAGGACAAGCTTTTCGCCACCTTGGATTCCACTTCCAGGCAGCTCAAACTCAGCACGGGAGAGCCTTTGGTGATCTCTGATACCGTGGGCTTTATCTCCAGATTGCCGCACCACTTGGTGGCTTCCTTCAAAGCTACCCTGATGGAGGTGCAGGATGCTGATCTGCTCTTGCATTTGGTGGATGCTTCGGATGAGATGCACGACTATTATATAGACCAAGTGAATGAGGTGTTGGAAAGCATTGATGCTGCCGAAATCCCTCAAATCTTGGTGTTCAATAAATGTGATCTTCTGCATGATGATTTTACCGTGCTGCTCAAGCGTCGCTATCCGGACTGCGTCTTGGTGAGCGCTAAGGAGAATATCGGAGTGCAGGAGCTCTTGGAGCAAGTGGAAAAGCAGCTCTTGGATGCACGCAAGATCACGATCAAGCTCGGTTTTGACAAAGGGGCACTGCGCTCCAAACTGCATGAAATCGCCGCCATCCACTCTGAAGAATATAGCGAAGATGGGGTGGAGGTAAAGCTCACTATCAGCTCAAGAGACCTGCATCTGGTGAGCGATTATATAGTTCAGAATACATCAAAAAATACTTAAATAAAGGAGAACCTCAATGTTCAAGAGAATTACAGCGGCAGAAGCTGCTGCCATGATCAAAGACGGAAGCCGTGTGGCTATCGGTGGATTTTTGGCTGTGGGAGCTCCCGAAAGCCTCATTGATGCTGTCGTGGCTGCCAAGACCAAAGATCTGCACATCATTGTCATTGCGTCAGACTGGGAAGACAGAGGCATAGGCAAATTGGTGGCAAACCGCCAAGTACGCAGTGCCCATGTTTCCCATTTGGGAACAAACAGAGAGATTCAAGCACAGATGAATGCGGGCGAGATCGACATCGAGCTCGTGCCCCAAGGCACCCTGATGGAAAGGGTGAGAGCCTTTGGCGCTGGGCTTGGAGGCGTGCTCACTCCCACGGGATTGGGCACCATTGTGCAAGAAGGCAAGCAAGTTATCACCCTGGATGGAAAGGATTACCTTCTGGAACCCGCCATCCCGAGCGACTTTGCACTTGTTAAGGCTCATAAGGCAGACGAGAGCGGTAACCTCATTTACAGCAAAACTGCCAGAAACAGCAACCCCATCATGGCGATGGCAGGCAAGATCACCATCGTGGAGGTGGATGAGATCGTCCCCACAGGTGAGCTCGACCCAGAACACATCGTGACACCTGGGGTATTTGTAGACTACATCGTAGTGAAAGAGGAGGTATAAAGTGGATAAGAGATCACGTATCGGAGCCAGAATCGCGGCCGAATTTAAAGATGGTGACTACATCAACCTTGGCATCGGCCTTCCCACAGAAGCTGTAAACCACATCCCAGAAGGGGTGCATGTTACATTGCAGAGTGAAAATGGAATCTTGGGCACCGGCCCTCAACCGGAAGAAGGCAGAGAGGATCCTGATATGATCAATGCCGGCGGTGGCTTTATCACAGCCCTCCCTGGTGCGGTCTTCTTTGATAGTGCGCTCAGCTTTGCCATCATCAGAGGTGGTCACGTGGACGTAACCGTCTTGGGCGCCTTGCAGGTGGATCAACACGGCAACCTGGCAAACTGGATGATTCCAGGCAAGATGGTGCCGGGAATGGGTGGAGCCATGGACTTGGTGACTGGAGCCAGGAAGGTGATCGTTGCCATGGAACACGTAGATAAGAGAGGCAACCCCAAAATCCTCAAAGAATGCAACCTTCCCCTCACCGCCAAAGGCAAAGTCAGCCTGATTATCACAGATATGTGTGTGCTGGAAGTGACGCCTGCAGGTTTGGTGCTTAAAGAGCTTACCGAGGGAGTTTCGGCTCAGGAAGTGATTGATGCCACAGAGGCAGAATTGATCATTCCTGACGAGCTGAAGTAAAAGTAAAGCTTGACGGATTTGCCCATTTCAAAATCGTGGTGCCTCATGCATTAAATTCAAGGAGAAAAAGATGTACGCCATCGTAGAAATTAAAGGATTTCAGTATAGGGCTCAGAAAAACGCCGTCCTACGCGTTCCCTTGCTGAACACAGAGCCTGGTCAAAGCGTCGAATTTGACACCGTGCTCATGCTCAAAGATGAGGACGAGATCAAAATTGGCCAGCCTGTGATCGAAGGCGCTAAGGTTCTTGCCGAAGTCATCGAACACGGCAGGGGCAAGAAAAAGGTGATCTTTCACAAGAAACGCCGCAAAGGCTATCGTGTGAAAAAGGGTTACCGCGAAGACTATACCAATATAAAGGTGACCGACATCCGGTCGTAAATGAGGTGAATCATGGCACATAAAAAAGGTGTTGGAAGTAGCAGAAACGGTCGCGATAGCAATCCCAAATATCGTGGCGTGAAGAAGTATGGCAGCGAGAATGTGCTCGCTGGCAACATCATTGTCCGCCAAAAAGGCACCAAGTTCCATCCTGGGCTCAACGTGGGCATGGGCAGGGACTTCACCATCTACAGCCTGATTGACGGCACTGTTAAATTTGAAACCAAAGCCTTGGGCAGAAAGTATGTATCTGTGATACCTTCCTAAAGTGCTCAAGACAAGAGAAATTGACTAAGGCCCCGGAGCGATCCGGGGCTTTTTAATGGGCTAAAATTGCAGTCCAGCACAGGATCTGAAGATTTAGGTTGACAGCCTACACATCTTTTTTAAAATGGACTAAAGTATAAAAATAGCAGGAGAAATCAATGCCAAAAGTCCTTATCGCCACCGAAAAGCCCTTCGCAGCAGAAGCTGTGAACAAGATCAAGGCAGAATTGGAAGCTGCCAAGTATGACTATGAGTTTTTAGAAAACTACACCGAAACCGCTCAGTTTCATGCTGCAGTAGCAGACGTGGACGGCCTTATTATCCGCAGTGATATTGTGGATGAAGCCGTATTCAACGCCGCCAAGAACCTCAAAATAGTGGTTCGTGCCGGTGCAGGTTATGACAACATCGACCTCAAAGCCGCCACCGCTCACAACGTGGTTGCCATGAACACCCCCGGCCAGAACTCAAACGCAGTTGCCGAGCTGGCTCTGGGAATGATGATCTACATGGCCAGAGGCATGTACAACGGCAAGTCCGGCTCAGAACTTTGCGGAAAGACGCTCACCCTTTACGGTTATGGCTGGGTGCCCCGTTTCTTGGCCAATATGGCTAAGGGCGTGGGAATGAAGATCTATGCCTATGATCCCTACATCAGCAAAGACCTGATGACCCAAGACGGCGTCACACCATTGGATAACGTGGAAGACATCTTCAAGCTGGGAGATTACATTTCCCTTCACATTCCCGCCACTGCCGAAACCAAAAAGTCCATCAATGACAATCTCTTTGGCCTGATGAAGAACAATGCCATCATCATCAACACCGCCCGCAAGGAAGTGATCGATGAAGATGCTCTGATGAAAGCCTTTGAAGCAAAGAGCAAGTTCCGCTATGCCAGCGATGTCGCTCCAGACAACGCTGCCGAACTGAAAGAAAAGTATGCAGACCGCATCTTCTGCACCCCCAAGAAAATGGGTGCTCAGACCGGTGAAGCCAACATCAACGCCGGCGTCGCCGCAGCCAAGCAGATCATCGGATTCTTGGAAAAAGGCGATAAAACCTACCAAGTGAACAAATAAAATCAGCATATCAAGGCCCCTCTGCAAAGAGGGGCTTTTTTGCTTTCTAAGCTGGGTGTGATCCGGCTTAGTTAGGAAGAATTTACTCAAACATGATAGATAAGCAGTTTGTCAGACCCCTCTTGATCCTGCTCTTTGCAGTATTGATCATAGTTTTGGTTTTTCCGCTCATCCCTGAGTGGGACAACGAGACTTTTCCCATCAAGCGCATGGACGTCATTGGACAGCTTTTGGGCAAGGATTCGCTTGTCGTAGCGGATAGCGTCGCTCTGGAAGTGGCTCAAAAGCGCACTACGGCCAAGGAACTAAAGCCTTTGGAAAGCTTTTGGGATAAACTTGAGGCCCAGAAGCAAGGCAAGCAGGGTCAGCTTAGAATCGCCTACTTTGGGGATTCCATCATCGAGGGTGATCTCGTTTCCGGCACTTTGCGCAAGGAGCTGCAGGCTCTCTACGGTGGTCAGGGCGTAGGTTTGATGGGCATTACCTCCATCGTGAACAGGTTTAGAAAAACCATCGTGCACAGCTTTTCGCCCAACTGGCAGAGCAATTCATTCATGACCAAATCTTCCGTGCCTTTGGGTATTTTGGGACACACCTACATTCCGCAAGGCTTCCAGATGCAAGAGCGCACAGTCACGCCCAAAGCGGTTGCGACTGACGACAGCTTGGGCACGCCGGACACCACAGCGGTGGCAGAGCCTCAAAAGGTGAAAGAAAGAGTGCCATACGGTGGCCCGGCCTGGGTGGAATATGCTGGCACCTCGTTTGCTGGCGGCGCCAAGACTCTTTCCCAGATCAGATTGTTTTATAGCAAGGCTCCGGAGCAAACCCAGATAACCGTGATCTATGACGGCGAGACAAGGGTGCAGCACACACTCATCCCCTCAGATGAGCTGCAGGTGCTCAATCTTTCTCCGAGCGCACCTGTGAGCAAAATCCGTCTGGAATTCCCGTCACATAAACCCGTGCATGTCTATGGAGTTAGCTTTGATCAGCCCACCGGCGTCTATGTAGACAATATCTCGATTCGTGGTTTTTCCGGCATGTATTTCAACCGCATCCCTGCCAATCTGTTAGATGCTTTTGCCAGACACCTGAAATACGATCTGGTGATCTTGCAATACGGCGAAAACGTGAGCAGCCCCAAGACCACCAACTACGATTTTTACCGCAAGGGCATGATCAAAAGCGTGGAACACATCAAGGCTTCCCTGCCCGGCGTGCCGATCTTGGTCATCAGTGCGCATGACCGCAGTGTAAAAACGGCTTCTGGCTACCAAACCTCGCCGGACATCCCCATCTTGGTGCATGCGCAAAGCCAAGTGGCAGAAGAGACTGGCTCCGCTTTCTGGAACCTGTTTTCTGAGATGGGCGGGCTGAATTCCATGTCAAATTGGGTGAATGCCAGTCCCGCTTTAGCCAGCAAGGATTACACTCACTTCAGCGTCAGAGGCGCAGCCAAAGTGGGTGAAATGCTCTTGAAAGTGATCAACAACCAATCTGAGGAGCTTGAGCAGTGAGGCGAGCGCTTTACTTCATCTTCGTCTTAATCCTGCCCTGTTTGATGCTCACGGCAGCGGCGGAATCTCATCTCCCCTTGGCTCAGGAGCATGAAATCGAGATCATCTCGGAGTTTCCCATCGAAGTGGACAGTTTGGAAGAATTTATCCAGAGCTATTACGAGCTTTTGGCTAACGACAACTACCTCAAGCAATTCAGCTTTCTCTCCTTTGACAAAAACTCCATCAGCAACATGAAGCCAGTGGAAGGCTTTTTCCGGAAACTGATGAAGCTGCGCAACGGCAGCAATGACCCCATAACCATCTATCAAATAGGGGATTCACACATCAGGCCAGGTTACTTTTCCAGCACAGTTCGAGGTGCGCTGCTCAACTTTTTTGAAGATGGAATCAGCGTGGATCAGGCTAAGCTAAGATACTATCACACAGGTATCAACGGCGCTTCCTTCCAGAATCTCACACCCAATGACACCATCTTTGAGCGGATCAAGACGCTGCAACCTGACCTCATCATCATATCTTTGGGCACCAATGATGCGCAGGGGAACTATAATGCAAATAACTTCAGGAGCCAGATGAGCGGTTTTATGGACAGGGTTTTTGCCCAGATTTCCAAGCCGAAAATTATTTTTACACTGCCACCCGATACCTACAAAAGGAGAAGGCACAATGCGGATGTCGAGAAGGTGTGTGATGAAATCAAGACCTATGCGCAACAGCATGGTTTTGCCTGGTGGGACATGTATACGGTGATGGGAGGCGATAAATCCATCGTCAAATGGGAGAAAAACTCCTTGGCATCCAAGGATAAAATACACTTCAGCCCCAAGGGATATATGTTGCAAGGCTATCTCTTTTATCAGGCCATTATGCGTAGCTATCAAAACCTGGTAGGAGGGAGCTGGGAATGATGGAACTGCTGCAAGGTCTGCTCTATTCGCCGGATAATCCTCTGTTTTTCAACAGCGGCTTCTTCCTGGGTTTCTTCGTCGTAGTGATGCTTTTCTACCCCTTGGTGGTGAAAAACTTCAAGGTGCGCACCTGGTATCTGCTCATCTTTTCGCTCTATTTCTACTACAAGACTGGTGGACTCTATGTGATCCTCTTGGTTGTGACCTCGGCGGTCAATTTCTATTTGGGTGCCGGAATCTTCAAGGCAGAAACAAAAGCCAAAAAGCGATGGTTGATGATCCTAAGTGTGATCTGGAACTTGGGCTCCTTGGGCTATTTCAAATACACCAATTTCATCATCGACACCATCAACCAATTAGGCGGCAACCTCCCTCTTTTTGACATCTTCCTGCCCGTGGGCATCTCCTTCTTTACCTTCCAAACCATGAGCTACACGCTGGATATCTATTTCGGCAATCTGCAGCCACTGCATAGCTTTGCAGATTTCTGTTTCTTCGTGTCCTTCTTTCCGCAATTGGTCGCCGGGCCCATCGTGAGGGCCTCGTGGTTTATCCCTCAAATCAACAAAAAACTATCCCTGAATAAAGATCAAATCGCCTCAGCACTGGTCTTGATCATCGCAGGATTGATCAAGAAAGGCGTGATTGCAGATTACATCAGCATCAACTTTGTGGATCGAGTCTTTGATGCGCCGGAGCTCTTTTCGCCGCTGGAAAACCTGTTAGGCGTCTACGGCTATGGATTGCAGATCTATTGCGACTTTAGCGGCTATTCTGATATCGCTATCGGCCTCGCTACCTTGATGGGCTTCAACCTGCCGGTCAACTTCCGCGTCCCCTACATCGCCACTTCCATCACGGACTTTTGGCGCAGATGGCATATCTCGCTCTCCACCTGGCTCCGGGACTATCTTTACATCCCTTTGGGCGGCAATCGCAAAGGCAAGGTGAGGCAGTATATCAACCTGATGATTACCATGGTCTTGGGCGGTTTGTGGCACGGTGCAAGCTGGAACTTTGTGATCTGGGGCACTTTGCATGGCGTCGCTCTGGCTATAGATAAACTGCGCATCACTTTCATGGGCAAGAGAGAGCATCCGCCTGTGGCTAACGCATTGATCAAGGTCTTGGGCTGGCTGATCACCTTCAATTTCGTGAGCTTTACCTGGATCTTCTTCAGAGCCAGAGGCTTGGCCGCCGCAACGCTCATGATCCAGAGAATCTTCAGCCCCATGAGCTTAGACATACTCTCGCAGTGGATTCAGGGCTATCCGGTCGTTGCCTTCCTCATCGCCTTTGGCTACCTCATCCACTTCATCCCCCAAAAGTGGGATAAGGGCTACGAAATCGTGCTCAGACGCAGCCCCCTGATCCTGCAGTCCCTGATCTTGGCCGTCGTGATCTGGATTTTGTTCCAAGCCAAAAGCGCAGATATCCAGCCCTTTATCTACTTTCAGTTTTAAGTCCGGATAATCATCGAAAGCTTGCCCTGTCATCCGCTTTTCAGATAGCTTCGTTTCCTGCTTCTTCCTTGCTTACCCGCAGGGCGATGCCGTGGTGATACTCGGGTTTTTCCCGAGTGGCTCCGAGTAATCACCGGGTGGGTGAGTAAGGAAGGGGCAGGCTTCGCCTACCAATAGCCAGTTGTCAGTCACTGCGCTGGCCTCCGAGATACGCACTCCCTTTGCTGTAATACACATGTCCTGATTAGCTGGCAAATTGTTGATTTATTCTCTTGACTTTCTGATAGCTTTTTTTAAAATTGCACCGAAACACCAAATATCATAGGAGCCGCTTTGCAAGACGACCTTATCCTCGATTCGGGTTTTTTTGGATTTGAAGAAGACAACCTGAATCGCAAGCAAAAACATCAGCTTCGCGAAGGTGAACTTCGTGAGGTGACGATCCTTTTTGCCGATATTAAAGGCTTTACAGACCTTTCCTCGCAGCTTGATCCTGAGACAGTTCATCTACGCATGGATGAGCTGATGAAGATTTTCTCCCGCTGTGTGACCTTCTACGGCGGCTTTGTGGATAAATATATTGGCGATGCGATTATGGCTTTATTTGGGGCTAAACAGGCGAGTGAGCATGATACCGAGCGTGCTATCCGTGCGGCTTTGAAGATGATCGAACAGCTCAAGCGTTATAATGAAAAGTTGAAGGAGATTCCCAAATATAAAGATGTGGAGCTGCGCATCAGGGTGGGGATCAATACCGGGGTCGTGAGTGTGGGCAAGGTGGGGCAGAGCCGTGAAGGCGATTTCACCGTATATGGCCCTGAGGTAAACCTCGCTTCGCGCATGGAAACCAACGCCCCCGTAGGTCGGATCATGTTGAGCCAATACACCAAAGAGTTGGTGGATGATGTCTTTGATTTTGAATACCTGGGGGTTAGGGAGCTAAAAGGAATCGCGGAGCAGGTGGAGTGTTGGAGTCCTTTTGGCGTAAGTGCAGCCGGTTCAAGCCAATTAAAGAGATTTTCCGGCTCATTTTTGGGGCGCAGTTCCGAGCTGTCGCTTTTGAATGGGGCTTTGGAAGAGATAAGCTCTCAAGGCTGCCTGAAAGAGCACACAACAACTCTTCCACCTCCCAGGCCGATCATTTATGGCATCAAAGCAGAGGCAGGTTTGGGCAAAAGCCGTTTGGCCTATGAGTTTGTCCAAAGCCATCTTGGGCGGGCTGAGTTTTTGGACGCCGCTTGTGATGGGGTTAGCCCGACGCCGCTGCATCTCTTTGCGCGGCTGGTGCAAAAGTATTTTGGCATAAATGTGGGAGATGAGCCGCAAGCGAGATTGACCAAGCTCAAAAGCAGGTTTGTAGATTTGCAAGAGCGTGTGGATAAAGAGCTTGCAGAGCAACTGGACGATGCTTTTGCCATGATCGCCTGGCTTTTGGAGATCAGGGTGGAAGATGCAAGGCTGCAGCAAGCTGGAGAAGAGCTTTTGAAGCACCTCTTGATGGCCTTAAATGCCACTTTGGAAGCCATCATGCAGAGCTGTGACAAGAGTGGCAAGCCCTTGGTGTTGATTTTGGATGATCTGCAGTGGCTGGATGATATTTCCAAAGAGCTTTTGGGCAATTTGGTCAGCCGCATAAGTCAGAGCAAGCTTCCGAGCCTGTGGTTGCTCTTCTATAGACCCAGTTTTGAGGTTCCGGGCTTCCTAAAGCGCATGCGTGGCTGGCAGGAGCTGGAGCTCAACCCCTTGGACGAACACGATATCACCGAGCTGATGATGCTTTATACCAGGCAGTTAGCCCTCTCGGAGCGCAGCATTGAAGCGGTGGTCAAGCTGGCAGCGGGAAATCCCTTTTACTTGGAAGAGTGGTGCAATTATGTGAGCACTTTGCCGGAGCAAGAGTGGCAAGACCTGCCTGTGCCCTCCAGCTTGAATGCGCTGATCCAGTCTCGCTTGGACAGCCTGCCCAAAGCGCTCAGAAGTCTGCTGCAAAAAGCTGCAGTGATCGGTCAGGAGTTTTTGGTGGAGGTATTGCGTGAATTGGAGCGTAGCTTAGATGGCTCCACACCAGTGGAAGAAGGCTTGAACAGTCTGGAAAAACAAGCCTTAATCATCCCTCAGCCGGGATTTGAATACAGTGCTTACTTTTTCAAGCATATCACTACCAGAGATGTGGCTTACCATAGCCTCTTGGGCAGCAATCGCAAGCTTTTGCACCAATTGGTAGCTGAGGCAATTCAGAGTGTCTTCCCTGCCCGCCTGGACGAGTTTTCACATCAACTGGCTATGCACTTTCTAAAGGCGGACAAATACCAGGAAGCTCTTCCCTGGCTACGAAAAGCAGCTTCAAATGCGCAAAGAGCCTATGACAATTCCATGGCTTTGAAGCTCTATCAAACACTGCTGGATATCCTACCTGCAGATGACTATAAGGAGCGAGCAGAGGTGCTGCTTAACTGCTTGGAAATAAAGTGGTTGATAGGTGATTGGAAGGATATCGATGAAGCTATGAGCGTTTTGCAAAAATGGAACGATCAGGCGCAGGATAACTCCTTGAGATTTCACCAGTTGCGTTTTAGCGGCTCGCTTGCTTTTCAGCGTGGACAACGCGATGTTGCCAAAGAATACTGGGACAGGGCCGAACAATTGGCCAAAGAGGCTGATGATCCAGAACTGATCTGCGTGATTGAAAATCTGCTGGGCATTTGGTACTATTATCAGTTGCCCTTGGATGAGTCATTGTCCCGACATCAGCATAGCAAGCAGTTGGCTCGCAGCCTGCAAAACCATACTCAAGAGGCAAAATCAATCAATAACATTGGCTTGGTCTATCTCGAGCAGCAGAAATTGGATGAGGCCCAAGAAGCCTTCCGCCAGAGCATGGAACTGGCAGCCGAACACCGCATCCTCAAGGTCGAATCCGAGGCGATGGGCAATCTGGCTTACGTTTTGATCCAAACCGGAAAATATGACGATGCCATCTTCCACTTGAGCCGTCAACTGCAATATGCACAGCAGATCAACGACAAACTGGAGAGTATCCGTGCTCTGGGAAATATGGCTGATGCTTATAAGTGCTTGAAAAGATACCAAGATGCGGCTGCTTGCCTTGAGCATATCATAAAAATCAAGCAGTATTTGGGGGATGAGGAAGGTATAAAGGGTACAAGCAAGTTTTTAAAGGAAATTCTTGAGCTTGAAGAAAGCACTAAAACAGACTTTACAACAGACCCAACAACATATCCTACTAAGGAGGAATGATGAAAAAGCTATTTAGCCTCGTGTTGATTGCCCTCTTGGCAATAAGCGTACTGCCAGCTCAGAAGGCACTGGTCATCAGCAATGGTGGCCTGCTGAGCAAAGGCACATCCCGCCCCCATGAAGACGCCGCCCTGATCGATAGCACGCTGGTGAAGCTGGGCTGGGAAGTGCAGAGATACAGCGATCTCGACTCAAAGTCATTTAAGACAAACATCGGCAAGTTTGCTGCTACCGTCGAAGAAAACGAGCCGGTATTGGTCTACTTCAGCGGCACAGCGGTGCAAATTGAAGGCAAAAACTATCTGGTTCCGCAAGGTATTTTCAAGACTCAATCACAGTTTTTGGATGCTGCTCCGGAGTTGAGCTGGATTCTGAGCCAAATATCCAAAGCCAACATGAAGCTGGTCTTTTTGGATGCCTCACGAACACCTGCAAACCTGGTATTCAGGGTGGCAGAAGAGGGGCTGACCGGCATTCCCAAAATAGCAGGCAACACACTGCTGTTATACAGCACGCCCCTGAACACGATCCAGCCGGATCAGGAAGGGGAAAACAACCATCTGGCGCAAGCTCTGGCAAAAGAGATCCAGACTCCCGATCTGCCCATGCAAACTCTGAGCGATAGGATAATCACGCAGATGCGCATCTTACACGGCGGCAAAACTCCACCCATCCCCTTCAGCATCTCTACCATCGAGGCAGGCTGGAAGCTCAACCCGCCTCAGGAAGATGGCGAAATCAAACGCATCCTCAGAGCACCGACATTATTCAGGGGAAATATCGATGGAGGTGTGGCTCCATCCTTTTAGGAAGCTGATCTGGAGAGTTGAGCAGATATTGTGCTTGACATTAAAGCCTCCAATAGGAATTGGTCTTGCATAAGGTAATCATAATAAACTGACTTGGAGGAAGTCATGAACCAAAACTTGAAATATGGAACGATCAGCTCAACTGAAGCAATGGAACTGGAACACGAGTATGGAGCTCACAACTACCACCCCCTGCCAGTAGTATTGGCCAAGGGTGAAGGTGTCTTTGTATGGGATCCGGAAGGAAACCGTTATTACGATTTTCTCTCTGCCTATTCCGCCGTCAACCAGGGACACTGTCATCCCAAGATCATCAACGCTTTGATCGAACAAGCCAAGGTGCTCAATCTCACCTCCCGTGCGTTTTTCAATAACAAACTGGGTGAGTTTGAAATGTTTATAACCGAGTTCTTCGGTTACGAAATGGTTTTGCCCATGAACACCGGTGCTGAAGGTGTGGAAACCGCAATGAAGCTTTCACGCAGGTGGGGCTACGATGTCAAAGGCATCGAAGAAGATAAAGCCATCTTGGTCTTCTGCGAAGGAAACTTCCACGGCCGCACCATCTCAATCGTCACCGCATCCACCGATCCTGACTGCCGTAAGGGTTTTGGCCCCTTCACACCCGGGATCGTGACTGTGCCCTACAACGATGCTGCCGCATTGGGTAAGTATCTGGATGAGCACGGCAAAAACGTGGCCGCTTTTATCGTGGAGCCCATCCAGGGCGAAGCTGGCGTGTATGTGCCGGATGAAGGCTACCTGAAAGCCTGCTATGATCACTGCAAAAAGCACAACGTGCTCTTTGTGGCAGACGAGATCCAAAGCGGCCTAGCGCGCACCGGCAGAATGCTCACCGTGGATTATGAAGATGTGCGCCCAGACATCCTGATCTTGGGTAAGGCCCTCTCCGGTGGTGTGTTACCTGTTTCTGCCGTGCTTGCAGATAAGGAAATCATGCTCACCATCAAACCCGGCGAGCATGGCTCCACCTATGGTGGCTTCCCCATGGCTTGCGTCACCGCCAAAGCCGCTCTGGAAGTGCTGCGTGACGAAAAGCTGGCCGAACGTTCCTACGAGCTGGGAGTGTACTTCCGTGAAGAACTCAATAAGATCAATCACCCCATGCTTAAACTGGTGCGTGGTAAAGGCTTGCTCAATGCCATCGTGGTGGAACCCAGAGATGGCATGGAAGCTTGGGACGTCTGTGTGAAGCTCAAAGAAAAGGGCTTGCTCTGCAAACCTACACACCGTCACATCATCCGCCTTGCGCCACCCCTTGTCATTACCAAAGAACAGCTTGATGAATGTATCTCCATCATCAAGAGTGTGTTTGCCGAGCTGTAAGATAGAATTTCCTTGTTAAGAGTGAAATGTGCAGTAAATCCGGTGGAAACGCCGGATTTGCTGTGCTAATACGCTTTTGGGGCTATGAGATATGACTGATACCTCATTCCGCAGCGGCTGGGTAGCGATAATCGGCAAGCCAAATACGGGGAAATCTACCTTTCTCAACCGTATTTTGGGTGAAAAGCTCTCCATCACCTCGGCTAAGCCTCAGACTACACGCTACGCCATCAAAGGCATTCTGAATCGTGAAGATGCGCAGATTATCTTCATCGATACGCCTGGCTTTCTCAAGCCGCGTTATGAGATGCAGAGCCGGATGTTGGACATCGTGCATGACAGCTTCAAAGACGTTGATCTGGTGCTCTTTATCACCGATGTGACGGATTTTCCTACGGATTATGACAATGAAGTATTGCATATGCTGGCTAAGAGCTCGGCGCATCAGATTGCAGTGTTCAATAAGATCGACCTCAATCCGGATCTGGATCGGGAGGTGCTGATCGGGCAATTGCCTTCAAGGATAGAGGAAAGCCACTTTGTGAGCTGTACCACGGGTGAAAATGTGGATGAGCTGATGCAGAGCATCCTGAGGTATATTCCCCTCCATGAGCCCTACTATGAGCAGGATCAGCTCTCGGATCTGCCGGTGCGTTTCTTTGCCTCGGAAGTGATAAGGGAAGCTATATTTCACCACTATCAGCAGGAAATTCCTTACAGTGCTGCGGTGATCATCGAGCGCTTTCATGAATATCCAGATCAGGTGGTGATCGAGGCTCAGATTTGGTTGGATAGGCCCAGTCAAAAGGTGATCGTGATCGGTAAAAAAGGGGAGGGTTTGAGGAGGATACGGGAGTATGCTCAGGTGCAATTGAGCGAGTTTTTGGGTTTGCCGGTGCGGGTGCAATTGTGGGTGAAGGTTGTTCCCAATTGGAGGAAGAAGAAGAGTAATCTGAGGGAAATCGGCTTCTAAAATGCCTTGAAAGACTGTCTGTTGCCTCCGCTTGCTGTTTTTTCTGTTGACACAAAAGCGATAGCTTATAAATGTGAATTCTCCATAGTCCCCCATTCTTTTTCATCTTTTCAAATACAATTTCAAAGTGAGATTTATGCCTAATACAGATGCAACCAACAGCTTAAAAAAGCTGGGGGAAGAGAACGACACTGCCAAGGGAGCTGAGCTTCTCATGGCTGTTGATATAGGCAACAGCACAGTTGTTGTGGGCCTATTTGACGGATCAAGCTTGATCCGTATGCTGCGATTTGCCAGCAAAAAAAACAGCAGCTACGAGGATTATAGCATCCTCTTGCGACTGGAGCTCTCCCAGATGGACGATGTGGTCATCAGGAATATGGTGATCTGTAGCGTGGTGCCCGAGCTGACGGGTGAGTGGAAGAAGTTGGCAGAGAATGAATTTGGTGCATCCGTGTATGAAGTCAATGCTAAAAGCGACTTGGGGCTTAGTTTCAAGGTTGATGATCCCTCTTTCATCGGGCCAGACCTGATTGCCAACGCTTTTGCTGCGTGGAAGATGTATGGGCATCACTGCATTGTCATAGACTTGGGCACAGCTACCACAATCCAGGTTGTGAGCTGTGTAGGACGCTTTGAAGGTGGTGTTATCGTGCCCGGCTTGGAGCTCTCTCTCAAGAGCTTGGGTCAGGGTGCTTCACTTTTGAAGAAGATCGAGCTTGAGCGGCCTACAGAGCTGATCGGAACCAACACGCGTGAGTCTATCCTCTCCGGAATTGTGAACGGGCATGTCTATATGTTAAAAGGCTTTGTGCAAGAGCTGCAAAGCATCTATCCCAATGCAAAGG
>Ga0116178_10000583_pt1 | contig 32479 bp, 20 predicted proteins | sample AD_STIC12_MetaG_FD_89880 | JGI IMG/M metagenome (GOLD analysis project Ga0116178, IMG submission 89880) | Active sludge microbial communities of municipal wastewater-treating anaerobic digesters from USA - AD_STIC12_MetaG | ecosystem: Engineered > Bioreactor > Anaerobic > Digestate | place: USA...
GATGGGGTTTCGGACCCCAAGGGCTTCGAGGCACGGCACCGTCCCCTCCAGCAAATTGAGATCGAGACCTATTCGTACATGCGCAGCTTCTCCCTCATCGGCGCCCGCGGCCAGGTCGTCGTCGGCGGGGTCATCTCCGCTCTCAACGAGGCCCTGTCCGACAGCTTCCTGAAAGAGAAGCTCCCGGGCCTCGATCCCCAGAGCCTCAAGAAGCCGATCAAGAGCCGGGACTTCGTCGTCGTCCGCGACCGCCTGGCCGAGGGCTCGGCCAGCATGGTCGCCGGGATGATCTCCCAGCAGTCCCTGCTCATCCCCATCGTCCTGATGATGATCGTCATGTATTCCTCGCAGATGGTCATCTCGGCCGTGGCCATGGAGAAGCAGAACAAGACCCTGGAGACCCTCCTGACCGTGCCCATCAAGCGGACCTCGATCATCACGGCCAAGATGCTCGCGGCCGGGCTGGTCGGCCTGATCTCGGCGGGCGTCTACATGTTCGCCTTCAAGGGCTTCTACGGCGGCATCGGCGAGGAAGTCGCCCAGGCCGGGGCCCAGGCCGGCGGCCCCGCCCTGATGCAGAAGCTCGGCTTGACCTTCGACACGACCGGCTACATCGTTCTCGGGCTGTCGCTCTTCCTGGCCATCCTGGTCGCCCTGGCCCTGGCCATGATCCTCGGCGTCCTGGCCGAGGACTTCCGCAGCGCCCAGAACATGATCATGCCCCTCGTGTTCATGGTCATGATCCCCTATTTCGTCTCCCTGTTCGCGGACCTCGATACGGTCGCCCTGCCGGTCAAGATCTTCATCCTGGCCATCCCCTTCACGCACCCGTTCCTGGTCTCCCAGAACCTCTACCTCGGCAACTACGGGATGATCGCGGCCGGGCTCGGCTACATGGCCCTGGTCTTCGCCGTCCTGGTCGTCTTCGCGGCCCGGGTCTTCTCAACCGACAAGATCCTGACCATGAAGCTGCGCCTGGGCAAGAAGAAGACGGCCGCGGCCTGAATCGGCCCCGGGCCGGGCCCGCTATTTCTGGGCCCAGGCGCCGGCCTCGTTCTGGACCCACCAGCCGGGCTGGGCGCTCTTGGCCCACTCCTCGGCGAAGATCTTCTGGATCTTCTCGACCTGGCTGGCCTCGATGTTCAGGGCCTTGGCCACCTCGGCGTAGAGCTTGGTCCGGTCGGCGTTCTCGTCCTTGACGGCGTTGCGCAGGGCCGCCTTGGCCTGGAGGGCCAGGCCGGCCTCGTCGCGGACCTCGAGAAGCCCCTTGTTCGACTCGCCGACGTTGCCGGCGTCGAAATAGGGCTTGAGCGTCGGGAAGCGGCCCTTCATCGACTCCTTGAGGGCCCGGATGGCCGGCGTCGACACGCTCGTCGCCTCCTGGGCGTAGGCCGCGGGGACGAGCGAGAACGACGGGCCCGCCTGCGGCCCGGACAGCAGGCTCACGGCCTCGGGCGCCTTCTTCTCGGCGTCCGTCTTGCGGATCTCGTCGACGATCTCCGCGGCGGCCTGCTTGACCGTGGCCTCGGGGAAGTAGATGTTGACCGTGATGCAGGCCAGAATGAAGAGCAGGCCGACGGCCGCGGCCGTTCCCAGGGCGTAGCGCTTGTCCATGCTGTCATCCTCCTTGCGACGGGTCGCTATGTCCCCGACTGGCCGACCCGTTTGAGCCGGCCTGTCATCTCCTTGAAGCTGATGACTTTGTCGGGCTCCCGGTTCACCACATTTATACCAAAAAGGGCCGGTTTCTTCACCAGGTATTCGACGCCGCCCTCGTGGATCGTGCCGTTCAGGGTGAAGGTGTCGTTCCGGAGCCGGCTGACGATGCCCAGCTTCTCGTAGCGGAAGCCGCGGATGAAGCGCATGAAGAACCCGCCCGCCCCGCCCGAGGCCTGCTGGCCCGAGCTGAGCACGGTCAGGTTGTCCACGGCCTTGAGGCTGAACGTCTGGGCGACGCCCTTGCGCGGCACCGACTCGAGCCGGAAATCGAATCGGGCCGGCTGCCCGTAGGTGAGGACGAGGTCGCGGATCTCACCGTTGACGATGCCGGTCACCTCGCCGAAGGGGACCTCGTCGGTGACCTTCTTGAGGTCGAGCCCGACCAGGTCGACGTTGAGGGAGATGGCCCGGCCGGGGGTGAAGGGGTCGGCGACGGCGAGGTCGCGGAGGACGACCTTGCCGCCGAAGACCTCGGCCTCGCCCCGGCCGGAAACGCCGATGAGCTTCGTCCCTATGTCGAGGCGCGGGAACTCGGCCCGGACCTTCCCGGTCAGCTTGAACTGGGGCGAGGCGATGGGGAAGCGGGCGACGTCGAGGTCGCGCAGGGCGAGCGAGCCGACGCCCCGGAAGGTCCCGTCCGCGGGGTCGTAGCGGAAGGTCGTCCGGCCGAGCTCGAGCCGGCCGCCGTAGAGGTCGAGGGCGACGGGCTCGAGGCCCAGGGCGTTCGTCCCGCCGCGGAGGGCGATGTCGATGCCGGAGAGCGAGAGGTAGGCGTTCGAGAGCTCGCCGACGCGGAGGTAGCCCTCGTCGGGGAGACCGGGCTCGCCGTCGCCGGACGGCGGCGCGGCGGACTCGTAACGGACGGGGACATCGGCCGAGACGCCGGCGAGGAGCGTCTTGGTCAGGGGGCGCTCGAGGGCCGTGTCGACGAGCCGGACCCGGCCGTCGGCCGAGAGGGCGGGGCCGTCCTTGCGGAGGCGCAGGTCGGCCCCGAGCCGGCCCTCGAGCTTCATCCGGCTCTCCTCGGAGGCCCCGGCCTCGGTGTAGAGCGAATAGAGCGGGCCGAGGCCGAGGTCCGCGGCGAGGCGCAGGTCGAAAGCGGGGACCGGGCCCGGACGGGCCGTGCCGGAGGCGTCGAGCGCGCCGATGCCGGGGAGCAGGGCCCGGGCCGTGAGGCCGGCGACGAGGCCCGAGGCGCGGTCGTAGCGGCCGGAGACCGTGAGCGAGAGCGGGTGCTGGGACCAGGAGATGTAGACGGCCTTCCACAGCGACTCGCCGCGGGCGAGGTCGAGGCCGCCCGAGAACGAGAGCCCCGTCCGCGAGGCGGCCGCCTCGAAGCGCAAGGCCGGGTCGAGGTTCTCGCCGGCGATCGTGAACGAGGGGTCGTTGAACGTGGCCTCGGAAAGACCCAGGGTCCCCGAGGCGGTCCAGTCGGCGCCGGACCGACTGCGGCGATAGGCGAGCGACAGGTCGGCCTTCGCGGCCAGGTCCCACCCGGCGAGGGCGGCCGGGAGGAAGGGCGCGGCGACGGTCCGGAGGGCGGCGAGATCGAGGCCGCGGCTCTCGAGCTCGAGCCGGGCGGAGCGGTCCGCGCCGAAGCCGAGCCGGCCGGAGAGGCGGAGAGGAGGGAGGCCGGGGAGCCTGGCCTCGAGGGACGTCAGGGCGGCCTGGCCGGCGGCCAGATCGAGCGTTCCCTTGGCGGCCAGCGTCGCCTGTTCGAAGGACACGGCCTTTCCGTCGGCCGGGGCGTAGGAGACCCCGGAGAGACGGGCCTCTAGTTTGGAGACCGCGAGGGCCTTCCGGGTGCCCGCGGCGGCGAGACGGAGGTCCGCGACGGCGACGGAAACGCCGGAGACGGAAAGCCGGCCGACGGTCGAGCGGAGGTCGGCCGAGAGCCGGGGGTCGCCCGACGGGCCGGCCGCGGTGATCCGCCCGTCGGCGCGGACCCGGACCGGGCGCCCGCCGACGGTCTGGTCGAACTCGATGTCGCGGAGCGAGAGGGCGGCGTCGACGGCGTCGGCCGTCTCACGGCCGGTGCGGTGGAGGCCGTACGTCCCGGAAAGGTCGATCCGGCCGCGGAGCCCGGCCCCGGCGAGGGCGGCCGGCAGGCGCGGGCCGAGGAGAGAGGCGGCCCGCTCGAGGCTCTCGACGCTGGCCTCCGCCCGGGCCTCGACGAAGACGCTCGTCCCGACCTGGCCCGCGGCCGACGCCCCGAGACCGAGCAGGCCGGGCGCCGCGACCTCGAGGCGGGAGAGCGCGAATTCGCCGGACGAGCGGTCGAGCCGGCCGGCCGCCGCGACGGTCAGGGCGTCGAGGGCGTACTCGCCCCCGTCGTACGAGAGGCGGGGCGAATCGATCGTCAGCGCGGCTTCGAAGCGGAAGGGAGAAACGAGCCGCAGCGTCCCCGACGAGCGGAGGGCCGCCGTCAGCCCGAAGCCTCCGGCCGGGGCCGCGGCGCGGACGCCGGAACGGCCGATGGCGTAGGCGATCGTGTCGTCGGGGCCGGGCTCCAGCGTGATGTCGAGGCCATCGAGGTCGACCCCGAACGCGAGCATGGCCAGGGAGAGCCGGGCGCCGGTCAGGGAGACGCGCCCGGCGTAGTTCAGCGCGTCGGTCGCCTGGGTCAGGAGGGATTCGAGGTTGAATGGCTCTTCGGACAGGGCCTTCTGTTCCAGGCGGAACGAGAGGCCTTCTATCTCGACCGTGTCGAGGGCCGGCTTGACGCCCCGGACGAGCTTCCAGAAGCCGCCGCGGACCTCGAGCTTCGACAGGGAGACCGCCATCTCCTGATAGGGGTCCTCGCGGGCGAATTCGAAGGCCTCGACGGAAAGGCGCAGCGGGAACAGGGAGTAGTCGAGGCGGCCGAAGCGGACCGTGGTCCCGGGCGCCCGGTTGAGCCGGTCCCGGACGATCCTGCGGACGAGGGGCTTGTCGAAGACGACGAGGAGCGTGGCCGCGGCGGCGAGAAGGACCGCGGCGCCGAGAATGAGGCCGAAGGCCTTGAGCGCTTTCCTGACGGTGTTCTTCATCTCGCCGCCCTCCGGATTATATCAGACGGGGTCAAACCTTTAATTTTTTAATTTCCGCATCTCCCTTGCGTATGTGTGCCCCCCGCGTGTCAGAAATACCCAGACCGGCGTCTCGAAAAGACGCGGGAAATTAAAAAATTAAAGGTTTGACCCCTTCTTAAAGATGAGGGTGATATGGCCGTCGTGATCGGTGACGACGACCTCGCGGCCGCTGACCGGGGTCACCGTGTTGAGGAGGGCGACGCCGACGCGGTGCTTCCACTTGACCGCGCCGGTCGCGCCGTCGAGGGCCAGGAGCAGGCCGTTCTTCGTCCCGTAGAACAAGACGCCGTCCTTCTCGGCGAGCTGGGCCGAGTTGATGTCCTCGCCGAAGCCGGCGTCGGTCTCCCAGACGGTCTCCTGCCCGTCGGCCTCGGGATCGACCGCGGCGATGACGTCCTCGACCGCCCGCACGTAGACGCGCGCGCCGTCCTCCGAGAGCCCGATCGATTCACGGACGGAGATGTTGTCCGTGCCCCAGAGCTCGCGGCCCGAGGCGAGCTCGACGGCGGTCATCATGTGATCCGGGGCGACGATGAAGACCCGCCCCGCCGCGGCGACGGGCCAACAGGCCGCCGGGGCGTAGAAGGGGCTGGTCTTCTCGCCCTGCCAGGTCCAGGCCACCCGCCCGGTCTCGGCCTCGAGGGCGTAGAGCCGGCCGTCCCAGGCCCCGAAGACGACCTTCCCGGCGGCGACGAGGGGCCTCGCTTCGACGAAGCCGTCGATCCCCTCCTGGCTCCAGACGAGCCCGCCCGTCGCCAGCCGGATGGCCCGGAAGACGCGGTCGCCCGAGCCGATGTAGACGACGCCCCCGGCGACGGCCGGGCCGGACACGATCGGCCCGCCCGTCTGGACCTTCCAAACGAGCGTCCCCTTCCGGGCGTCGACGGCGTAGACGGCCCCGTCCGTCCCGCCGAAGACGACCCGGCCCTCGCCGACGGCCGGTGTCGAGTAGACCGGGTCGTCCGTCCTGAACTCCCAGGCGACGCTGCCGTCGGCGGTCCTCAGGGCCCGCACGGCGCCGGAAGCGTCGCCGACGACGACCGTGTCGCCCGAGACGGCGGCCGACGAGGCGATCGTCCAGCCGGCGTCGAACCGCCAGCGCGCCTCGACGTCCGGGTAGAGGGCGTTGACCGCGAAATCGGGCCGCGGCGGCGCGGCCGCGGGATTCGCGGCCCCGCCGGCCCGGGCCCGCCTCGACGCGGCCGGCCGGCCGCCCTTCCCGAGCGCGACGCGGTGCCACGGCGGCCTCGTCTTCCCGCCCCTCCGCTCGGCGAAGACGAGGCCCTTCCTGCCGAGCTCGACGACCGTGTAGCCGGGCGCCGTGTCCTTCGTCCCGATCGTCGCCCGGCCCATGACCCCGGCCAGGCCCTCGAAGTCGAGGGCCCGGTTGGCGTGGCCGTGCCCGCACAGGACGGCGGCCGCGGGGACCGCCTTCAGCATGTCCAGGACGACGTACCAGTTGTCGATCCCCGGGTCGAGCGGATAATGGGTGACGAAAACGACCGGCTTCGCGGCCGCGCCCGCCTCGGCCAGCCGCTCGCCCAGCCAGCGGACGTCCTGGGGCGCGAAGTGGCCGTCGCCCATCCTCAGGACGGGCCCCTGGGACAGGCCGATGAACCGGAAGCCGCCCGCCTCGAAGTCGAAGCGGTCGTCGCCCCACATGCGCCGGAAATCCGAGCCGCCCGAGTCCGACCACTTCGTGTCGTGGTTGCCGGGGATGATGTGGTAAGGGACGCGGAGGCCGTCGAGGATGTCCTTGGCCTCGCGGAAGTTGCGATAAAGCCCCATGTCGGTGACGTCGCCCGAAACAAGGACGAAGGCGATATCGGCCTGCTTGTTGATGTCCGCGACCGAGGCCCGGAGGTCGGCCGCGCCGCGCTCCGAGCCGACATGCGTGTCGCTCAGCCAGGCGAGGCGCAGAGGAGCCGCGGCCGGCGCCGCCCCTCCCGCCCCTCCCGCCCCCTCTCCCGCCGCCCCGCCGAGGCCGAGGCCGAGGCCGGCCCAGGCGCCGGCGGCGAGCAGAACGACGGGCAGCACCGCGAGGACGCGTCGCCGCCGCATCTTGGTCATGGAGCCGTCCGCAATTCCGTCCGGGGATCCGACTCCCCCAATCGTAGGGTTCCGGACGCGGCTTGTCAATCGCCGGGCCGGCCGAGAGCCTCAGCCGATGCCTCTCGACCTCGGATCCGGCCCGACCCGTTCCGCTTCTTTCTTCGTTCTTTCCAGGGTCTGGCCGCATGACGGCAAGCCGGCGGCGCCGGGGGATCGGCCTCGGCCGTCCCGGCCTAATTCCTATAAATCCTATAGTCTTTATTGACTTCATCCCCGAGGCCCGCTACAATCGCCCTATCGACACATGAAGACCGCGCCGATCCTGGTTCTTCTGCCCGCGCTTCTGGCCGGGCCGGCCGAGGCCGGACCCCCGGATGCCCGGCGCGGCGGCGAAGGGTCCCCCCTGCTGACCGCCCGGCTCGTCGTCGTCGAGGCGGGGGCCCCCGGCCCGGCCAAGCTGGGCCTTTACGTCGAGCTCGCGGCCGGCTGGCATCTCTACTGGGTCAATCCCGGGGACTCCGGGCTGGCCCCGAGCGTTCGCTGGGCCCTGCCCGAAGGGGCCGCGGCCGGCCCTCTGCGCCATCCCGTGCCCCGGAAGGCCCTCCGGGAGGGCATCGTCTCGCTGGAGCACGAGAACCCCGTCCTGTTCCTCTGCGAGATCGCGCCGCCGGCCTCGGGCTGGCCCGCCGGGCCCTGGAAGGCCTCCGCCGTCCTCGAGTGGATGGCCTGCCGCGACTCCTGCGTCACGGGGGAAACGGCGGTCGAGGCCCTCGTGCCGGGTCCGGGTCCCCCGTCCGCCCGGCCCGGATCGTTCGCCGAGGGGAAGGCCGTGTACGAGCGGTTCGGTCCGCTCTTCCCCCGTCCGCTGGCCGGCTCGGGAGTGACGGCCGGCCCCGCGCGGGCCGAATGGGACGGCTCGGCGTGGCGCGTCGAGGTCCCGCTCGTTGGAGAGCGCCGGGCCGCGGCTTCCGACTTCTTCGTCCATCCCCTCGACGGCTTCGTCATCGACAACGCCGGCGTCGCCTGCCGGGACGGCAAGATCGTCTGCCCTCTCGTCCCCTCCCGGGGCCCCGGCTCTCCGCCGCCGCCGGCCGTCGCCGGGGTCCTCATCGTGGACGGGATCGGGTACGAGCTCTGCGCCGCCGTTTCCAAGCAGGCCGCGCTCAAGTCACCGGCGGCCCGTCCTGCCGGGCCCGCCGGCCGTTCATATTCGTCGCCCGGACCCATTTTCGATGCCGCATGGAGGTAGAACCATGGCCTTTCCGCGACTCACCCGAACCGTGCTTGTCAGCCTGGCCGTCCTCGCCGCCGCCGGCCTCGCGGCCGCGGCCGCGGCCCAGGCGCCGCCCGCGGTCGGCGACCCCGCCCCGGCCTTCACGCTCAAGTGCCTGTCGGGGAACGATCACGCGCTGGCCGACTTCAAGGGCAAGATCGTCGTCCTTGAGTGGACCAATCCCGGCTGCCCGGTCGTCCAGCGCCACTACAAGGACGGCCTGATGCAAGCGGCCCAGAAGGCCGCCAAGGAGAAAGGGGTCGTCTGGCTGGCGGTCAACTCGACCAATCCCGGGCACGCCAACTACCGCGAGCCCGCGGAGCTCAAGACGATTTACGCCGACTGGCATGCGGCCTACGCCGTCCAGCTCATGGACGCCGACGGGACGGCGGGCCGGGCCTACGGCGCCAAGACGACGCCGCACATCTTCGTCATCGACGCCCAGGGCCGGATCGCCTACAACGGGGCCATCGACGACGACACCGGCGGCCGGAACGCCGACCAGACCAACTACGCCCTGGCCGCCGTCGACGCCCTCCTGGCCGGGAAGCCCGTCGCCGTGTCGGCGACCCAGCCCTACGGCTGCTCGGTCAAGTACAAGTAACAAGTACAAGTAAGGCGAGGCCGGGCGGGGGACGCGGCGGGCCCGGCCCCGTTTGACAACCCGCGGCCGGGGGACTATCCTCTCCGTCGATAGGACCACAGCAGAGAGGATCCTCCATGCGAAAGATCGTCGTCGTCGCGGGTCTCTTCGCCGCCGCGGCCTGCGCCGCCCGCTCGCCCTACGACCGGGCCTTCGTCTCCCGGGCGCTCGAGGAGCGGACGGGGCACGCGCTCGCGGCCGCCCCGAAGCCCGGCGAAGCGGCCCTGCCGCCGGGCGTCGTTCTCGAGGACGGCCTCAGCGGGGACGAAGCGGTGGCTGTCGCCCTTTGGAACAACCCCCGGTTCCGGGCGGACATGGCCGACCTGGCCGCGGCCAGGGCGGGCCTCATCGACGCCGGCCTCCTCCCCAACCCTCTCCTCTCCTACCTTCACCTGTTCGGGGTCAAGGGGCAGGAAGGCTACATCCTCTGGCCGCTCGACGCCCTGGTCCAGCGCCCGAAGAAGATGGCCGCGGCCCGGCTCGACGTCGAGCGGGTCGCCTCGCGCCTCGTTCAGGCCGGGTTGACGCTCGGCCGTGACGTCCTCGCGGCCTGCGCCGATCTCGAGCTGGCCCAGGCCTCGGCCGCTCTCGCCGCCGAGGACGCCCGCCTCCGCGGCGAGATGGCCGGGATCGCCGCCGCCCGCCTCCGCGCCGGCGACATCAGCGGGCTCGAGGAGTCGGCGGCCCGCGTCGCCGGCCTCCAGGCCCGGGAGGCGGCCCTCTACGCGGCCCGCGACGCCGAGACCGCCCGGGCCCGCCTCTCGGCCCTGCTGGGGTGGGGCGCGACGTCCCCGCCGTACGAGCTCGCGCCGGGGCCCCCGCCCGAGCCCGCGGCGGCCGCGCTCGACGAGCTCGTCGAAACGGCCTACGCCGCCCGCCCCGACCTCCGGGCCGCCCGGGCGGAGATCGACGCCGCGGCGGCGCGCCTCGGCTGGGAGAAGGCGCGCGTCCTCAAGCTCACCGCGACGCTCGAGGGCAAGGAAAAGGGCGACAACGGCGTCTTTTTCGGCCCGTCCGGCAAGATCGAGCTCCCCGTCTTCAACCGCAACGAGGGCGGCCGGGCCAGGGCCAGGGCCGAAATGGAGAAGGCGGCCCAGTCCTATGTCGCCGTGCGGGAGCAGATCCGGCTCGAGGTCGCGGAAGCCTTCGCCCGGCTCTCCGCCTCCCGCCAGGCGCTCGCGCTCCTCGAGGCCCAGGTCGTCCCGGCCGCCGCGGAAACGGCCGCCCGGGCGGAGAAGGCCTACGCGGCCGGTGAAGAGACCTATCTCTTCGCCCTGGAGGCCCGTCGCCAGCTCCTCGACGCCCGCAGGCGCGAGGCGCAGGCCGCCGCCGACGTGCGCCGGGCCGACGCCCAGCTCAAGTGCGGCCTGGGCTCCTACAAACAGTCCCCCGACGAAGCAAGTCCGGAGAAGTGAGGTCGGCCATGAGATACGACAAGAGCGTTCATCCCTTCATCCCGGTCCTGATCTCGGCCCTTCTCTGCGCGCCGAGCTGCGGCGGGCCGGGAAGCTCGGCCGCCAAGGCCCCCGCGCCGGCCAGGATCGACAACCCCGTCAAGGAAACGGACCTGACGACGGTGACGCTGACCGCCGAGGCCGTGGCCCGGCTGGGCGTCGAGACGGCCAAGGCCGGCGTCTCGTCCGTCCCGCGCACCCTCCGGCTCGGCGGCGAGATCGTCGCCCGTCCGGGCGGCCGGGCCGCTGTGACCGCTCCCTCGGCCGGCGTCGTCCTGGCCCCGAAGGACCGGCCGCTGCCGCTCGCGGGCGCCAGGGTGGCCCGCGGCGAGGCCGTCCTGCGCTTCCTGCCGCTTCCCGCGGACAAGGACCTCACGGCCGCCCGCAACGACCTGGCCGTCAAGGAGGCCCAGCTCGAGGCGGCCTCGGCCAAGGCCCGGCGGGCCGCCGATCTCCTCCAGGACAAGGCGGCCAGCGAGAAAGCCCTGGAGGAAGCCAAGGCCGAGCTGGCCGCCGCGGAGGCGGCCGCGAAGGCCGCCCGGGCCCGCTGGCAGCTCCTCGGCGCCGGCCCGGAGAACGCCCCCGTGGACGACCTCTCGACGCTCGCCCTCGTCTCGCCGGTCGCCGGCGTCCTGGAGAGGCTCGGCGTCGCGGCCGGCCAGACGGTCCCCGCCGGCGCCGTCCTGTTCGAGGCGGCCGACGTCGATCCCGTCTGGGTCCGGGTCCCGGTCTATGTCGGCGACCTCGCCTCGGTCGAGCCCAGGGCCGCCGCGGAAGTCCGTCCGTTCGGCCGGCCGGCCGAGGCCGCGCCTCTTTCGGCCTCGCCCGTCGCCGGACCGCCCCTGAGCGACGCCGGGTCGGCCTCGTCCGACCTCTATTACGAGCTCCGCAACCGGGACGGCGCGCTCCGCCTCGGCCAAAGGGTGGCCGTGACGCTGATCGCGAAGGGCGCCGAGGAGGCCCTGGCCGTTCCCGCGGCGGCGGTCCTCTACGACATGCAGGGCGGGACCTGGGTCTATGTCCGCTCAGCCCCGACGGTCTTCGTCCGGACCCGCGTCGACGTGCGGCACACCGTCGGCGGCCTGGCCGTCCTCGGCCGCGGCCTCGCGGCGGGGGCCGAGGTGGTCTCCGCCGGCGCGGCCGAGCTCTTCGGGACGGAATTCGGAGCCGGCAAATGATGAAGTGGATCGTCGGCACGTCCCTGCGGATCCGCGTCGCCGTCGTCGCGGTGACCGCTCTGCTGCTCGTCATCGGCACCCGCGTCCTCAGCACGACGGCGTTCGACGTCTTCCCCGAGTTCGCCCCGCCGCTCGTCGAGATCCAGACCGAGACGCCCGGGCTGTCGGTGCCCGAGGTCGAGGCGCTCGTCACCGTCCCCCTCGAGAACGCCCTCAACGGGACGTCCTGGCTGAAGACGGTCCGCTCGAAGTCGGTCCTCGGCCTGTCCTCGGTCGTCCTCTACTTCGCCGAGGGCACCGAGCTCATGAAGGCCCGCCAGCTCGTCCAGGAGCGGCTGGCCCAGGTCGCCCCCCGCCTGCCGTCCGTGGCCAAGCCGCCGGTCATCCTCTCGCCCCTCTCTTCGACCAGCCGGGTCATGAAGATCGGGCTCTCGTCGAAGACGATGTCCCAGATGGACATGACCACGATCGCCAAGTGGACCATCCGGCCCCGCCTGATGGCCGTCGCCGGCGTCGCCAACGTGGCCGTCTGGGGCCAGCGCGACCGGCAGATCCAGGCCCTGATCGATCCGCACAGGCTCCTGGCCCACGACGTCACCGTGGACGACGTCCTGCGGGCGACGCGCGAGGCCGCCGAGATCGGCGGCGGCGGCTTCATCGACACGCCCAACCAGCGCCTGGCCGTCTCCCACGTCTCGGCCATCCACGGGCCGGAGGACCTCAAGGACGTCCCGGTCGCCTGGCGCAACGGCGCGGCCGTGCGCCTCGGCGACGTGGCCCGGCTGGTCGAAGGGTTCCCGGCCCCGATCGGCGACGCCGTCATCAACGACGGCCCGGGGCTCCTGCTCATCGTCGAGAAGCAGCCGTGGGGCAACACCCTCGCGGTCACCCGCCAGGTCGAATCCGCCCTCGAAGAGCTCCGGCCTGGGCTCGCCGGGCTCGAGATCGACCCGACCATCTTCCGTCCCGCGACCTTCATCGAGATGGCCATCGCCAACCTCCAGCGGGCCCTGCTCATCGGCTGCGTCCTGGTCATCCTCGTCCTGGCCTTCTTCCTCTACGATTGGCGGACGGCCCTGATCAGCGTCCTGGCCATCCCGGCCTCGCTCATCGCCGCCGCTCTCATCCTGCGCTGGCGGGTCGGGGTCATCAACACCATGGTCCTGGCCGGCATGGTCATCGCCCTGGGCGAGGTCGTGGACGACGCCATCATCGACGTCGAGAACATCATGCGGCGGCTGCGGCTCAACCGGGGCCTGGACAGGCCCCGGCCCGCTTACCGGGTCGTCCTGGAGGCGTCCGTCGAGGTCCGCAGCGCCGTCGTCTACGGCAGCGTCATCATCATCCTCGTCCTGCTGCCCGTCTTCTTCCTGCCCGGGCTCGCCGGCTCGTTCTTCCGGCCGCTCGCCGTCACCTACATCCTGGCCATCCTCGCCTCGCTCGCCGTGGCCCTGACCCTGACCCCGGCCCTGTCGCTCATCCTGCTGCCCCGCGGCGCCGCCCGCCGCCGCGAGGAGGCGCCCCACATCACCCGGCTCAAGAGCCGCTACGGCCGGATGCTCCGTCCGGTCATCGCCAGGCCGGGCCGCGCGTTCGTCGCCTGCGGGGCCGTCCTCCTCCTGACCCTGGCGGCCATCCCCTTCCTCGGCGAGGAGTTCCTGCCGCATTTCAAGGAATACGATTTCCTGATGCACTGGGTCGAGAAGCCGGGGACCTCCCTCGAGGCCATGGCCCGCATCACCGAGCGGGCCAGCAAGGAGCTCCGGGCCATCCCCGGCGTGCGCAACTTCGGCGCCCACATCGGCCGGGCCGAGGTGGCCGACGAGGTCGTCGGGCCGAACTTCACCGAGCTCTGGATCAGCCTCGACCCCAAGGTCGACTACGACGCCACGGTGGCCCGGATCCAGTCCGTGGTCGACGGCTATCCCGGGCTCTACCGGGACCTGCTGACCTACCTCCGCGAGCGGATCAAGGAGGTTCTGACCGGCGTCAGCGCCACCCTCGTCGTCCGCATCTACGGCCCCGACCTCGACGTCCTGCGGCAGAAAGCGGAGGAGGTCAAGAGCGCCGTCGCCGGCGTCGCCGGCGTGGCCGACCTCAAGGTCCAGCCCCAGGTCCTGGTGCCGCAGGTGGAGGTCCGCCTGCGGCCGGAGGCCGCGGCGCGGTTCGGGTTGACGCCGGGCGAAGTGCGGCGGGCCGCCTCGACCCTGATCAAGGGCGCCAAGGTCGGCGAGTTCTACGAAGAGCAGAAGGTCTTCGACATCGCCGTCTGGGGCGAGCCCGCGGTCCGCTCCGACGTCGGGGCGGTCCGGGACCTGCCCCTGCGCACGCCTTCGGGCGGGCTGGTGCCGCTCCGGGACGTGGCCGACGTCGTCGTCGCCCCGATGCCCAACCAGATCGCCCGGGAGGCGGCCTCGCGCTACGCCGAGGTCACCTGCAACGTCCGCGGCCGCGACCTCGGCCGGGTCGCCCGCGATATCGAGGGCCGGGTCAAGGCCGTCGCGTTCGGGGGAGGCTACCACCCCGAGTTCCTGGGCGAGTACGCGGCCCAGAAGGCGTCCAAGAACCGCATCCTGCTGCTGTCGCTCGTGTCGCTCATCGGCATTTTCCTCATCCTCCAGGCCGACTTCGGCACGGCCCGCCCGGCCCTGCTCATCCTGCTCGGGCTGCCCTTCGCCCTGGTCGGCGGCGTCGTCGGGGTCTGGCTGACGGGAGGGGTCCTGTCGCTCGGCTCCCTCGTGGGTTTCGTCACGGTGCTGGGCGTGGCCGCCCGCAACGGCATCATGCTCATCAGCCACTACCGCCACCTGGAGCGGGAAGAGGGGGCGGCCTTCGGGCCGGACTTCATCGTCCGGGGAGCCCAGGAGCGGCTGGCCCCGATCCTGATGACGGCCCTGGCCGCGGCGCTGGCCCTGATGCCGATCGTCGTCGGCGGGAACAGGCCGGGCCAGGAGATCGAGCACCCCATGGCCATCGTCATCGTCGGCGGCCTGGTCAGCTCGACGGCGCTGAACCTGTTCGTCCTGCCCGCGCTCTTCTGGAAATACGGCCGGGGGCGCGGGGGGAGCCCGGCCGGTCAGGCCGACGGCCGGGAGGCCTGACCCGGATCGAGGGCGGCCGGCGGCGGGCTGACGACCTCGACCGGGGCGCCGCTCGCCGGGTGAGGGAACCCGATCTTCCAGGAGTGGAGGAGATAGCCGGTCGCTCCCGGCACCGCGGCCCATTCGTCGTCGAGGCCGTTCGCGCGCGGCTGGCCGCCGGCCCGGTAGAGGGGATCGCCGGAGAGCGGATGGCCGGCGAAGGCGAGATGGATGCGGATCTGGTGCGGCCGGCCGGTCGGGATGGTCACTTCGACGAGCGAGACGTTCCGCTCGGCGAACCGGCCCAGGACGCGGACCCGGCTCGTCGACGGGCGGCCGTCCGGGCGGCAGGCGTTGACCGTCGCCGGGTGCGCGTGCGCGACCGGCCCGATGGGCGCATCCACCGTGAACGCGTCCGGCATCGCCGTCCCCGAGGCCAGGGTCAGATAGACCTTGAGGACGCGCCGTTCGAACATGGCCTTGGCCAGGGCCCGGGCCGCGTCCCTGTTCCGGGTGAAGACGATCGCGCCGGACGTGCCCCGGCCCAGGCGGTGAAGGGGCGAACAGCTTTCGCCGTATCTCCGGCGGGCGAGGCGGAGCAGGGTCGTCTCCAGGAAGAAGCCCCCGGGCAGGACCGGCAGGCCGGCCGGCTTGTCCAGGACCAGCACGTCGTCGTCCTCGTAGAGCGCGCCGAACTCCGTCGGGGCGTCCGGCTCCCGCCACGGCGGGCGATGGTAGACGAGGAGGTCGCCGCGGCGCAGGATGTCGTCGGGCGAGGCCGTCCGGCCGTCGCGCGTCACTTCGCCGCGCCCGATCTTGGCCCGCCACTCCGCCTCGGAGGAATGCCGGTAGTTCCGGGCATAGAAGGAAAGGACGGTCAGGCCCTCGTCCGACCTGGCGACGCGGTCGGGATAGTCGTAGCCGCTGTTCATCGTGTTCCGCGCGGGCCGCCCGCCGGCGACGGCGATGCCGGGGAGGCCGTCCCGCCCCGCTTCACGCCTTGGAGGCGTATTCGCCGGTGCGCGTGTCGACCCGGATGGTCTCCCCGACGGCCATGTATTCGGGGACCTGGACGACGAGGCCCGTCACGAGCCTCGCCGGCTTGGTCCGCGAGGTCACCGACCCGCCCTTGACGGACGGGATGGTCTCGACGATCTCGAGGTTGACGAAGGTCGGGACCTGGAGCCCCAGGACCCGGCCCCCGGAGGAGATGGCCACGATCCCCTCGAGCCCCTCGGTGAGATAGGGCCATTCGTCCTCGATCTCCTCTTTCGCGAGCGTGAACTGGCCGTAGTCCTGGAGGTCCATGAAGGTGATGCCCGAGGCGTCGCCGTAGAGGTACTGGACGGGGCGGCGCTCGAAGTCGGCCTCGTCGAACATGTCGTCGCCGCGGAGCGACCGGTCGATCTTGCGCTTCGACTGCAGGTTGCGGAAGCGTATCTTGTAGATGGTCGCGGCGCCGCGGGCCGACGGCTTCTGGACCTTGACCGCCTCGACGACGTGGGGCTCGCCGTCGATCTCGACGACGTCGCCCTTTTTCAGGCCGGATGCGCTGAACACTGCGGCTCCTCGACTCTCCCGCTCGGGGATGCCCCCGCTCGCGGCGGGTGAAAAATGATAGTCCTCGGCCGAGAGGCTGTCAAGGAACCGGCCGGGCCCGGATGTTCCCCCGCGGCCTCACTTGGGCTTGGCGTCGAGGTTCTTCCAGTTCAGCAAGGCGTTGAAAATGAAGAAATAAGACCCGTGGGTCTGGCTCCGCCAAGCCGGGTTGAAGCTGAACAGGACGACGTGGCCCTTGCCGATCGCCGCGTCGGCCAGGGCCGGTGTCCCGGCCAGGGCCTCGCCGCCGTCCAGGCCGCCGCTGATGAGCAGCTCGCCGGCCTTCCGGGCGAAGCTCAGGACGACCCGCGCCCGGGCCGGCGGCGTCATCGCCGGGCGCGCGCCCGGCTCCGGCGCTGCCTCCGCGGCCTGCTTTTCGGCCTTGCGGAATTCCTCGATCGTCTTCTGGCCGAGGTCTCGGGGACGGCCCTGGATGACGTCCGGGTCGCCCGCGGCGCCGCGCCCCGAAGGCCGGCCCGTCTGCGGGCCGCCGAACCCGGGCATCATGCCCCGGCCGCCGAAACCGCCGGCGGCGAAGACGGGCGCCTGGCTGAAGTAGATGCCGAGAGTGTCGTCGTATCCGTAGGCGAGCGGGCTCGTCCGGTCGTCGAGCTCGGCCTTGTAGACGCCGCCGCGGGCCCACAGGTTCGGGGTGTCCTTGACGGCCAGGCCCTGGGCCAGCCCGAAGTGGATGGGCAGGGCCGAGCTCGAGCCCAGGGTGATGAAGACGCCGCCGTCCCGCACGAAATCGCGCAGGTGCAGGACGCCGTCGAGCTCGATCCCGCCGCGCATGTCGCCGGTCGAGTCCTGGACCCCGATGTTCGGGGTGAGCGGCGTCTTCTTCCAGGGCAGGGGCTTGTCGCCCGAGAGCCCGTTGACGACGCTCAAGGCGTCGGGCGACGAAGGCCCGAAGATGATGACGTCGTACTTGTCGCGGAGCCGGGCGTCGTCCCGGACGGCGTGGACCGAGATGTAATCGTAGGGGATGCCGCACTCGTCGAGGGCGATGCGGAGCCAGCCCTCGGTCTGGGTGTTCTGCCAGGTGTGCATGACCGCGACGCGCGGGGCCCCGACCTCGTGCATCGGCACGGCGGGGACGGCCGCGGCGGCGACGGCCGAGAAGCCGAATTCCTTGGCGGCCCGGTCCAGGCGGGATTCGAGATCGCCGGGGTTGTCGGCCGGCTTGATGACGAACGAGCCGGCCCGGAACTTGCGGCCCTGGGCCTCGAAGTCCTTCTCGGCCGCCTGGATCTTGAGGTCCTTGTGGGCGAAGCGGAACGTGGCCAGGGCGTTGTCGGCGTTGTGGTTGACGAGATAGGCCTGGACCGCGCCCTTGGCCAGCCGGACGACGCCGCCGGGAGCGGCGACCTCGCCCTGGACCAGGGTCATGGGCGCGTCGAGGACGGCCGTGTCCTCGACGCGGACGGTCTTGACGTTGTAGAGCGGGCCGAGCGTCCAGCCGACGTCGTCATAGGGCCGGGGGTCGTTGATGTTGTAGTACTGCCTGTCGAGCATCAGGTCGGCCATGCGCGAGTACGGCTGGTCCATGCGGACGACGTAGCTCCCGGCCGCGAAGGTCGCGTCCTTGACCTTGAAGGCCTTGTCGGCCCGGTGGACCTCGACGCCCTGGGCCTGGAGCCGGCCCAGCAGGCGGGCCTGCTGGCCGGGCCGCGGGTCGTCGCCGGGGAAGACGTAGGCGGCCGGCCCCTCGGCCCGGGCCTTGGCGATGGACCGCTTGGTCTTGAGGAGGAAGCTCTCCAGGAACTTGTCCTTGAGCGTGGCCACGTGGTTCATGCCGATGAGCACGCCGCTCTGCTGGAGGTTGACGTTGTTGCGCATCGACCAGAGCGTCGAGCGCAGGGGCGGGTTGGGCCGGAACCAGGCCCGGTCGGGCGAGGCCGAGACGACCCGGGTCGAGGCGTCGCCGGCGCCCTGGGTCTCGTAGAACCGGCCGATGGCGTTGTGGCCGTTGGCCGCGTAGAAGGCGTAGCTCGGGGCCCAGCCGTCGTAGAAGCCGTGGGTCCAGACGCCCGGAACGCCCATCTTGGTCAGCTCGTCGACCTCGCGGTAGGCCAGAAGGCTCCACTCGTCGACGGTGATGGGGTCGAGCCAGGCGTTGTAGGGGCCCTCGCCCGTCGAGATGTAGAGGAAGGAGACCGACTCGTGCAGGTCGTGCATGACGAGCGGGTGGTAGTCGAGGAAGACCCTCATGATGTACTGGCTGAGCTTCAGGGACAGCCCGAGGTTGTCGCGGTTGTTGTCGTGGGAGACGTACTTGCCCCAGTAGGCGAGGCGCGCCGAGACGTCGGCCTTGGGGTCCTTGCGCTTGGCCATGCCGATGTCGACATACTTGTCGCGGCCGTCCGGCTCGAGGACGGGCGTGATCAGGGTGATGGAGTTCTCGCGGATGGCCTTGACGAAGGGCGACTCGTCGACGGCGATGCGGTAGGCCAGCTCCATGAGCATCTCGACCGAGCCCGTCTCGCCGGAGTGCAGGCCGCCGGTGGCCCAGTACATCGGCTTGGCCTCCTTGAGGAGCGCCTGGACCTCGGCCTCGGGGAGACGGCGCGGGTCGGCCAGCTTGGCGTTGATGGCCTTGTACTTGTCGAGGTCCCTGATCGTCCCCTCGTCGGCGACGGCGACGACGATCCAGTCGCGGCCCTCCTCGGTCTTGCCGATGTCGAAGACCTTGACCCGGGGCGTCGCCGCGGCCAGGGCCCGCATGTACTTGTAGACATCGGCCGTGTAGCTCAGGACGTCCCTGGCCCCGGCGATGTGGCCGAGGACCTCGAGCGGCGTCGGGACGCCCTCGGCGTAGGGCAGGTGGTCGACGTATTTCGTGGCGAAATGGGGGTCGGTCGTGAACTCGAGGATCTTCTTGGTGTACTCCTCGTGGACCTTCTGCTGGGCCGGGGCCGGACGGACGGCCAGGCCGAGGCACCAGGCCGCGGCCAGGGCGAGGCTCAGGACGGCGCGCGTTCTTCGCATCGTGGGGCTCATGGACGACCTCCTCCGCTCGGGGCGTTGACATCGGGAACATACTCGTTTCGCCCGGCCGGGTCAAGCAGATGAGGGCCGCCGCCCCCGAGACGGGCGAGGCGGTGATATGATAGGATTCCAAAAGGGAGATTTCTTGTGGGCCCGGGAGGCCGGCCTGAGGGAGAACATGAGAACACGCGTGAACCGTCGGCCCTTGATCCGGATCTCGGCCGTCGCCGTCGTCGCCGTCGTCGCCGCCTCGCTCTCCGCCGGGCCGGCCCAAGCGCCGGCGCCGGGCGCCAAGCCCGGCGAGCTCACGGCCGAGGCCAAGGTCGACCGCGTCTTCGAGCGCTTCAACCGCAGCGACACGCCCGGCTGCGTCGTCGGCGTCGCCGCCGGCGGCAAGCCCGTCCTGGTCAAGGCCTACGGCATGGCCGACCTCGAGCGCGGCGTCCGGCTGCGCCCGGACTCGGTCTTCGAGTCGGGCTCCGTGGCCAAGCAGTTCACCGCGGCCGCCGTCGCCCTCCTCTGCCGGGACGGCAAGCTCTCGCTCGACGACCCGGTCCGCAAGTACGTCCCGGAGGTCCCCGATTTCGGGCCTCCCGTTCTGATCCGCCATCTCCTCAATCACACCAGCGGCCTGCGCAGCCAGTGGTCGCTCCTGGGCCTGGCCGGCCGGCCGACGGGCTGGGCCGTCCACACCGTCGAGGAGATCCTCGAGCTGGTCGGCCGCATGCGGGAGCTCAACTTCAAGCCCGGCGACGAATACCTCTACTGCAACACCGGCTACACGCTGCTCGGCGTCGTCGTCGCCCGCGTCTCCGGCAAGACCCTCGACGCCTTCTGCCAGGAGCGGCTTTTCAAGCCGCTGGGGATGACCCGCACCCGGTGGCGCGAGGACTTCCGGACGATCGTCCCCGACCGGGCCACCGCCTACGGGCGGCTGCCAGACGGCCGGTTCTTCACCAACATGCCCTTCACCAGCGTCATCGGCAACGGCGGGCTGTTGACCACGGCCGGCGACCTCCTCCTCTGGAACGGGAACCTCGACGAGCCGCGCGTCGGGGGCCCGGCCCTGGTCGAACAGCTGGAAACGCGCGGCCGGCTCAACGACGGCTTCGAGCTCGAGTACGCCCAGGGACTCGTCGTGACGGCGTACAAGGGCCTGCGCGAGGTCGGCCACGGCGGCTCGACGGCCGGATACCAGGCCTTCCTGGCTCGCTATCCCTCCGAGCGGCTGTCGATCGCCGTCCTGAGCAACCTGAGCGGGTCGGGGCCGGCCGGCCTGGCCCGCCAGGTCGCCGACATCTACCTGGCCGGGAAGATCGAGGAGCCGGCCAAGCCGGTCGCCGCGGCCGTGCCGGCTTCGACGCTCAAAAAATACCTCGGCGTCTACCGGGAGCGGCTGACCGACGCCGCGATGCGGGTCGAGCTCGACAAGAACGGCAAGACCCTGCGGTTCTCCGGCCTGCCGGCCCTGCCCCTGTCGGCGACGACGTTCATGACGCCGGACGGCTCGAGGCGGTTCGTCTTCGAGCCCGGCACGGCGGGGTCCTCTTTCAAGATCACCGACACGACGCCCGGGGCCAGGCCGCGGCTGTGGGAAGCGGCGCCCCCCTTCGCCCCGCGGCCCGCCGACCTCGACGCCTTCGCCGGGGCGTATTACAGCTACGAGATCGACACGACCTACACCCTTTTCGTCAAGGACGGCAGGCTCTTGGCCCACTTCCGGCCCGCCCAGCTGATCGTCCTGAGGCCCATCTACGACGACGCCTTCGAGTCCGACGAAGACGTCTTCCGGTTCAGCCGCGACGCCTCGGGCCGCGTCGACTCGTTCCGGGTCTACGCCGGCCGGGCCTGGCGCGTCCTGTTCGGCCGGATAAGCTAGCGGACGGAGGTCCGGAGGGCGAAACGCCGCTTCGCTCCTCGCTCCGCGACTTGACACGCGGCCCCGGCCCGGGTATCTCTTGTCCCGGGAAAACGACCATGGCCGCCCGCACCCGTAAGCTGCTGTTCTTCGACTGCGAGACGACGGGCCTGCCGGGCGTCCGCTTTTTCACTCCCGCGGTCGTCGACGAGTGGCCGCGCCTCGTCCAGATCGCCTGGGCCGGCTACGGCGTCCGGGGCCGCGAGCTGGAGTCCCGGAGCCGCATCGTCAAACCGGAAGGGTTCCGCATCCCGGCCGAGGCGACCCGGATCCACGGCATCTCCCACGCCCGGGCCGTGCGGCAGGGCCGGGACCTGGGCCGGGTCCTGGACGAGTTCCTCGAGGCGGCGATGGCGCCCGGAACGACCCTCGTCGCCCACAATCTCGATTACGACCGGAATGTCGTCGCCGGCGAGCTCGTCCGGACCGGAAGGCCGCTCGATTTCCTGGGACTTGGCGGGTTCTGCACCATGAAGAAATCGACGGACATCTGCCGGATCGCCCGCCCCGGCGGCGGCTTCGGCTACAAATGGCCGACCCTGGAGGAGCTCCACACCTTCTGCTTCGGCTTTCCCTACGACGGGGCCCACGACGCGGCCAACGATATCGGGGCCTGCGCCCGGTCGTTCTTCAAGCTCCGCGCCGCCGGCCACTTCCGGCTTTGAGCGCCCCCGGACGGGAAAGGCCTACTTGACCGCCCACTCGTGGACGCCGGCCGACCACTTCTCCTGGAGCCGGACCTCGAGGCGGAGGGCCTTCGTCCGGACCGGGGCGAACCGGACCGTGTTCCAGGCGTCCTTGGCCGTGCCGTAAGGGCCGGCCGTCCTGACCGGAAGCCAGCCGCCCCCGGTCTCGTAGAGGACGCGCCAGGAGGCGGGGACGCGGCACTCGCCGCCGCCCGTGTCGTCGAACCAGAAGACGGAGGCCTCGGAGACGCGGACAGGGGCGTCGAAGGCGTACTCGATCCACTCGGTCGTGCCCTTCTTAGGCCACCAGTGCATGTGGCCGGCGGCGTCGTCCGAGCTCTCCGGTTCGAAGCCGTCGGCGGCGCGCCGCGGATCGACGGCCCCCTCGGAGGCCGTGACCGCGGCCTTGGCCGCGAGGCCGGGCTCGCGGGCGACGCGGGCCTTGCCGGGCTCGCGGGCCAGCCAGACGGCCATCTCGCCCTTGCCGCGGTTGGCCCAGGCGTAGTACGGGATGAGGGTGATGGGTCTCTTCTCGGTCACGGTCCGGCCGGCCTTCTCGCTGACGGCCTCGGCTTCGCCCGTGACGACGACGACGCCGCCGAGGAGGTCCGGCCGCGGCTCGGCCGCGAGCGCGGCGCCGTCGGGGAGGACGAGGTTCGAGGCCCGGCCGCCGTTGTCGGCGCCCTCGGCGCAGTAGACGAGCGGGCCGCGCTCGATAGCGACGCGGCCGCGGTCGGCCTCGACGGCCTCGTGGGCGACGACGCGCCGGACGGGCATGGGCAGAGAGAGCTCGACGACGTCGCCGGGCGCCCAGGCCCTCGCGATGAGCGCGTAGCCCTTGTCGAGACCGTGGAGCAGGTCGACGTCCCGGCCGTTGACCCTGAGGGACGGGACGCCCTCGGCCGGCTCGGTGTAGGCGTAGAGGTCGGTCGGGACGGGCTTGCCCAGGGCCCAGCCGGGAATGCGCACGGCCAGGGTGAACTCGGTCTCGCGGGCCGGCTTGACCTCGATCCTGATGTCGCCCCGCCAGGGATACTCGGTCGTTTGGACAATCTCGAGGCCGGTGCCGGCCACTTTCATCTTCCCCGTCCCCTGGGCGAAGAGGTTGATGTAGACGCGGTCCTTCGTCGCGGCGTAGAAATAGCCCGGGACCGAGGCCAGGACGCGGGCGACGTTGGGCGGGCAGCAGGCGCAGCTGAACCAGGGCACCCGCTCGTGCTGCCCGAACGAGGCCAGGGGGTTGGGATAGAAGAAGCGGTCGCCGGAGAGCGAGATGCCGGAGAGGACGCCGTTGTAGAGGATGCGCTCCATGACGTCGGCGTACTTGGCGTCGAGGGCCAGGCGCTGCATGCGCGAGTTCCAGAGGAAGGTGGCGATGTTGGCGCAGGTCTCGGCGTAGGCGGTGAGGTTCGGCAGGCGGTAGGGCGGGCCGTAGCCCTCCCAGCCGCCCGCCGCGCCGATGCCGCCGGTGATGTAGAGCTTGGTCCCGGCCATGTCGGCCCAGATCCTGTCGAGGGCGGCGACGTAGGCGGCCTCGCCGGTCAGGGCGGCGACGTCGGCCGCCGCGGCGTAGAGGTAGCCGGCCCGGACGGCGTGGCCGACGGCCCCGGTCTGCTCGACGAAGGGCTCGTGGTCCTGGGCGTACTCGCCGTAGAGGAGCCGGTCGCTCCCGTCGCGGGCGTTCTCCCGGAAGGGGACGCGGCCTTCCGTCCTGCCCCGGGCGTCGATGAAGAACTTGGCCAGGTCGAGGTACTTGCGCGCCCCGGTGACGCGGTAGAGCTTGACCAGGCCGATCTCGATCTCCTCGTGGCCGGGCGGGTTCGTGCGCTTGCCGGGGCCGAACTCGCGGGCGACGAGGTCGGCGCTCTTGACGGCGACGTCAAGCAGGCCCTTCTTGCCCGTGGCCTGGAAGTGGGCGGCCGCGGCCTCGTAGAGGTGCCCGATGTTGTAAAGCTCGTGGCTCATGTAGAGGTGAGACCAGCGCTCCCGGCCAACCCAGGGCTGTGGCGGCGGGCCGCCGATCGTCCGGGCGGCGTAGAGGTAGCCGTCGGGCTCCTGGGCCTCGGCGATCTTGGCGATGAGCCCGTCAAGGTAGCGGTCGAGCCCGGGGTCGGCGTGGGTGGCCAGGGCGTAGGAGGCCGCCTCGATCGTCTTGAAGACGTCGGAATCGTCGAACGGGTAGCGGCTGCGGTACGTGCCGCCCGCCGCCCCTCCGAGGGCGGCCGCGGCCAGGTCGAAGTTCTCGATCCGCCCCGTCTCCTCGCTCTGCCTGAAGATGTGGGGGATGGTCACGGTGCGGTTCGTCTCCAGGCGCGGCGCCCAGAACGCGTCCGTGAGGCGGACGTCGGTGAAGGGCACCGGCGCGGCCGGATAGTCGGCCTTGGGCGCCCCGGCGCAAGCGGCGATGCCCAGGGCCAGGCCCGCGAGGGCCGCGGCTAAATGGGGGACATGATACCTGTTTCCCAATTTCTCCAGAGCCACTATCGTCCGCTTTATCATGATCGCCTCCCCCGGTCAAGCGCGAATCCGCCCCCGTCGGTTCAATAATTGGGAAACAGGTATCATGTCCCCCGGTTGCCCCGTCGCGGCCCCTGAGTATAATGGGCTCATGAAGAACTCCAAGTACGCTCTCGGCCTCGATTTCGGCACCAACTCCGTGAGGGCCCTCATCGTCGACGTCGGGAGCGGCAACGAGGTCGGGACGGCCATCTTCGATTACCCGAGCGGCAAGGCCGGCATCCTCCTCGACCCCAAGGACGCCAACCTGGCCCGCCAGAACCCGGCCGACTGGATCCTCGGCGTCGAGAAGGCCGTGCCCGCGGCCCTGGCCGAGGCGAAAAAGAAGGTCAAGGGCTTCGATCCCGCCGCCGTCGTCGGCATCGGCGTCGACACGACCGGCTCCACTCCGCTCCCCGTCGACCGGGCCGGCAAGCCCCTGGCCCTCTACAAGGAGTTCAAGCGGAACCTCGACGCCCAGGCCTGGCTGTGGAAGGACCACACCGCCCACGCCGAGGCCGCCGAGATCACGGCCCTGGCCGCCGCCGAGCGCCCCGAGTACCTGGCCAAGTGCGGCGGGACCTACTCCTCCGAGTGGTTCTGGAGCAAGATCCTGCATTGTCTCCGGGTCGCGCCCAAGGCGGCCTCGGCCGCGTTCTCGTGGGTCGAGTTCGCCGACTACATCCCCGGCCTCCTCACCGGCGTCACCGACCCGCTGAAGATGAAGCGCAGCCGCTGCGCCGCCGGCCACAAGGCCATGTTCAACGCCAAGTGGGGCGGCCTGCCGGCCAAGGCCTTCCTGGCCAAGCTCGACCCGCGCCTGGGCGAGCTACGCGACCGCCTCTACGACAGGACCTACACCTCCGACGTCGCCGCCGGCGGCCTGACCGGGGAATGGGCCAAGAAGCTCGGCCTGCGCCCCGGCATCCCCGTGGCCGTCGGCGCTTTCGACGCCCATCTAGGCGGCGTCGGCGCGGGCGTCGGGACCGGCCGCTTCGTCAAGATCATCGGCACCTCGACCTGCGACATCTGCGTCTGGCCGGCGGCGAAGAGGCTCCCCGACATCCCCGGCCTCTGCGGCATCGTCGACGGCTCGGTCCTGCCCGGCTATCTCGGCCTGGAGGCCGGGCAATCCGCCGTCGGCGACATCTTCAACTGGTTCGTCGACGTCGTCGAGCCCGGCGGCCCGAAGAGAGGCTCCCACGCCGCCCTGACCCGCGGCGCCGCCGCCCTCGAGCCCGGCGAGTCGGGACTCCTGGCCCTCGACTGGCACAACGGCAACCGGACCGTCCTCGTGGACCAGCGCCTGACCGGCCTTATCCTCGGCCTGACCCTGCACACGACGCCGGCCGAGATCTACCGGGCCCTGGTCGAGGCCACGGCCTTCGGCGCGCTGACCATCATCCGCCGCTTCGAGGAATACGGGGTCACGGTCCGCGACGTCGTCAACTGCGGCGGCATCGCCGAGAAGAACCCCCTGGTCATGCAGATCTACGCCGACGTCACCGGGTTGCCGATGCGGGTGGCCCGCTCCGGCCAGACCTGCGCCCTGGGCGCGGCCATGGCCGGGGCCGTGGCCGCGGGCAAGCGCGGCGGCGGGCACGCCACGTTCGCCGAGGCCCAGGCGGCCATGGGCGGGCTCAAGCGCGCCGTCTTCAAGCCCGTCGCCGCCAGGCACGAGGTCTACCTCGAGCTCTACGCGCTCTACCGCGCGCTCCACGACGCCTTCGGCGCCAGGGACTGGACCGGGAACCTCCATCACGTCATGAAGGAGCTCCTGGCCATCAAGGACCGCCAAAGGAGATAGCGATGCTGCCGGATCTCAAGGAAGCCGTCCACAAGGCCAACCTCGACCTGACCCGCTCGGGGCTCGTCTTCATGACTTTCGGCAATGTCAGCGGCATCGACCGCCGCAAGGGCATCGTGGCCATCAAGCCGAGCGGGGTCGACTACGACACGATCAAGGCGGACGACATCGTCCTCGTCGACCTCGAGGGCCAGGTCGTCGAGGGCTGGCTCAACCCGTCCTCGGACACGTTGACCCACTGCGAGATCTACAAGGCCTTCCCGGACGTCGGCGGCGTCGCCCACGCCCACAGCGTCCACGCCACGATCTTCGCCCAGGCCCGCCGCGAGATCCCCTGCTACGGCACGACCCACGCCGACCATTTCCACGGGCCGATCCCCCTGACCCGCCTCCTGGCCGAGACCGAGGCGGCCGAAGGCTACGAGAAGAACACGGGCAAGATCATCGTCGAGCGCTTCGCCGGCCTCGATCCGATGTCCCTCCCGGCCGTGCTCGTCGCCGGGCACGGGCCCTTCGCCTGGGGCCGGACCCCGGCCGACGCGGTCGAGACGGCGGTCATCCTCGAGCAGGTGGCGACCATGGCCTTCGGGACGATCGCCCTCTCGCCGCGCCTGGCGACCCTCGACCGTCACATCCTGGACAAGCACTACCTCCGCAAGCACGGCCCCGACGCCACCTACGGCCAGAAGAAAGGGGACGAGGCATGACGAACATCCCCGAGGCGCGCCTCGGCCTGGTCGCCGTGAGCCGGGACTGCTTCCCCGTCGAGCTTTCGCGCCGCCGCTCCCTGCGCGTCGCCGACGAATGCCGCAAGGCGGGCCTCGCCGTCACCCTCGTCCCGACGGTCGTCGAGAACGAAAGGGACGCCCTCAGGGCCCTCGATGAGCTGCGGGCCGGGAGCGTCAACGCCCTGGTCCTCTACCTCGGCAACTTCGGGCCCGAGACGCCGACGACGCTCCTGGCCCAGAAGTTCGACGGCCCGGTCATGGTCGCGGCCGCGGCCGAGGAATCCGGCCGGGACCTCGTCGACGGCCGGGGCGACGCCTACTGCGGCCTGCTCAACAACTCCTACAACATGGGCCTGCGCCGCCTCCGCCCCCACGTCCCCGAGCGCCCCGTGGGCACACCCGTCGAGGTGGCCAAGACGATCGGGGAGTTCGCGCCGGCGGCCCGGGTCCTCCTGGGCCTGAAGAAGCTCAAGATCTTCTCCTTCGGCCCGCGGCCGCAGGACTTCCTGGCCTGCAACGCGCCGATCAAGCCCCTCTACGACCTCGGCGTCGAGGTCATGGAGAACAGCGAGCTCGACCTCTACGACATCTTCCGCAAGGCCGAGAGCGACGCCGAGGTCGAGGCCGTCGCGGCCGACATGGCCAAGGAGCTCGGCGCCGGCAACGCCTATCCCGGCCTCCTGGGCCGGCTGGCCCGGTTCGAGGTGGCCCTGCTCAAGTTCATGGAGTCGAACCTCGGCGCCTCGGAGTTCGGCGTCTTCGCCAACAAGTGCTGGCCGGCCTTCGAGAGCCACTTCGGCTTCGTCCCCTGCTACGTCAACTCCCGGCTCGCGGCGCGGGGCATCCCCGTCGCCTGCGAGGTCGACATCTACGGCGCCCTGAGCGAGTACATGTGCGTCTGCGCCACGGGGCTGCCGGCGACCATCCTCGACATCAACAACACGGTCCCCCGCGACATGATCGCCGGGGCCGGGAAGGCCCTCGAGGGCTTCGGGCCGACGGACCTGTTCATGGGCTTCCACTGCGGCAACACGCCGGCGTCCTGCCTGGTCGATCCGGCCATGCGCTACCAGCTCATCATGCACCGGCTCTTGGAGCCCGGGAAGGAGCCCGACATCACCCGGGGCACGCTCGAGGGGCGGATCAAGGCGGGCGAAGTCACGATCTTCCGCCTCCAATCGACGGCCGACACGGTCCTGCGGGCCTACGCCGCCGAGGGCGAGGTCCTGGACATCGACCCGAAGTCGTTCGGCTGCATCGGCGTCTTCGGCATCAGGGAGATGGGCCGGTTCTACCGCCACGTCCTCGTCGAGAAGCGCTTCCCGCACCACACGGCCGTGGCCTTCGCCCACGCCGGGCGGACGCTGTGGTCGGTCCTGCGCACGCTCGGTGTCGAGGACGTCTCCTTCAGCCGGCCGGCCGGCATGCTCTACCCGACCGAGAACCCGTTCGATAACCCGAGGAGCCACTTCCAGACGGGGACCAGGCGGAACGTCTCGCCCTCGACGCTTTGAGCGCTCTCTTGGTCATATGTCAGGACGGCGCCCCGAGCGATCTTCAGTTCATGGCGCGCTTCGGCCAGACCGCGAAGCTCACGCTCTCCCGTCTTCCCGGCTAGCTCCCAGCAAACCTGCCAGGCTTCGGAGGGCCGCGTCCCTTCCTGGACGATGAAGTCGCACTCGCCCTTTCCCCTGAAGTACAGCGTGCGCTTGCGCCGGCGGAGAAGCTCCAGGGCCACGACGTTTTCGAGCAATCGTCCCCGATTCTCCGTGAACGACCCGCCCAGCAGGGAGAATCCCGTGTCTATGAGATAGGTCTTTTTCGGATTCATCATCCGCTTGCGCGGCGAGAAATCGAACTTCTCCAAAGTCAAGAGAAAGAAGACCTCCTCGAGGCGGCGAAGGTACTCGGCAATGCTCCGCTTGCTCCCCGGCAAGCCGTGAGATTTCAACTGCGCCGCGAAGCCCGAGATCGAAAACAGGGAGGCATAGGACTCCAGCATGTTCCGCATCACGAGGTCGAGGAGATGCCGGGCCCGGATCCCGTATCGATCGAGGACATCTTTGTAGAAAACGGTGTCAAAATACGATTGAAGCAGGCGCCGCCTTGAGGCCGGCTCTCGCAGACCCGCCGGTTCGGGGAATCCTCCGAACTTGAGGTATTCGTCGAAGGCCCGCAGGACCAGGCCGCGTTCCGGAGTGGCAAGAAGAGCCGCCGAAGGCTCGATCTTTCGAAAGGAAAGGAATTCCCGGAACGAAAAGGGCAAAACCAGGCAATCCTCATACCTGCCTCGCAGTTCGGTCGCTATCTCGGAGGCCAGGACCTTCGTATTGCTGCCGGTGACGACGATCGCGTATCTTCGGGCGCTGTGCAGCGTTCGGAGGATCCGGCTCCAGGACGGCAGGCGGTGGACCTCGTCGAAGAACAGGTAGCGCGGCGCTTTGCCCGCGAGCTTGTGAAAGACGGAAAGAAGCCGGTCCATATCGTCCGGCTGGAAGCCGTCGAGACGGAAATCCTCGAAATCAATGAACAGGATCTCGTCCCGGGCCGCCTTTCTGCCGCGGATCAGGCTTCCGATCATCTGATAAAGCAGATAGGTCTTGCCGGCCCGGCGCGGGCCAACGACGGCGATGATCGGCCGGCCCATGCCCGGCTCGGATAAAGGACATTCGCGCGGGGTCAGCGGGGGCAGCTCGGCGCCACGGAGCCACTCGGCGACGACGCTCTCAAGGGCCTCGGTTCTCATGATTGTTTATCCTGGTAAACAATTTATGGCATATTTGTTTATCTGTCAAGCCGCCTCATGCCAGGACCCCCCTAATAAAGAGGAAAAAATGAAAAAAGGAAGAGTGATGATTGCTGTTATACTTACGTTTTTTCTTGTGATGGCGGTCGGAATCGTATCTGCGATAAGCAGCAGCGGGTGTCATTGCTATGCAGCATGTTATTATTGTGATTGGCAGAAGCCTAATGACTGCTCAATTACTGATGGTTACGGGGCATGTTTCTGTAATGAAAATCCATGCCGTCTAGTTCAGCACTTTCTTTGCTGCCCCAATGCCCTGCTATAAGAGGTATAGTTCAAGATAAACATTTTGAGCTGATATGGGGTAAGGCCTGGTAAGTCATGAACACCGCTTTTCAATCGGCCACCCAAGGGTAGAAGGTCGGCAGTTGGATCATGACCCGCGTCCGAAGTTCCCGGATGCAGGCGCCGATCTTGAGAACAAGTAGCCGAATCGTATAGAGTTTTACCCGGGGCCTAGGCGGAAGTTGCGGATAGGATGCCACCGCGAGGCGAGTTTGAGGACTTAGACCATCGAGTGCGGGAACAGGCGGAGTTGACTGGCCTCGAAACAATGGCAGGTGATGCCGTCGGGGCGAAGGAGGAGGTCTATCTTCACGATTACCAGACGGTCCCGGCGGCGCGGGCCCAGCTTTCGGATTATTTTGATTTTTACAACACTGTCAATGGGCAGCAAAAAGTGTACCACCCTGCCTCATTGAAGCCCTCTCACATTGAAGCGCCTGGGGCGTCTTCACCTCCTTGCTTGGGATATGGCGATTTGCCGAAGCCGTGATCCTTGAGCCGATAGCTGTGGCCCTTGATGTTGATGACCTTGGAGTGATGGAGGAGGCGGTCGAGGATGGCCGCGGCGATGACGGCGTCGCCGAACAGCTCCTGCCAGTCGCCGAAGCTCTTGTTTGAGGTCAGGATCGTGGAGCTTTTCTCGTAGCGGTAGGAGATGAACTGGAAGAACAGGTAGGCTTCGCGGCCGCCGGCATCGCCAGGCGGATCGTCCCAGCCCGCTTTCCTGCCCTCGCGGCCGTCCTTGACACTGCCCAAGGGCCGGTTTATATTCGTCGGCGTGGGAAGGATGGGATTTCAAGCCGGGGCCGGTCGAGCCGCACGCCCAGGGCGAAAAAGAAAATTCTTATCCTTAAACTCGGCGTTTGAATCGTCTACTGGAATACCAGGATCTCGATGAGGTCCTAGTCCCCCCGCGTCTTGGTGATCTTCCAGGTGATGCTGTAGCGGAACCTGTCCCCGGGCGCGTGAGGGGAGTGTGGCCGCTCGTTGAATACCGGGGGCAGGTCTGAGACCTCGATGGAGCCGGAGTCCCTCTGGGACGTCCACGTCTGGCTCCCCGATAGGACATCATCCCTGGACATCTTACAGCGTAAGGTCAGAGAGAACTCGGAGGCCTTGATCGAGCTATCCCTGTAGTCCTGGCAGTTGGGGGGGCCGGACCGGTATCGCCCGGGGACGACCAAGGACTCCACATCCGCCGGCTGGAGCATGAGTTCGTAATAATCAACTATCCCCAACGAGGCCAGCTGGCCTGCGGCCTGCCCAAGATTCTTGAAGTAATGGAGGATCAAGGCCATGGGGGCAACGTTTCTGACCGGATGGGCGCCCGCGCCCTGATACTCGGAAAGAAGCTCCGGACAGCCGGGCTTCGGGTTCAGCTCAATCGTCTTGCCGCGGTAGCTCCATTGCGCAGTCAGGCCAGCCGGCGCAAACATCGGCATGGGATGGCGGGACTCCTTGAGCATTGTGAGCGGTCCGGAGATTTGGACAGTGAACGCCCCCTCCCGGCGGTTGCCCGAGCTGGGATCTTGGTAGTTCCATGATTTATCGAAAAGGATATTCAGCGTGTAATCCCCGCGGATAATCGGGATCGGCTTTTCTGCGATCTTGTCCTTCTTGGAGGTCTTGGAGAATGGCCATTTGGTGGCCGGCGAGATCTCGCAGGAATTGTAGACGGAGATCGTGTCCCGGGTCACTCCCTTCTTATCGGGGGCCTTGTACTTGACCTGCAGCTGGGCATCCCCGACCTGGAAGACCCGGGCTCTAGGATCGTCGTCACAGGGTGCGCCGTTCAGGATCTCCCCCTGCTCGGCCCTGACCACGATCCGGTTGAAGGCTTTCGAGTCCCGGCTTTGGACGTCCTTGAAGCCGCCGATCTCCAGCTCCCATTCCTGGCCGGCGCCGAGCCCGGTCGCTTGGTGAAGGAGCTCGAGCCGGCATTGGGTCGGCCGCCGCTCGAAGTCCCCAAGGAGCGCCTCGATCGGCCGGACGCTCTTCATCACCGCGTCCTCGTTCTTGAACATCCGGTTGGTGCAGGACGTGTAGGAATCGACCGGGCTGGTGACCGTCCAGGCCCCGACGAGCTCCCGCGGCTCACCGTCGTAGAGCAGGCCGATGGTCAGGCGGCTCATGATGGCCGCGCCGGCCTGGTCCGTCAGGTTCAGGCCCTCCTCGTATTTCGCGGTGAAGACGTATTCGGGCGGGTGGTATTTTGACATCCACCTTTGCCGTTCCGGCCATGCGTCCGGCGGCTCAACATCCGTCCGAATAAGGTGGAAGCAGGGCGACGTCAGGACCTCGGCCAGGCGCGAACGCAGGCTCGCACGCAGCTCGACCGCCGTGGGCCCGGCGTCAGCTTCGGCCATGGCGGCCCGCCGCTCGCACCCCTCGCAGTCCTGCGCTCCGGCCCGCCGGCCGTTCAAGCTGATCAGGAGAAAAAGAGAGAGCGAGACGCCGATAAAAGCTCTTCTCGTGGTCATGGGCACCCTTCCCTTTTGCCTAGCGCATCGTTTTTGTATAGGAATTTGCTTTTCCGGCCGCGCGAGGCCCTCTCGCATGAGCCACAGAATTGAGAATCATAGGAATTTGCTTTTCCTGCCGGGCGAGCCCTCCCGTCTGAGGTAAACGGAATCGCCCCATCCCATCACGGATTGAGGATAGGCCCGTCACCAACGGTTGTCAAGAGCCAGAAAATC
>Ga0116178_10000586_pt1 | contig 32460 bp, 35 predicted proteins | sample AD_STIC12_MetaG_FD_89880 | JGI IMG/M metagenome (GOLD analysis project Ga0116178, IMG submission 89880) | Active sludge microbial communities of municipal wastewater-treating anaerobic digesters from USA - AD_STIC12_MetaG | ecosystem: Engineered > Bioreactor > Anaerobic > Digestate | place: USA...
CAGGATGGCGAGAAGATCGATGGCTTCGTGGATGGCGGACGCGCCGAGGCGCGGGTCTGACGAGTGCGCGGCCTTGCCGGTGATCTTCACTTCGTAATCGCGGATGCCCTTGTGGGCGGAGAGTACGCCCCAGAGCGTCGGCTCGCCTACCCAGACGATGGAGGGCGCCGATCCGCTGGCGGCAATCCTGGCGATCATCGGCTCGACACCGGCGCAGCCGACTTCCTCGTCATAGGAGAAGACGAAGTGAACCGGCTTGTTGAGCGGCATTTTCGAGAGGGTTTCGGCGTGCGCCAGCGCGAGCGCGATGAAGCCCTTCATGTCGCACGAGCCGCGGCCATACCATTTGCCCTGGCGCTCGTTCATGTCCCACGGGCTGGTTGACCAGGGCTGGCCATCGACGGGGACCACATCTGTGTGGCCGGAGAGGACGATGCCGCCGGGGATGTCCGGGCCGAAACGCGCCCAGAGATTGGATTTGCGGCCATCCTCGCTGGGCGCGCGCACCAGCTCGGCGCCGAGGGGACGCAGGAAATCCTCGACCCACTCGATGAGCGGCAGGTTGGAATCGCGCGATGTCGTATCGAACGCGATGAGGCGGGTAAGAATTTCGCGGACGGAAGCGATGGAGGTCATGGCGCGGAGGCTAGCCTATCAGGGGCGCCGCGCCATAGACTTTTGCGGGCAATTCCCTATGGCGGACGCATGATCGAGTTTCACGCAGGCATCGGGCCGGACAGCCAGGCCATCGGCATCGCGCTGGAGGAAATGTATCTCGACTATGTGGTGGCCCCTGCCCGCGCGCCCATGCCGGTGACGGTGGTGGGGAATGCGCGGTTGCCGGGCGCGGGGAATGTGATGCTGGCGCTGGCGCGCAAGACGAACCACTTCCTGCCGGATGCGGCGGCGGCAGCGCCATGGCTGGGCAAGACCCCGCCCGCGCTGGATGTGCTGGAAACCGAACTCGCGGGCCGCGACTTCATCTTCGGCGTCTATACGATTGCGGACATGGCGATGTATCCGCACGTCGCCGCGCAACGCGATAAGCTGTCGGCTTTCCCGAACGTGGCGGGCTGGGAACAGCGCCTGCGCCTGCGCCCGGAAGTGGGACGCGGCATGGGCGCTGTTTCTCGCTGAAACCTACTGCGGAGCGACTGGAGCGACGGGGCCGCCTGCCGGACCGAAATCCTCGAGCTTCACTTCGTAGATCACCGTGCCGCCCGGGGGAACGCGGCCGTCGCCTTCATCGCCGTAGAGCAGCGCGGGGGGCATGCGCACCATCCAATGGTCGCCCTTGCGCATCAGCTTGAGAAGCTCGTTCCAGCCGGATGTGACACCTGCAACCGGCAGGCCGACCGGCGAGCCGGCGTCGAACGTGGAGGCGACGATGCTGCGGCGGCGGATATCGTCAGCCGTGTCGCCTTCTTCCTTGTCGACCTTCTCGTTGCGGCCTTCGAAGTTGGTGACAGCAATGTCGTTCTCGGTGGGCGAGGCGCCTTCGGCGGGGCCTGATTCGACCACCATGTATTCGAGGCCGGACGGGCGACGCACGACCGACGAGGAATCCGTCGGCCACGGCGTGACCTTGGTCCACGGATCGGGGAGCACGTTGACGAGCTCGACCTGGAACATGATGTCGGAGTTCGGCGGGATGTCGGCGCCGGCGCCACGTGCGCCATAGCCTTCCTTGGCCGGAATCCAGAACATGAACATATCGCCCGGCTGCATCTTCTGCAGGCCGTCTTTCCAGCCCGGGATCAGGCCGTTGAGCGCGAAGGTCGCGGTCTCGTTGCGCTGATAGGAGCTGTCGAAGATGAAGCCGTTGGCGGCCAGGCGTCCATCGTAATGAACCTCGACCCGGTCGGTCGGGCCCGGGAACGGGCCTTTGCCGTCGCCCTTGCGCAGCACGATGTATTCGACGCCCGAGGGGAGTTTCTGGATCTCCGAGAAACTGTGGTTCCACGGCAGCAACGTGTCCCACGGCTTGGCCGGATCGACCTTTGCAGAAGGGCCGCAGGCGCTGAGGGCCAGCGCGGTAATCGCCGCGAGCACGATACGGAACATGCAATAACTCCCTGTCGTTGCCCGCCTGTTAGCACTGACCCGCGCACGATGCGAGAGGCCCCGCCTGACGATCCTGTCAGCAGTCCTAGGTATGCGGGCGGGGCGGGAAACCGGCCTTTGTCAGGGCGTCGATGATCTCCTGCGTGTGGCGGGCATCGCGGGTTTCGATGGTGATATCGAACTCCGCACCCTTGGCAGGGACATCGAGTGCGAGGCGGTTGTGGTTCACCTCGATGATGTTGCCGCCGCTCTCGCCGATGACGGTCGAAACCTTGGCCAGGAGGCCCGGCTGATCGTTGCCTATGATACGGATCGAGGTGATGCGCTTCTCGCGCACCAGCGACCTGGTCAGCACCGATGCCAGCAAGCGCGTGTCGATATTGCCGCCGCACAGGACCAGGACGACCTTGCGGCCACGGAAATGATGCGGTTCCGACAACAGCGCGGCGAGGCCCGCAGCGCCCGCGCCCTCGGCCACGGTCTTTTCAACGGTGGCGAACAGCGTGATGGCGCGTTCAAGCTCGTCCTCGCTCACGAGGATGACGCGATCCATCAGCTTGCGCAGGATTTCGGACGTCAGCTTGCCGACCTTCTTGACGGCTATGCCTTCCGCGATTGTGGCGCCGCCGACCTTGGCCTCTTCGCCGCGCAGCTCTGCCGAAAGCGAGGGATAGAGCGCAGGCTCGACACCGACGATCGAAACCGCCGGCCGGCGTGACTTGATCGCGGTCGCAATGCCGGCGGACAGGCCGCCGCCGCCAACAGGGATCACCATCACGTCGAAGTCGGCAAGGTCTTCCATGATCTCGAGACCGGTGGTGCCCTGCCCTGCGATGACATGCTTGTCGTCGAACGGGTGAACGAAGGTGAGGCCCTGTTGCTTCTCGAGCTGGCGCGCATGCCTGTCTGCGTCAGCCAGGGTTTCGCCATGGATGATGACGTTCGCACCGAAGTTGCGCGTGTGCTCGATCTTCACGAAGGGCGTGCCCTGCGGCATCACGATGGTGGAGGGAATGCCAAGGCGCGAGGCGTGATAGGCAACGCCCTGCGCGTGATTGCCTGCCGACATGGCGATGACGCCCGCAGCGCGTTCCGCGTTGGACAGCGAGAGCAGCTTGTTGAGCGCGCCGCGTTCCTTGAACGAGGCGGTGAATTGCAGGTTCTCGAACTTGATCCAGACCTGCGCGCCGGTGATCTCGGACAGGGTGCGCGAATAGCGCAACGGCGTGTGCTCGATCTTGCCCGCAATCGCCTTGGCCGCCGCTTCGATATCCGCCATCGACACCGGCAGGGACGAGGCGGTTTCCGGGGCGTTTGTCGGGTTCGTGGTCACGGGACGCATCCTTTGCGTTGAGGGGCGCACCTATAGCCCTTTTTCGTGGGGGCGAAAGTCCGGAACAATGAGGGTTCCAGGCGGGGCACAGGCGCCCTGCTACATACGCACCAGACACGGCCTTCCCTGTCGGGCGGGTCTTTCAGGCGGCCTGGTCGCGCGCGGCGGCGAGGCCACGGGCGATATCGAGACGCCGCATGGCCTTGGCAGGCCAATGGCGTGCGCGGCCCACGGGCAGGCTTTCGACCAGCGCCCGCATCTGGAACTGCGCGGCCTTGAACGCCGAAGACAGACCTGGCGTGCCGATGAAGCCCGAACCGATCGGACGCCCATAGGTCGCGAAACTTTCCTTGAAGCTGTAATCCCCCGGCCCGAGGTCTAGCTCGGTGAAGCCCGCGGACGCAGCCGCCCGGATGGTTTCGGCGAACAGGATGATGCCGGGCGAATGGTCTGCATGTTCTGGATCGTGCGCCACGAACCAGGCATGCAGCGCCTTGCCGGCGCGGAGGCAGAACAGCACGGCGATCGGCTGTCCGTGCAGGCGAAGCACGAACAAGGCGCCGCCGAAATGCGGATCGGAAGCCGGCGCATGGAAGACGCCGCGCACCACGCGATCGATCCACACATGCTCGAAAATATCGGTGACGCCGGTGCGGCGCATCTGGTCGCGCTTCCAGGACAGCAGGGTTTCGAAGGCGGCCTGATCGGTCGAGAACGGCTCGAACGTCACCGCGCCCTGATCGTTGTCGCGCACCAGCTTGGACATTCGCTTGCGCGCGCGCGCTGCGATCTTCGATCCGGCCGCCTGCCGTTCCGCGCACCAACCATCCCAGCCATCGGCGAACCGCACGACATGGCCGACATCTTCGGTCAGGAGGCATTCGCCGACGGCGTTCTCCTTCAGCCCGGCGGTAAGATCGATACGCCCGACGCCAAGCGCTCTGGCTGCCAGAGACACATCGAGCCCCGACGCACCGGCGACCGCCTGATAATCGCAGACCGGCCCGCCGACCGGCATTGCCGCGTGCGGATCGCTGCCCTGCACCGCCAGGAAACCTGCGGCGGCGCCGTCGTCATTCCGCCAGACCACGGTGCGCACATCGGGCCGGTGACCAGCCACAAGCCGGGCCCAGTCGGGCGTCAGGTAAGGACTCGTCAACGCCGGATCAGCCGCAAGAAACCCGCGCCAGGCAGCGATATCGGCGCCTGTGAGGGCCAGGGGATTGATCGTATCGACCCGCATGAACGGCGAGAATCCTGCGCTTAACGGGCAGACTCTGGCAGAAAAGGCATGAGGCTTCGTGAACAGCGGGGGCCAATTCCCACGAAACTGGCCGCGAATGCGTCATCGCCACAAAAGCAAACGCCCCGGCCTGTGGGCCGGGGCGCTGCAATCATTTCAAGCTCAGGCTGGCTTATTCGCCGCCGTGGCTCGCCGGGGCGGCCGAAGCCGAGCGGCGGGCCTGAAGCATCTTCAGGACGTTGTTGAGTTCGGCCTGGTCGATGCCGCCGTCCTTGTTGGCGTCAGCCATTTCGAATGCGCCGGGAGCTGCCGCGAGCTGGGCGAACTGACCACGCAGTTCGACCTTCTGCAGCTTGTCGTCCAGGTCGCTGTCCATCATGCCCATCAGACGGGTCTGGTTGAGCAGCTGGTCATAGTTGGTCTGCTTCTCGACCGTTTCGTCTTTCCAGCGGTAGCGCAGCGAGGTGTAGAACATTTCCTCGAACGACTGGTCGCCCCACACGATTTCCTTGTTCGGATCCGGGTTGGCCGGGTTCCGTTTCGAGTTGTCGTAGATGTAGGTCGCGATCACTTTCGAGCCGGCCTTGATTTCGATCGGCTTGGCGAACTCGTACATGCGCTGCCAGTTGAAGTCGTAGAACGGCACGTTGAGGATGGTCTCGCGTTTGCCTGACGGATCGAGGATCTCAAGCTTCGAGTACGTGCCGCGATAGTGAGCGTGCACGACGGCGGTGTGGAGGATCGCGTCCTTCGGGAAGTTGAAGTAGGCGGTTTCCTTGTGCGCCGGATCGTTGGCCGGGATCTTGATGAACTGATTGACCAGCGGCATTTCGCGCATCACCAGCTCAGGCTTCTCACCGTCCTTGTAGAAATACAGGCCGATCTGTTCGGCCGAGACGGCTTCCTTGCCGAACGGCGTGTAGTGCATCTGGTAGGCGAACTCGCCGCCAGCCGGAACCCACGAGCCGATGCCTTTGGGAGCGACGGTCGATTCCATGCCGACGGTGTAGCCGCCAACGCCGCCACCCCAGTTCTGCATGCCCTTGTTGGTCTGGCCTTCAGCGATCACGCCTGACAGGATGTGGTGGACAGCCTGACGCTGCGAGACTTTCGCCGTCGCGGCTTTCAGCCATTTGCCTTCCTTGAGCGGGTTCGGAACCGTCGGGTACTGATAGTCAACGTAGCCGGTCGCCGGCACGGTGAACTTCGGAATATCGACGATCAGGTCGGGCTTGCCGAGCGGCCAATCCGGAGCGACGTGCTTGACCTTCGCCAGGCTGTCCTCGCCGTCGCCGCGCGGGGCGCCAGCTTCGATCCAGTTGATGAGCGTCTTGATCTGCTCACCCGAGAGCGACTTGTCGTCAGCAAACGTGGCGACGTGCGGATCCGGGTCCCACGGCGGCATGCGGTCGGTGCGGACAGCTTCGCGGATCATCGGCGCGAAGGTTTTCACCTTCTCGTAGCCGTCGAAGCCGAACGGAGCGATGCCGCCTTGCTGGTGGCAGGCGATGCACTTCTCTTCGATCAGCGGAGCGATCGTCGAAGCGTACGAGATCTTGGCGAACTCGGCTTTGCGGGCCGGCGTGCGGTCCGGGAAGCTGATGACCGTGCCGGAGACCGGCGCGGCGGCGACGGCCGGAGCCTTGCCAGCGAGAACAGCGTCGATCGCGTCAGCCGAAAGCGGGCCGGTGTAGGCGATCTTCATCGACTTCGGTTCGACCACGAAGGACTGGCCAACCGTCGTCGCGCCGATCTGGCCGCCGACGAGTTGCAGGTCGTCCTGCAGGATCGGGGAGGTGAAGCCGTACTTGGTCGCGTCAGCCAGCATGGCTTCGCGCGTGTCTTTCGGGTTCGAGTTCACGACGAAGATCTCGACGCCCTTGGCTTTGTAGGCGGCCTCGATCTTCGCGAGTTCCGGACCAACCTTCGCCATGTCGCCAGCGCCGCCCATCACGAGCACGATCGCCGGAGCATCCTTGTAGCGGTACAGTTCGCGGGCATAGCCATCCGCAGTCACAAGGCGGAAGTTGTCGACGCGCGCGGCAGTAGCCGCCAGCGGCGCTTCGACCGACGTTGCCACGTCAGCAGCGGGTGCTTGCTGGGCGCAAGCAGCGACTGCGAGGGCAAGCACCATGCTTGCGGCAGTCATGGTCAGGGAGCGTTTCATCGCGCGGTTTCCTCCAGCGTCGGGCTTCGTATCAGAGCGTAACTCATGACTCCGTCGCTAGACAGCGTCAAGGTTTCGTGAGGCTATGTCACCTATTTGTGTTAACGGGCGGTACCGTCAGGACACAGAAAGTCCTGCAATTCCCTCTGCCGGGTCATGTTCCGCGACCCAATGGCCCGGCGCGACCTCTACCAGCGAGGGCCGGTAAAAGGGTGCCGTGTCCGTCAACCTGGATTTCATGAACCGGAGGCTGGCCTTGGGGTCGAGCGGCGATGGCAGGTCGCCATGCAGTTTCACCTTCACCCTGCTCCGCTCGCGGACCGGGTCCGGCGAGGGAACCGCAGACAGCAGCGCCCGTGTGTAGGGGTGACGCGGATCGTTGAACAAAGCCTCGCGGGACGCCGTCTCCACCACCCGCCCGAGATACAGAACCATGACCCGGTGGCAGATTTCACGCACGACCGAGAGGTCGTGGCTGATGAACATGATCGCCAGCCCGAACTCCTTCTGGAGATCGATCAGCAGGTCGAGGATCTGCGCCTGCACCGACACGTCCAGCGCTGACACAGCCTCGTCGCACACGACCAGTTTCGGTCGCAGGATCATCGCGCGCGCGATGCCAACGCGCTGGTTCTGCCCGCCGGACAGCTCGTGCGGATAGCGGTTCACCATCGACGGATCGAGGCCCATGCGCGCCATCATCTCGCGCGCCGTATCTTCCTTGGCCTTGCCGCTCATGTCGGGGCGGAACACTGTCAGCGGCTCGCCGATCGACTGCCCGACCGTCATGCGCGGATCGAGGCTGGCCAGCGGATCCTGGAAAACGATCTGCAACTCCTGGCGGAGCGGCTGCATCTCCTTGCGTGAGGCTTTCGCGATGTCGCGCCCCAGCCACGCCACCGATCCAGCCGACGGATCGAGCAGGCGCAGCACGCCGCGCGCCAGTGTCGACTTCCCGCAACCGCTCTCGCCCACCACCCCCACGGTCTCGCCGGGGCGAAGCGACAGGCTGACGCCATCCACCGCGCGAAGCGGCACACGTTTGCCGAACAGACCGCCCGGCACGCTGACCGGGAAGGTCACATACAGGTCGTTCACATCGAGGATAGGTTTCATATCCGCAGCCGGCGCCGCGCCAATCGAGGGCCGCGAGCCGCGATCCACCCGGTCCATGCGCGGCATCGCTTCAAGCAGCATGCGCGTGTATTCATGCTTTGGCGCGGCGAACACATCATCCACCTGCCCGCGCTCCACTGCCTCGCCATGGCGCATCACCACCACGCGGTCAGCCATGCGCGCGATCACGCCCATGTCGTGGGTGATGAGCACAAGCCCGGCGCCCGTCTCGCGCTTCAACTCGTCCATGAGGTCGAGCACCTGCGCCTGAACCGTCACATCAAGCGCCGTCGTCGGTTCGTCCGCCAGCAACACCTGCGGCTCGCACAGCATGGCCGACGCGATCATCACCCGCTGCCGCATCCCGCCCGACAGCTCGTGCGGAAACTGATGCAGCCGCCGCTTGGCTTCCGGAATGCGCACACGCTCGAGCCAGTCGACGATCCGCTTCTCAGCCTCGGCACCTTTCAGCTTCTTGTGCCGCGCCAGCACTTCAGCCATCTGCGCGCCCACCGTCATGTGCGGCGTCAGCGAGGTCAGCGGGTCCTGGAAGATCATGGCCATCCGCGCGCCGCGGATATCGTTCAGCGCCTTGCGGCCCAGCCCGGTCATCTCGACGCCGTCAAACCGGATCGAACCTTCGACAATCCCGTTGGCCGCCGTCAGGCCCATAGCCGCCAGCACGGTCTGGCTCTTGCCCGACCCGCTCTCACCGACGAGGCCGAGGCACTCTCCCCGTGCGACATCGAACGAAAGCTTCTTCACGGCCTCCACACGACCGTCCTGCGTTTCGAACGAAACGGACAGGTCACGGACATCAAGAATGGGCTGGCGGCCAGGAATTTCGGTCAAGGATGCACTCACTTTACACAGACGTTGGACGTAGCCCGGATCGCACGCAATTCCCAGCCAAGCTGCGTTTTCCGCGTATCCGGAGGCTTTGCGCGCAACTGGCTACCGAAGTTCTGACCCGAAAGGCCCGTGGGGAGAACATGTCGTAGTACCGCAGCTAACGGACATGTGTGGTGGCGAGAGCGCTCTCGCGTTGCCGGGATTCAGCCCGAAAGATAGCCTTGCAAGACAGGGTTTTTTCAATTCACCGCCAGCAGTTCCGCGCAGAAGAGAACGCAGGTGGCCCGGGAGGATGAGATGAACGGCTATGTAATTTCCGGCGTGGCGCTTCTGGCGTCCGCGCTGAGCTGCGCGCCTGTGGCCCTTGCTCAGGTCGCCCAGCAAGCGCCTGTTCCGGTTCGCAACAGTCAGGGCCTGCCCAACATCGACGGGAACTGGGTCAGCGCCACGATTACCCCGCAGACGCGTTTGCCCGAGTTCGGCGACCGCGGCGTCTATACGGCCAAGGAAGTGGACGACATCGAGGGTACGGCCCTGCGCCGCGCCGAAGCAGGCGACCAACGCACCGATCCCAATGCAGGCCCGCCGCCGGGTGGTCCGGGCGTCGACATCGGCGCCTACAACAGGGCGTGGCTCGATCCCGGCCTCTCGCTCATGCGCGTTCGCGGCGAGCCGCGCAATTCGCTGATCCGGACGTCTGACGGCCTGCCTCCGCTGCCGAAGGCCGGGTCGCCGATCACGCCGACAGGCCTGCTCGAGATCCAGCGCGTGCGCGAGGCGACCACGCTTCGCATCGGCTTCAGCATCTCGGAAGACGGCAACGTTCTCGGCAGCCCGGACGTCGACCAGTACACGGAGAACCCCGAGAACCGCAGCCTTGCCGAACGCTGCATCACGTTCGGCCGGAATGGCGGCGCACCGATGTTCCCGAACGGCGCATACAACAACCACACCAAGATCGTGCAGTCCCCCGACCACGTCGCGATCATGGTGGAGATGGTGCACGACACCCGCATCATCCGCCTCAACGATCGCAAGCACCTGCCCGCGAACATCCGCCCGTACCTCGGCGACAGCGTCGGCTGGTATGACGGCGATGCGCTGGTCATCGAGACGACGAACATTCCGGAGAGCAAGGCCTTCTTCGGATCCTGGGAAAACCTCAAGGTCACGGAAAGGCTCAGCCGCACGCCCGACAACCGGCTGTCCTATCAGTTCACCGTTGAAGACCCCACGATCTGGGACAAGCCATGGGGTGGCGAATACGAGTTCGCGGCTCTGGACGGCGAACTGTACGAGTACGCCTGCCACGAAGGAAACTATGCGATGCCGGGCATCCTCGCCGGGTCACGCGTTGAAGACGCCACGCGGGAATCGAAAGCCAAGGACAAGCGCCCATCGCGCTGATCGGCGACATCCTTGCTGAATGAGAGGCGGGCAGACCAAACGCGGTCTGCCCGCTTTTTTATGCGCGTTTCCCGACATGCGCCATAGAAAGGCGTCAGCCGGCGCCCTTGTTCAGCAGCGGATCGATCTCGCCCGCGAACGGCATCGCCTTGGCGAAGTCGAACGTTCCTGCTTCCAGCATCTCCTTGCCCGCCGCTATCATCGCGCTCATGGCGACGGCGTGCATCATGCCGCCGGTCGAGATGCGCTTCACGCCCAGCTCGCCCACCTGCGCCACCGTCAGCGTCTCCTTGCGCGGACCGCGCACGATGTTGAACGGCCGGTCGATCGAGCGGCACACTTCCCTCACCTCGTCCGACGTGTTGAGGCCGGGCGCGAACAGCACATCGGCTCCCGCGTCCTGATAGGCCTGCAGCCGTTTGATGGTGTCGCCCAGATCAGATCTTCCGTGGAGATAGTTTTCCGCCCGCGCGCACAGCATGAACTTGAACGGCAGCTTCCGCGCCGCTTCTGCCGCCGCGCGAATGCGCTCGGCGGCCTTCGCGATGGAATGGATCGGATCGGAACGGTCGCCCGTGAAATCCTCGATCGACCCGCCGACAAGCCCCGCCTCCGCTCCTTGCCGGATCGTCTCCGCGCAATCTTCCGGCCTGGGCCCGAACCCATCCTCGAGATCGGCGGCCAGCGGCACATCGATCATCGGCGCCATGGCGCGAATGTGGGCCATCACATTCTCACGCCCGGCATTATAGTCGGGAAAGCCGATCGACCGCGCATAGCCCGCGCTGGTGGTCGTCAGCGCCTTGAAGCCAAGCCCGGCCAGCACGCGCGCCGATCCCGGATCCCACGGGTTCGGAATGACGAAAACACCCGGCGCCTTGTGAAGCGCCTCGAATGCAGCAGCTTTTTCGGCCTGTGTCTTCGCCATGGCGTTGTCCTCCTGATGGCTTGCGCTTGCACTTTTATCCGCCAACGCATGCGGCAGCCACGCTGAATTTCTATGCGATCCGTGCAGCCCTGCTTTACGCAACCGTCATGGCGGCGCATCAAGACGGTCTTCGCGGGAGGACTTCATGCGCGCTTTGATCCTGACGGCCCTGATGGCGGCTTCCGCCCCGGCCGCGTTGGCGCAGAACGTTTACGTCACGGCGGACCGCATGCTCGATGTCGCGACCGGGCGCATGATCGTCGAACCCGCAATCATCATCCAGGATGGCGTCATCACGCAGGTCGGCGTGCGCGATCGCCTGCAGGTGCCATCGGCGGCCGAAGTGATCGAGTTGCCGGGCGTGACGCTCCTGCCCGGCCTCATCGACATGCACACCCATCTTGATGCCGATCCAACTCTGGGCGGTTTCACCTGGATCAGCCTGCCCGACGCCTACGCGGCCATCGTCTCCGTGCCGAACGCGAGGGCGACGCTTGAGGCAGGGTTCACCACCGTGCGCAATGTCGGCTCGGGCAACTGGGACGATATCGCCCTCAAAGCCGCAATCGAGAATGGCAAGGTGCCCGGCCCGCGCATCGTGCCCGCAGGCTATTCCTTCGGCGCCACCGGGGGCCATTGCGACGTCACCGGCCTCGCGCCCTCTTTCGATGGCCACAGCCCCTACAACGCCGACAGCCCCGACGAAGGTCGCAAGCGCGTGCGGGAAATCCGCAAATACGGCGCCGAGGTCATCAAGATCTGCGCAACAGGCGGCGTCTTCTCGCACAACACAGAGCCGGGCCAGCAACAGCTTACCCTGGCCGAGATGAAAGCAATCGCTGAGGAAGCCCACATGTGGGGCCTAAAGGTCGCCGCTCACGCCCACGGCGCATCAGGTATCCGCGATGCAGCGCTTGCCGGCATCGACACGATCGAACACGCGAGCCTCGTCGACGATGAAGGCATCGCCGCCGCGAAGAAGATGGGGACCTTCTTCTCGATGGACATCTACAACACCGAATACACGCAGTCGGAAGGCGCGAAGAACGGCGTGCTGGAAGACAATCTGCGCAAGGATCGCGAGATCGCGGAAATCCAGCGCCAGAATTTCGGCAAGGCGCTGAAGGCTGGCGTGAAAATGGTCTATGGCACCGACAGCGGCGTCTATCCGCACGGCGACAACGCGAAACAGTTCGCGGTGATGACGCGCTATGGCGCAACGCCGCTGCAGGCGATCCAGACAGCGACCATCAACGCCGCCGACGCACTGGGCAAGAAAGACAAGGTCGGCGTCATCAAACCAGGCGCCTTCGGCGACCTCGTCGGCGTAAAGGGCGACCCGCTGCAGAACATCCGCCTGCTGGAAACGCCAGCGTTCGTGATGAAGGGCGGCATCACCTACAAGGGCGGCGCGCAGTAGCACGCTCAGGGAAGCTGGGTCATTTCCGTGTAGTCGATCGACGGTTGCGATGGCGCATTGGTGCCAACGATAGTCGTGCCCTGGGGATTGATCCAGTAATAGCTCGAGCCCGATTGTACCTTGTAGCTTTCGCCTGTCGTCTGATCGACGACGTCGACCTGGTCCATCGTGCTGTTCTGCCAGCGCCGGCTCAGGTCATCGCTGCTCGATGCGCCGGTTCCGCTGCCGGTGGCGCTGGAAGACGCCGGGTATCGACTGGCGATCTGTGCTGAAAGTTCGGCCGCTGATTTCTGGCTCATGGCCGCGATCTGCGCGACCATCTGCTGGTTGTCCTGCGCCCACTGCTTGTTCACCTTGCGTGTGGTCAACAGTTTGATGATCACGTCGCTGGCTTCGGCAGCCCGGTCCTCAGGCGAGATGAATCCTCCGACACCGGAGATCTGCCACATTCCGAAGCCTTCGCTGCCGAACTGCGCCTCAACGCCAGTGATGTAAGTCGCCATCTGCACGACGCCGATCGCGCCTTGACCGCACTGGAATATTGCCATTGCGACATCGGCGCGCTGGAAACTTCCGGGCGCGGTGCTGGGGGCAAGCTGGGCATTGGCTTCAGCTGCGATATCCTGTTGGTCCTGCACGGCATGGATCTTGAGAGTGCCGCAACGAGCGCCAAAGCGCTTCTGCAGGAACTCCGGAAGAAGTTGCACGGCCGGCCGGTAGCGCATGAGAACCGCGGCTCCGTTATGGCTGCCTTCCCTGAGCCCGATCTGCAATTCCATTTGCGTTGGCGTCTTGAAAAGGCCAAGAGTCCCGTCGCCCGAAAACACATAGACCTTGCCGTCCGGCGAAGTCAGATCGATGGGGTCAAGAAGGCGAAGCGGATCGGGGCGGATGATGCCACCGCGAACCTTCCAGTCACTGGGAACCTGCGCCACATAAGCGCCCTCGTTCGGCTCTTGCCATCCGACGAAGCTCAGGGCCGGACGTGCGGGCGCAGCGCCGGGCGCCGATCCATAGATTTTGACGCCCTTCATGAGTCCTGTGAAAACGGGCTGGAGCGACACATAATCCGCCCGTGGGGCTGACGTGAAATACCAATAGCCAGCCATGCCAACGGGCGTCTTGCTATAGACAAAGCTGGCCTGCGCCACCGCATCGCCTGCCTGACCAAACATCCGCACGCCATCTTTTCCGAACGCAGCAGGCGCGCTCCACTTGAACGGACTTCCGTCACGCTTGGCGAAGTCAGCAAGCACGGCTTGCGGCGTCGGCATCTTTGCTGTGCTGGCGACGAACATCGGCCAGACCACCACGCGCGCGCCATTCGGCCCGGTGAAGACAATGGGCCCCTTACCGTTTTCGGCGCGATTGGCGTTCCATCCGTCACGCATCTGCAGGCTGAGATTTGGCTCGGGCCGCACTTCCACCCAACCATCGACAAGCTCTGCAGCCACGGCCGGAACCTCCTGTGCTGGGGCTGCTGCGACCGGGGCGGCCGTAGGCCCGCCACATGCCGAAAGCGCGACAGCCGACAGAAGGGCCACACGCCGCGCAGCTTTCCTCGATATCATTATCCCCACCCGACTGATGACGCGTCACCGTGCGTTAGGTTCATCCGCCCCGGGAACCAGATCGTTCAACGTCGTCATTCCTGGTGCAGTGGTCAATGGGCGCGACTATGCAAGCTGATTTCCGTATTTCGGGCGGGGTCATCGATTCTAGCGCTTCCATCCGCACCGCAGCCGACAGTCCTCTATCAGCAGTTACACAAACCACCGCCAACACCTAGGCCAACTTCCGCCGCGATCCTCCGCCAAAGTCTGCGCACTGGAGGGACACCATGCGCACGCTTATCCTCGCCGCACTCCTGCTTGCCGGCCCTGCCGCCGCCCAGCCTGGCCAGCAGAAAATCGGCGCCGGTGACTGGTATGGCATCGGCCAGCAGGTGGGGCCTACAGGCATCCAATCAACCTGGACGATCCAGCTCTCGCTCACCAGCAGCGCCGATGCTGCGATCGACTACCCCTCGCTGGGCTGCAAGGCGGTCCTGCACGCGCTTAAACGCAGCGGCGACGAGATCGAATTCCGCGAGGAGATCACCGAAGGCAATTGCATCACCGGCGGCACGATCAATGTGCGCTATCGCGACAACCGCATCTTCTGGTTCTGGTCGAAGCCTGAGTCCGGCGCAGACGCCTCGGCGGTGCTCTACCGCGACCAGCCGATCGGCTAGATCTCGAGCAGTAACGCCGTCGCGTCGTCCGACGTCTTGAACCGCCCGATTTTCGCGTCGTCCTCGGGCGAAGCTTCCATGCCGCGCAGCTCGCGCATCAGTTCACCAAGACCCCGCGCCGCAACGGCCTCGATCAGCTCTGCATCGCTATAGCGCCCATAGGGCGACACCAGCCGATAGAAGCCGTCCGTCATCACCAGAACCTGCGTGCCCGCAGGCGCATCAGCCGCCTGATAGACGATGTGCCCGGCCGCCTCTGGCTGCACGCCAAACACCCAGTAGCCATTCGGCGTGTTGTGGATCGCGCGCACATCCTGCAGCCATTTCAGCCGCTCTTCAGGCGTCATCGCCATCACCGTCACGGCGCGCTTCTGCTCGTCCGCCGGCTTGCCCGCCTCGCCGAACACGCTGACCTGCCCCGCCGGCGTCCGCACGATCGCGATCGAGTCGCCCAGCGTTGCGCCCTCCAGCTTGCCATTCTTCGCGCGCACCCAGGTCGCGGCCGCCGTCGGGTAGCTCGCCAACGGCGCATCCTTCAGCGGGATCTTCACCTCACGCTCAACCGCCTTGCGAATGCGCGGCAGCAGACGTGCAAACCAGGCCTGCGGAATCTCGCGCGCATCGGCTGGCCCCGCCACGATCTCGGCCGCGAAGATTTCGGCATACCGCGCCGCATCCGATTCAGCCGCCGAGAAAATCCGCACCGGACCCACATCCGTCGCGCCATCGATCACGCAGGCCCAGCCCGCCGCTTCGTCGAACGCATAGCGATCGTCGCCCGTGCCGGTCTTCATTCCCCCGCCAAGCTTCGAGCCGGGGAAGGAAATCGAGTCGATCAGTTTCATGGACAAGGCTCCGGAGCGCGAGCGCGCTTCCTAGAGCTTCAGGCCGCCTTCGTCTTCAGCGCGGCGGAAAAATCCGCCAGCGTCTGGATGTAGTCGCCGCTCTCGCGCAGGCGCTGCACATACAGTTCCAGGATCTGCCGCGCGGCGATGCCGGCCTCGAGCCCGCATTTCTCGGCCTCTTCCGCGAACAGTTTCTTCGACTCAGGATCGAGCCGGACAGTCAGCGGTTGGCGATTTGCTGTCTTGGTCATGGGAGAATCCATCAGCAGCTGTCGGAAGCCCCCCGACGCCTGTAGCGAGAATCACCTTGCAAGCATTGCAAAGACATTGCAATCACATTGTATGGCCAAGCCACCTGCCAGCGCAGAGACCAAGCCTTTCACGATCGTGCTGCCCGCCAAGGCAGCTGAGCGCCTTGAAATCCTTGTTGAAACTGGCCTCTATGGCGCCAGCCGCGCCGAAGCTGCGAAGATGATCATCCTCCAGCACCTCCAGGATCTCTGGAAGTCGGGCAAACTCCCCGGCTGAAGCCGGAACACAGCGTCCATCCACAGCCAAACCGTTGCAACCGGGCCTCGCAGGGCACGGTTAACCAGTCATTAAGAACTTGCGCTCAATCGTGCCAATGGCCGCCGGGAGCTGCTAAAAGCATCTCTCAGAGGCAGCCACCCGGCGAAGGAGGACGCGCCCCATGGAAATCCAGACCAACGACCCGATCGAGTTCTGCCCCGCCGCCGCCTGCGCCGCCGCCATCGTCCGCCTCGAAGGCTTCATCGACCATGTTGCCCGCCTCCATCTCGAAGCACAGGTCGCCCGCTCGCCAGACCTGATGCAGCAGCTCGAAGCCATCTCCGACGATCTCATGCTCGCCGCTGACGAAGCCCGCACCCGCCTCGCCCAGGTCGACGCCATCTCCGCCGCCGGCGCCATGGCGCAACTGCTCGCCGCCATCCGCGACAACCGCATCCGCGATGACGATGAAGCCAGGCGCGCGAAAGACCTCGAAGCGAAAGCGATCCGCTTCCTCGCCAACGCCAATCTCTACGACGCCCACGTCTGCACCACGCTCAGCCAGACGAAGCTTGGCCACCGGCTGCACGTGGCTGCGCAGGCCGCAGCGGAAATACGCGTGTCCTGAGAGATCAGGCCAGCTCGACGCGGATATGCGGCTGCAACTTCGCCACGCCGCGGGCCCACTGTTCCAGCCGCCCCGGCAACACCTCGACGCCCGCAAACGGCAGCAGCCTGCCCTCCCCGTCGAGCAGCATGACGGTTGTGGACTCCGAACTGGCGTCGACGCGAATGATCGCCACGTCGGACAGCTTCAGGCTGCCCGAGGCAGAGGGGTGAATCTCGTTCCACCACACCAGTTCGCCGGTACGCACATTGATGCGGCTCCCGCGCCGGAAATCGCGCACGATCCCGGTCAGGCCGGCCACGGTGGCCAGAACACCCATCCAGAACGCCACCGGCACAAGCCAGGGCGCGCACGCGCCGCTTTCATCGCAATTGGTCGCTGGATCGATCGTCGCGCCCGCAAACGCGAACACAAGACCGAACGCCAGCAAGGCGTACAGCCTGAAATCCTTGCGGCCAGACGTCTGGTGAACCATCACCCAGTCCGGCCCGGACATATCGCCAAATTGCCGACCCCGCATGACCCCACCTTGCCGGGAAGCGGTTAAGGCCAGCTATCGTCGACCGCTCAAATTCATCTTCCGGCGATTGATCCGCATCAAATTCGCCGTCCGCACTCGTCCTAGCCTCTGCCTGCTGGATCAACAGGAGAGGCTGTCCACCATGCGTGCATTCTCGTCCGCCATTCTCGGCTTCGTAGCGGTCACTGCCCTGACGGCCTGCGCCCCCACAAAAGCCGATGCGCCGCCCGCCACCACACCGACTGTTGCCGCACCGGCCACGGCGCAGATCAAGCTTCCGGTGAGCATGAATGCGATCATGGTAGCGCTCGTCGATCACGCGTCGGAGCCGCTCTGGCTGGACGCCTACGAACCGCCGACCACTGCCGATCGCTGGCTCGAGGCTCAATACAATGCCTATCAGATGGCCATCAGCGGCAAGCTGATCCAGCTCGCGGGAACGGGTCCGAACGATGCGGACTGGGTCGCGGATCCGGAATGGACCAAGATGTCGGATGAACTCAGCGCCGCCGGCATGGATGCGCTTCAGGCGTCCATGGCGCAGGATGCGGCCATGCTGAACACGGCAGGCGATCGTCTCGTCGCCGCGTGCGAGGCCTGCCACAAGCAGTTCAAGCCGGGGCTTACCAGCATGGGCATCTACAAGTCGCCCAACTATCCGGCGAAGAACTAGGCCCTACCCCGCCAGCCGCGCCATCTCCGCTTCGCTGATCTCGTAGTTGCCATAGACGTTCTGCACGTCGTCACAGTCTTCGAGCTCTTCGAGCATCTTCATCAGCTTCTCGGCATTCTCGCCTTCGACGCTAACCGTGTTCAGCGGCTTCCAGATCAGCGCGGTCGATGTCGCCGCCGTCTTGATCTTGCCCTCGAGCGCCGCCGCTACTTCGGCAAGGTCCGAACGCGCGGTGTAGATGTAGTGGCCATCCGCATCGCTCGACACATCGCTCGCGCCAGCGTCGAGCGCGGCTTCCATGATTGCATCCTCGGTGCCGGCTTCCGGCGGATAGATGATCTCGCCGACATTCTCGAAGCCGGATGACACGGCGCCGGTCTGGCCCAGATTGCCGCCATGGTGCGTGAACGACGTGCGCACATCCGTGGCCGCGCGGTTCTTGTTGTCGGTCGAGCATTCCACGATCAGGCCAACGCCACCCGGCGCAAATCCTTCATAGCGGATCGCTTCGTAGTTCGCCCCATCCGAGCCCGCGCCCTTGTCGATGGCGCGCTGGATGTTGTCCTTCGGCATCGAAACCGACTTGGCGTTGTTCACCGCAAGGCGCAGGCGCGGGTTGAAGTTGACGTCCGCCATGCCGGCCTTGGCCGCGACGGTGATCTCTTTTGCCAGTTTCGAGAACAGCTTGGCCTTGGCCTTGTCGGCCTTGCCCTTGCGGTGCTGGATGTTCGCCCATTTGCTGTGGCCGGCCATGGGGGGCCCTCTCGTTTGTTATGAAGACTGTCAGGAGCAGAAGCCCGAATAGCCGAGAGGATACAGCCCCGGCAAGCTCCGGCGTTGTTCACGCCCGCATGTACGCTTCCGTAAGTCGCCCCGGTCGCGCGCCGCGCTACATTCCCGCCTGTCGAATCAACGACAGGAGGACGTGGATGAGAGTTTACCTTCTTTCGGCCGCTGTGCTGGCGCTTGCCGCCTGCGGCGGTCCCGCCGCAGCGCCAGCCGACAGCGCCGCCGCCACGCCTGAAGCCGCAGCGCCAGCCGCGCCTGCCCCAGCTCCAGACGCAGCCATGGGGCCGGCTATCGGTCAGTGGGAGATGACCCTCACCGCCTCCGGCATGTCCATGCCGGCGCAGAAGATCTGCTACAAGGAACAGATCAGCTTCGCCGAAGCCCAGGAAATGCAGAAGCAGGCCGGCATGACCTGCTCGGAAAACGCCTACACGCCGATCGCCGGCGGCATCACCGGCCGCTCGGTCTGCACGATGGACGGCACGACGATCACCACCGACAGCAAGATCATGGGCGACTTCAACACCGCCTACACGATGGACATGACCTCCTCGATCGATCCTGCGCCGCCGGGCATGCCCAACCCGTCGACGACCACGATCAAGATGGTCCGTCTCGGCGACTGCCCGCCCGAAACGCCCTGATCGCCTCCCCTTTTTCGGGAGTTCGCAAAATGGTGGCGGCAGGTCTATACCTGCCGCCACTGTCGTTTTAGGGGACGCTGGCTGGCGAAGACCGGCAGCCCCACTCCCACGGATGCCTGCCCATGACCGATGCCGCCCCCTTCTCGGAAGATCCGGTCGCAGACCTCGTCTCGCTGCTCGATCTGGAGCGCATCGAGGTGAACCTTTTCCGCGGCCAGTCGCCCGACGATGGCATGAAGCGCGTCTTCGGCGGCCAGGTCATCGCGCAGGCGCTCGTCGCCGCGTATCGGACCGTCGAGAACCGCGTCTGCCACAGCCTGCACGCCTACTTCATCCGCCCGGGCGACCCCACCATTCCGATACTCTACGAGGTTGACCGCGCCCGCGACGGCAAGAGCTTCGCGACCCGCCGCGTCGTCGCCATCCAGCATGGCGAGCAGATCCTGAACCTCTCCGCCTCGTTCCAGACGCCCGAGACCGGCTTCACCCACCAATCGCCGATGCCGGAGACGAAGAAGCCCGACGAACTCCTTTCGGAAGACGAGCTTCGCGCCATGGCGAAGGACCACATCCCGAAAGAGTTCCAGAAACAGTTCTCCCGCCCGCGTCCGATCGAACTGAAGCCGGTCGATCCGCGCCAGATGATCTCGCCCGCAAAGACGGACCCGAAAAAGCAGATGTGGCTCCGCGCACGCGGCAAGATCGATGCGAACGACTTCGCACTCCAGCAATGCCTGCTCGCCTACGCTTCCGACATGGGCATCCTCGACACAGCAACGAAGCCGCACGGCGTCAACTGGTTCACCGGCGGCGTGCAGATGGCCTCGCTCGACCATTCGATGTGGTTCCACGAACCCTTCGATATGTCGGACTGGCTGCTCTACACGATGGACTCGCCCTCCGCCTCCGGCGCGCGTGGGTTCAACCGTGGCGAGGTCTTCACGCAATCGGGCAAGCTCGTCGCCTCGGTCACGCAGGAAGGCCTGATGCGCCCGAGGGAACCCAAGTTCAAGAACTAGAGGCTTGAGTCGAAGCGCGACAGACGCGGCACGATCATCGACGCCAGCAATCATCCCTCTCCAACTGCGCCGTTACCCGGCCGTCGCATGCCGATTTTTGCAAGCCGCTGAACCTCGGTCTTCTCCCGCCTTTATGCGGGATGATAGGTTTTGAGGAGGCGCCCGATACTCACCTGAACAGTATGGACCGGGAACCAGAGCAAAAAGCTTGCGTCCTGCCGCGCCAGAGCACGCGCCGCTTGAGGCCACGCTCCCTTGTGCGCCACCCACTGCCTTAGCGTATGAAACACAAAATCACGTCGTAGTTTTGCAATCTGCTTATTGTTCCAGGCGGCGTTCTCTTTGCTGAGCGCGATAACGTCGCGGATATGCACATGCGAACGAAGACGGTCACTCAGCCGCGTCAAATGACCGGGCGTATCCCACCCGATATTTCCGAAATAGATATTGACCCCTTCCCCGCACTCCACCCTTGCTTCGGGCGAAAAACAGGCCGCATCCGACTGATGCACCAGTTGCAATATGAACAGCATATCTTCGCCGGCATTCTTGAAAGAAGGATCAAACCGCAATCCTTCCCCTTTCTCTTTCCTGTAAACAACTGTGGAGAGTTGGGTCGGAAACTCTCTTAGAACAACAGAAGCGATCTCATTCTTTGTCAGAGAAACAATACCGCCATCATTTTTGTGAGATTTTATATACCCGGACATCAAGGCAGCTTCGCCCGAAGCAAAATGTGACTCATGGTGTCCTTGGCGACGATTATCGCAGAAATAAAAGTCGTGCCCCTTTTCCAGCGCTCTTACGCCTTGGGAGAGATGCTCTTCCTGCCACCAATCATCCGAGTCCAGGAAGGCAATATAGTTCGTGGCCGCATCAACCTGACGTAATCCCCGATTGCGAGCCTCGGCAACGCCTGCGTTAGCCTGCTTTATCAATGTCAGGGAAAATTGCGCCTTGAATTCTACCGCTTCGACTTCCTGCGCTGCCGGCACGGGTGAACCATCATCTACAACGATGATTTCAACTTCCTGCTCCGGCGAAAGCCGCTGCAGCGATATTGATTCCAGCGCGCGGCGTAAAATGCCGGACGCTTTCTGGTAATATGGAATAATCACCGCGATCTTCGTCATTCTTGGTCCCTGAAGGGCGGGTAAAGCGCTTCGCAATTAGTTAAAACATTGCGGATATCCCATATATATTGCTATATTTGCCACGTCGTGGCAAGCAGCAACCGCCATTTTGGGTCCGCAGAGAAGCGTATATCGATCCATTAAAACGGCTCGAGCAGTCTATAAAACACCAAGGACGCTACCTTGATCGATATCTCTCTGATTATCTGCACATTGAACCGCGCGTCATCGCTAACGGCGACGCTGGAATCGGTAACGCAAGCTATCCGCAGCGCTCCGGATCTGGCGATAGAAGTTGTTTTGGTCGACAATGGATCTAACGATAATACACAAGAGATCGTAACGGGATGGAAGTCGAGATCATCCTTCCCCGTCATTATCGTGCAGGAATTTCAACGCGGCCTTTCCCATGCGCGAAACGCCGGCCTGCGCGCGTCATCCGGAGATATCATCGCCTTCACGGACGATGACTGCACACTCAACGCGGATTATTTCCTCGCACTCCGCCGCCACTACGATCAGGATACCGTCGCCACGATGCGCGGTGGCCGCGTGGAACTGGGTGATCCGACAGACTTGCCTTTCAGCATCAAACTGGAAGGCCATAAAATCGTGATGAACGACATGAGTCATCCGGGCGGATTTATCATCGGCGCCAACATGACCATGAAGCGTGAGGTGGTGGATAAACTAGGTTTATTCGATGTGCGTTTTGGAGCGGGGGCGCCTTTCAAGGCGGCCGAGGAAACAGATTATATTTACCGTGCGCAGCGCGCAAGAATACCGGTCGAATACGTGCCCGATCTGATTGTTCAGCACTTCCATGGGCGCAAGGAAAAGAACGAGATCGTGCGCCTCAACGAGGGCTATCACATCGGCGGCGGCGCCCTGTACGCAAAATACGCCTCCCAGTGGCAACTTCTGCGCCATTTTTATTGGGACACGCGGAAATGCTTTCAGGAGATGTTCGGAGGGCCCGCTTACGACCCGACGATAGGCCTTTCCTATCGGACCGTCGTGAAGGGCAACATCAAAGGCATGTGGCTCTATGCAACGAGCGGCCTGCGTGGCCGCTTCAAGAAGGCATGACCGTCTGCTACTGCAAACTTTTCCAAATGCGGCGCTGTGAATCCTAGGCCAATCGCCTCGCGCGTGATTTGAATCTCTCCGGGGGGTACGGAGACTGTGATGAGATTTGGTCCTGCGCTTGTCGTCTTCAGCACGGCCCTGACCGCCTGCGGCCTCGCCGCCTGCAGCGGTCCGCCCGCCGATCCGGTCGTTGCGACCGCGCAATCGAATGTGCCGCAACCTGGCGAGCCCGCCACGGTCGCCAGCTATCCCGACGCTGCGCAGCCGCCCTCGCCTGAAGCCGCGCCCGTGGACAATGCCGCTCCGCCTGCAGAGGCCGCGGCTGAAGAACCACCCGCCCCCTCCACCAGCCATGTCGCGCTGAAATACCTGATCGGCGATGTCGATCCGTCGAAGGATCCGATGTTCGCGAAGATCCCCGACAAGTATCTCGGCGGCTCGCGCGTCTGGGGCCACAAGGATGCGGTCGATGCCTTCGTGCGCATGGCGGAAGACGCAGCCTCCAACGGCTACGTCCTGAAAGCCGTCTCCGCCTTCCGATCCTTCTCCGATCAGAAAGAGATCTGGGAGAACAAGTGGACCGGCAAGACGCTGGTCGGCGGCAAGAAGCTCAACGTCTCGACGCCGGACCCGAAAGCCCGCGCCGCCAAGATCCTGGAATTCTCCTCCATGCCCGCCACGTCGCGCCACCACTGGGGCACCGACTTCGACATCAACAATCTGAACAACAGCTACTTCAACACCAGGGACGGCAAGCGCATCTACGACTGGCTCACCCAGCACGCCCCTCAATACGGCTTCTGCCAGGTCTATTCCGCCAAGGGCGCAGACCGCCCCACAGGGTACGAAGAAGAAAAGTGGCACTGGTCCTACATGCCCGTCGCTTCCTGGTACCTGAAGCAATACCCGATCGACGTCGGCTATGAACGCATCGCCGGCTTCGAAGGCGCGAGCGCCGCAAAGGACATCGACGTCATCAAGAATTACGTCCAGGGCATCAACCCTGAGTGCAGATAGCGCGCGGGCTTGCTCAGGCGGGGCCGCCGGGGCACCCTGACGATCGGTCAGGATGGGGATCCCAATGCGCGCTTCGCTCGCGGCACTTGCGCTTTTTGCGACGCCCGCGTTCGCGCAGGCCGCCGACATTCCCCGCGCGCCTGACGGCCGGCCCGACCTTCATGGCTACTGGTTCTCCGGCTTCCTGACGCCGCTCGAACGCCCCGACGACGTGACGGGGCTTGTCGTGCCGCCCGAGGCGCAGGCCGGCCTGATCGAGAAGCTGATCGCAGACCAGAGCGAGGGCGAGGTCTATGATCCCGAATTCGACTCGAACCCGGTCCCCCGCGCATTGCTGGAGATGGGCGGCGATCTGCGCTCGTCATGGCTGATCGAACCCGCGGATGGAAAGCTGCCTCTGACCGCGCTGGCGAAGGCGGCGCTCGAACGCGACGGACCACGGTTCGAAGACCCGGAAAACCGCCCCGCCCCCGAACGCTGCATCGACGGTCTGGTCAACGCACCATTGGCTGCGTCGTCCCTGATGATCCCCATGCAGATCGTGCAGACGCCGGACACCGTGGTCATCGCGGTGGAAGACATGGAGCCCGTGCGGATCGTCTCGCTTACAGCCCCACCGCAACACGACGCGCTTCGCTCGCGCGGCGGCCAATCGCGCGGCAGGTGGGAGGACGACACGTTCGTGGTCGAGACTACCAGCCTGTCGATCGCCGATCCGGCCGGGCTCACCTGGCGGGGAGGAGCATTCGTCACGACCGACAGCCGCGTGATCGAACGCTTCCGCCTCGTCTCCACCGACCTGCTGCACTACCAGTTCACGATCGAGGACCCGTCGCTCTACAAGGCCCCTTGGCTGGCCGAATATGTGCTGAAGCGTATCGCAAGCCCGGTTTATGAATATGCCTGCCACGAGGGCAACTACGCGATGGTCAACATCCTGAAGGCAGCCCGTCTTGGGCTACAGAAAGAGCGCAAGCAAAAATCTGCAACCATCGCCAATAACTGACGCCTCGCGCTCGCAAACGCTTTTATGAGGCATGATCACGAGGGAATGATGATCCGCGCATTGTGCCTGCTCGCATTCGCCCTGCTGGCCTCGCCTGCCCTCGCGCAGGAAGCGCCGCCCGCGAAGCCAGAACGCACGCTCATCAGCGTTGGTTACGGCGCCGACTTCGGCATCTTCGTCGAGACCCCCCTCGCCAATCCCGGCCCGCAAGTCGAAGCGTGGTCCTGGAATATCCTCAAGGACCCCAAGGCGATCCCGGGCGCCATCTATGACATGACCGTCTCGCGCGAGCTTATCAACTGCGCCGCCTGGACCCGCACACAGCTCTACACCGACGGCTTCCTTGGCGAGACGCATCTAGGTCGCTCACCCGGCTCAGTGAAAGATGAACCACTGGCAGGCGTGAACGAAGCTATAGCAAAGATCCTCTGCGGGCGCGTCAGTGTCTCGAAGGACACGCCGATTGCAGACGTGGCTGCCGCCCGCCAACTCACGCACAACTACTTCTTCAAACCGATCTCTTCGAGGTAGCCGTTGCGGCGGGCGTAGCCGCACCTACCTCCACCAACATGGCGACCAAACGCTTCTTCACCGTCGGCTATGAACACACCACGCTTCCCGGCCTCATAGCCGGGCTTCAGGAAGCTGGCGTCAAACGCATCATCGACACGCGCGATGTCGCCAACTCCCGCCGCGCCGGCTTCTCCAAGAAACTGCTGGCCGCCTCCCTTGACGAAGAAGGCATCGGCTACATCCACCTCCGCCCGCTCGGCACGCCGAAGGCGGGGCGCGAAGCCAATCGCGCCGGCCGCATGGACGAGTTCCGTCGCATCTACGAAGCCAGCTTCATGCGCCCCGAAGCGCAGCTCGCGCTTCTCGAAGCAGAAGAGCTGATCCGCGCCCAACCCACAGCCCTGCTCTGCTTCTGCGGCGACGGCGCGAAGTGTCACCGCAACCGCATCTCGGAAGCGCTGGAGACAAAGGGCCTGAAGCGGAAGGAAATCGTGTTCCGCTAAGCGTTCGACGGTCATCTGTCATCTTCCTCCACGCGAACACGAGCCGCACCAACACAAACCACAAAACAAAAAGGGCGGCCCGAAAGCCGCCCTTTCTCAACTCACATCAAGAAAGCCGATCAGCCCGGCTTCTTGAACTTCAGGATGAACTGGTCCGTCTTGCCGCGAATGGACGGATCGAAGATCGTCTTCGTACCGTCATCCGCCGGGTTGCGCAGCACAGCCGAAGAACCAACGAACTCGAAACCCGCAGCGAGGACCTCCGCCTTCACCTTGGCTTCGTCGATGCGGTGGTTTTCTGCGCTGAACTCCTGCCCCTTCGCGATCTGGTGATCGAGCACGATGTAGAGACCGCCCGGCTTCAGCGCGGCCAGCACGGCCTTGTTTGCTGCGTTGATGTCGAGGTTGCGGCCAGGATTGTGCAGGTCGTGATAGTTCTGCGACGTCCACACCAGATCCAGCGGCTCCGGGCTCGGGAGGGTCGCATAGTTGGTGATGACCACCTGCACGTTGCCATAGTTGGCTGCGTCACCCACGACAGCCGCGAGCGGCGCGGCCGGCGGCGGCTGACCTTCGCGCTGCACGGGCTGGCTGGCGAACGCATAGATCTTGCCGGTCGGGCCAACGGCCTTCGACAGGATACGCGTCATGTAGCCGCCGCCCGGCACAAGCTCGCCCACCTTGTCGCCTGGGCGAACTTCGCCGAACGCCACCATGTCGGCGGGCTTGCGGTTCACATCGCGATCCTTGTCCGCCTGCGGGCGCGCCGGATCAGCGACAGCTGCAACGATGTTCTCGGCAGACGCCGTCACAGGCGCCTCGCCCATGGTCTGGCACGCCGCCGTCGCCAGCAGCGCCGCCACAGCAAGCGACCGCATAAGGTTCATACGCATGAGGTGTCCTCCAAACGCATCCGTGCCCGTCCGGCCGGATTGTTGGGACAAGCCCTAGCGCGTCGCGCTGTTGGCGCCAATTAACGCCCGCGCGATTACTCCGCGATACGCGGCGTAAGCTGGGGAATTGTCTGGCGCAGCCGTCCGCCCACGCGGATCGGCTCCACCCGCAGCGCAAGCCCGCTATTGTCGTCGGATTCGACGAACACACCGCACAGCGTCGCCGGGCCTTCCGCTGGCGATTTCCGCTCCACCGGCAACCGCGTGGAGGCCCGCTGCACGAGCGGCCCCTTCTTCATCCCGATTACGCTGTCATAGTCGCCGCACATGCCTGCATCCGTCATGTAGGCCGTGCCGCCCACCAGAATCTGCGCATCCGCCGTCGGCACATGCGTGTGTGCGCCGACCACCAGCGTCGCGCGGCCGTCGCAGAAGTGGCCCATGATGTATTTCTCAGCCGTCGCCTCTGCGTGCATCTCGACGATCACCGCATCCGCCACCTGGCGAAGCGGCGCCTCGTCCAGTGCGCGCTGCACGCCCTGGATCGGATCGTCGAGCGACTCCATGAAGGCCGAGCCGTGGATCTGGATCACGAACACGCGCTGTCCGTTCGGCGTCGTGAACAGCTGCGCGCCCCGCCCCGGAATGTTCAGCGTCTGCGGATAATTGAACGGACGCAGCAACCGCGTCTCGCGCTCGATGAAAGTCAGCGCCTCGGCCTGATCCCACGAATGATTGCCCAGAGTGATGCAGTCCGCGCCGGCATCGAAAATCTCGGCGGCGGTCGAGGCGGTAATCCCGAAACCGCCCGCGGCGTTCTCGCCATTCACCACGACGAAATCGAGATTCAGCTGCTTGCGCACGCGGGGAAGATGCTCGGAGACAGCTGCACGGCCCACCCGCCCCACCACATCACCGAAAAACCCGAGGCGCATGCACACTCCATGTAAGGCCCCCGGCCACCGGCCGAGCCCTTACAGGAGCGGGGCTCAGAGGGCAAATGTGGGAAAACGTCCCCCTGCCTACGTAGTGGGTTCCAGCCCTATAAACGATCAGTGGGCAGGTAGAGCCGATATTCGCAACTTCCGCCCTGCGCCAACCGTTGCTCGCACAGCTCGTCATATGAAAGTGGCTGCCGCACTTTCCACGCGAAATACAAAGCCGTGCCGAGCACTACGATACCCGCGCCGATCAGCAACAGTCGCCGCCCATTCATGCGTGGCATGGCGCGGCCTCAATAAACCTTCTCGATCCGGTCGAGCGAATAGATCTCCCCGCCCCGGCAGAAGAAGCTCACGCGCTTGTACAGCGGATCGGGAACCGGCTCGCGGTACGCCACGCGTCCCGCCACCGGCGCAGTCGGCGCTGTGCGGATCTCCAGCACCAGCGTGTCGCCCGTGCTCGCCACTGACTTCAGGATCACAGCCGTATCCGTTGCCTCGACCAGCCGCACATCGACATGCAGCTCGCGCGCCGATCGTCCCGGTCCCGGCATGTGGTTCACCCACGCAGACGCCTCTGCGATCCGGTGCGGACACGCCAGCTGCGCCAGCGCCTGCCCCGTCGTCTTCGGCTTCATCGGATCCTCAACTGGCGCCACAGGCGAAGCGCACGCCGCCGCAAGGATCACCATCGAACTCAGCAGGAAGCGCATGGCCCGGCTCCGAATCATCGCAGCAAGGCTAAGGCCGTATCCGGCGAAAGCCTACAACCGTCACCCTACCACCGGCGTGCGGATGCGGCTCCGCCCCCGCCACAGCTTCCACCCTGCCTCCGCCAGCAGCGCGATCACCAGCAGCACCAGCACGCCCTCGGTCGTCGCATTCGCCGCCTCCTGTACGAACACCCGCCCGCCGAACACGATCCACATCAGCAACGCACACAACGCCAGCGTCAGCCCCAGCTCGATCCGCCGAGTCAGAGACCGCCACCGCCCTTCGATGATCAACACCACAAACAGCGCAATCGTCGCCGCCCAGTAGAGCAACACCAGCGGCGCCCGCGTCGCCAGGAATTCCGCGTCGAACTCAAACACGCCCGCCAGATGGTTCGTCCCCGCATAGGTCGTCGCCCACCACGCCAGCGCCACCCACACGCCAACCCCCAGCAGCGCAAACCCGAGCCCCACCGCATACATCGGCCGGTTCACATGATCGCGGTCCACCAGCTTCGGCTTCCACGCATCAACCGCCGCCGGCCAGCGCAGCCGCACGAACGCCGCAACCATCGTCACCGAAACCAGGAACCCCGGCCACCAGAACGCGCCGAGACCATAGCTCGTCCACCAGCCGCCGATCCAGTTCGGCGCACCAGAGCCCGCAGCCATCGGCAACGTCACCGCCCACTGCAGCGCAACGCCAACCAGCGACGTCCACGCAAACGCCACGGTCTGTTGCGGCGGAATGATCGGCACGCCCGGCGGATGATAGCGCGCCGCCACATCGTCCGGCCGCCCAAAGCCCTGCAGCAGCTCCAGCGTCATCGCCTCGTCCGGCAACCGCCCCGCATCCGCGGCTCGCCCGCGCAGCTCCTCGCCCAGCAACGCACGCAGCTCGAAGCCCACATCGTTGCGCTGCTTCATAGGCAGATGCTTCATCACATCGCCGACGTAAGCCGCGATGAGATCATCAGGTTTGGGAAATTGAGCGCTCATGGCGCAGCCTTCTTTCTCGATTTCTCATCGCCGATCAGCCCATCGACAATGCCCGTGAGATTGCGCCAGCTCTGCGTGAGACTAGCGAACAACGTCTCGCCCTGCGCGCTCAGCGTGTAGTAGCGGCGCGGCGGCCCATCCTCGATCCGCCACTCGCTCACCAGTAGCCCCTGTCCCTCAAGCCGGCGCAGCAGCGGATAGAGCGTGCCCTCCTCGATCGCCATGCCGCGTTCGGCCAGCGCCTGTCGCAGCGAATATCCGTACTGGGCGCTACGCAGCTGCGACAGCGTCGCCAGCATGATCACGCCACGGCGGAGTTCCTGCTCCAGCTTCGCACTGACCTCTTGCGGGCTATCGGCCATCTACGGAATCCGAACCGTGACATCGCCGTTCGGCCCCGGGATGGCGAACGTGTCGCCTGACTTCTTCCCCGCCGGATAGACAGCGCACGTCTCCATCAGCGTCTCGTTTGCCGTCGAGCAAAGCTTGTCGCCCACGATCTTCCACACGCCAGACGACGCCCCGCCCATGGCGGTGAACTTGCCGTCGGCGGCAAACTTCACGTCGATCTCCAGGTCCGGCAGCACGATGACGACGCCATGCGCAATCACTTGCGCATACGTATCCGCGTTGGCGGCAGGCGTCTGGGCGAAGGCCGGGGCGCCACTGAGGACAAGCCCGGCAAGAGAAGCGACAGGGAGGAAACGCATCAAAAATGTCCTTTTATCAGCCATTTGGCTTTGTCGTAGGTGTCTATGCACCTTGTATGGCACTATACATAGATTCACACAGTATGCGCCGTCAAGCCGGATTCAGCGCGGTGCTGCAACCGGCTGGGCGTTTCGCACGAATGGGTGTGAAAACCCGGCATGCTGCGCGTTTTACATCCCATGACCGTGAGCGCAGTCGATCCTTCGGATCGGCAAGACTAAAGTGATCGGCAAGACTAAGCTGCTCGTAAGAAGTCGTGCGTTCGCCACCAAAGAGGACAGCGAGATGGACCTGAAGTTCCGCCGCAACCCGGATTACCAATCACTCCGCGAGGAGATGACGCCAGAGCGCGCCTTCATGGATCGCCGTCGCATCCTCACAGCCGCCGGCTTCCTCGGCGCCGGCTCGATCCTAGGCGCGCTGCCAGCCTGCTCCGAACCGCAACAGACGCCGGTCCCCGTCGCCGCTGGCGCCGGCGGACACCCCGCGCCCGGCGCTGCGCTCAAGGCGAAAAAGGCGGCCTACGCCGTCGCCGATCAGGCGTCGATCGAAGACGCGTTCACCGGCTACTGCAATTTCTACGAATTCGGCACGGGCAAGGAAGATCCCGCGCGCTACGCCAGCATGATGAATGTCTCGCCGTGGGAGATCACCATCGAAGGCGAAACCGACGCCCCCGGCAAACTCGCGCTGAAAGACCTGATCGACTATTCGAAACTCGAAGAGCGCGTCTATCGCCATCGCTGCGTCGAAGCCTGGTCGATGGTCGTGCCATGGATCGGCGTCCCGATGGCTGACGTCATCAAGAAGCTCAAACCGAAATCGACCGCGAAGTTCGTTCAGTTCGAGACCTATCTCAACAAGAAGGAAATGCCGGGCGTGAACCGCCCCAGCCTGCGCTGGCCCTATGTCGAGGGTCTGCGCCTCGACGAAGCCATGAACGAACTCCCGCTGTTCGCCGTCGGCGCCTATGGCAAGGCCCTCGCGAAACAGAACGGCGCGCCGCTGCGCACGGTCATCCCGTGGAAGTACGGCTTCAAGGCTACGAAATCGATCGTGAAGATCCGCTTCCTCGCCGAACAGCCGCCCACCTCGTGGAACAAGGCCAATGCCAGCGAATACGGCTTCTATTCCAACGTGAACCCCAACGCGCCTCACCCGCGCTGGAGTCAGGCGAGCGAGCGCGTCATCGGCGGCAAGGGCGGCTTCAACGAGAAGCGCAACACCGAAATGTTCAACGGCTACGAAAAACAGGTGGCCGCGCTCTACACCGGCATGGACCTGAAGAAGAACTACTAGCGCATGGCCGGTAACGCATACCTCCGCACGTTCGGCAAACACTGGATGAAGCCGCTCACGCTCATCGCGTTGATCGCGCCCTTCGCCTATCTCGCCGTTCTGTGGACTCTGATGCTGACCAACACCGATCCCTACATCATGGGGTTCAATCCGGTTCAGTGGACACATCGCTATCTTGGCGACACCGCGATCCGCGTCCTGCTCGTCACGCTCGCCATCTCGCCGATCCGCGACATCACGGGCTGGCAACCCATCGCCCTGATCCGCCGCCGCATCGGCCTCGCGGCTTTCTTCTACGCCTTCCTGCACATGCTGGCCTATCTCGGCCTTGACCGTGAATGGTCGCTCGCCAAGCTCTGGGAAGACGTGATGCTGCGCACCTACATCATGCTCGGCATGGCCGCGCTCGTGCTCATGATCCCGCTCGCCGTCACGTCGACCAACGGCATGATCCGCCGCCTCGGCCGCAAGGTGTGGGACCGCCTGCACTGGCTCATCTATCCCCTCGCCATCCTCGCCGTCGCGCACAACCTCCTGATGGTGAAACTCATCGACGGCGACCCGACAATCCACGCCGTCATTCTCGCGGCGCTCCTGCTCTGGCGCGTCGGCCGCTTCGGCCTCAAACGCCTGAAGCCCGCGCAAGCCGCGACCTGAATCGCGATCACGGCGAAACGCCCAGACCACCGCTGTTCACGTCCTTCCGCAGATGATAGATTGCGCCATCGATCATGGGGGATCAGATGCGCCTTGCCCGCCTTCTCCTTGTTCCTGTCGCGCTCTCCATCGCCGCCTGCACGCCAAAGCCCGAGACAGACGCCGAACTCGCAAAGCGCGCGGGCGCGCCGCTGTTCACCGGCATGGGCGAATTCCACCGCGTCATCGACACGAAAGACCCCGGCGCCCAGCGCTATTTCGACCAGGGCATGGTCCTCGCCTTCGGCTTCAACCATGCGGAATCGATCCGATCCTTCCGCGCCGCGCAGAAGCTCGATCCCGAATGCGCGATGTGCTTCTGGGGCGAAGCGCTGGCCACCGGCCCGAACATCAACGTGACCGCCAAGGGCAAGGCGGTCATGTCCGACAGTGAGCAGGCGTCCGCATGGGCCGCGCTCGAAAAGGCCAGGGCCGTCGCCGCGAAGAAGCCAGAAGCCGAACGCGACCTGATCGACGCGCTCGCCAAGCGCTACGCGGCCGAACCCGTCGCTGATCGCGCATCATTCGACCATGCTTACGCCGAAGCCCTCGGCGC
>Ga0116178_10000590_pt1 | contig 32411 bp, 40 predicted proteins | sample AD_STIC12_MetaG_FD_89880 | JGI IMG/M metagenome (GOLD analysis project Ga0116178, IMG submission 89880) | Active sludge microbial communities of municipal wastewater-treating anaerobic digesters from USA - AD_STIC12_MetaG | ecosystem: Engineered > Bioreactor > Anaerobic > Digestate | place: USA...
CTTCGCCGCCTTGTGTTTGGCCTCGGCGTTGGACCCCAGGAAGATGGGCCCCAGCCCCAGCGCGCTCACCTGAAAGGTGTACCAGTAGGTGAGGCCGTAGAAGCCCAGGATCTCGGCGAAGTCGGTGATGCGCGAGGTGTCCCATCGGGACGAATCGCCGCCGAAGCCCTTGGGCGTGAGGAGCTTCGCCATGATCTGGTTTTCCTTCATGAAATCGAGGAACTCGGTGTACCACACGCAGGCGTGGAAGTCATCTTTCATCTTCTTGAGGCCGCGGCCCTCGAAGAAATCGATGGTCTTCAGCATGATTTGTTTCGTCTCTTCGTCGGCGTATTTCGCGACGATCTTCTTCGGATTAAGCAGGATCTTTTCCATGGTCGGCATCTCCTTTACCTCACCCCCCGGCCCCCTCTCCCGCAAGGAGAGGGGGAGCCCCTGGGAGGAGTATTTTCCTCAATAAACCCGCCCCCTCCAGGAGCGGGTCTTGCGTCACCTCCTCCTTGCGAAGGGGGAGGCTGGGAGGGGGTTAAAAATTCTGATCGCGCATCTTGTACGCGCCCTTAAGCGAGTACACGTTCTCCAGGTAAAACTTCTCGAAGCGCGCGGGATTGGGCACCGGCGTCTTCACGATCTTCAGCGAAAGCTCGCGCTGCGCGTCGCTGTTTGACGGCTTCAGGTGGATCCCCAGGGCGTACTTCGAGAAATCGCGCACCATGAAATCGAAGATCTCCTCGAGGAGGTCGTCGTCAACGGGGAAGTATTTGCGGTTCTCGATGATAAGCTGGCCGTACGCCACCAGCGTGAGGACCTCGCCCAGCGCCAGCAGGTAGTCGATGTCGGCCGACTGCTCCTTGCTGGGGCCCGCCTTCATCAGGAAATCCTTGAAGAGCTTGATTTGCTCCTTGAAGACGTTCACGTTCGGCAGGTTGACGCTATTGTAGGCGATGTTGTAGTCGTGAAACTGGACCTTGCCCAGGCCCTTCGTGGGGCCCTGGCGGAACATGAATTCGTCGTTCGCGAGATCGTCGCGCTTGGGAACCTCGGGATACTCCTTCGGGTTGAAGAAATAGTTGGCCATGAACTTCACGATAAGCGCCATGTTCACGTGCACCGTCCCCTCCAGCTTGGGCAGCATGGGAAGCTCGTGCTTGGCGATCTCGAAGAAGGGCTCGTTCTCGAAGCCCTTGGCGGCGATGATGTCGTGGAGGATGTTCATCACCTCCTCGCCCTCGCGGGTCACCTTCATCTTCACCATGGGATTGAACAGCAGGTAGCGGCGGTCGTTCTCGTTGGCGGAGCGCATGTAGTCGATCGCGCGCTCGGCGAAGAGCTTCATCGCCACGAGCTTGCAGTAGGCGTCCACGAAGAGGCGCTTCACGTGCGGAAAGTCGGTCACGAACTTGCCGTAGACGTTGCGGTTGGCCGCATGGTCGATCGATTCGTAGAGCGAGTGGGTGCACAGGCCAATCGCGCCCCAGCCGAGGTTGAACTTGCAGACATTGATCGTGTTCAGCATGTCGTCCCACGCCTTGGGGCCGCGCTCGGTGATGTCGGCGTCGGTGATGGGATAGTCGTGCAGCGCGTATTCGGCCACGTAGTTCTGCTCGTTGACGACGTTGCGGATGCACTCGTACTTCGGGTGCTTGGAGTTCACGACGAAGAAGACATAGTCCCCGGTGTCGGCCATCTTCGCGAAGGTGGACACGAGCGCGGCCTCGTTGCCGTTCCCGATGTAGTACTTGTCGCCGTTCGCGCGGTACTTCCCGTCGCCCTCGGGGTAGAGCATCATGTCGCTGGAGTAGATGTCGGCGCCGTGCTCCTTCTCGGAAAGCCCGAAGGCGAACACCCCGCCCTCCTGCAGGAGCTTCGCGGTCTTGTGCTTCACCTCCTCGTTCGAGCCGTTCCAGATCGGGCACAGGCCCAGCATGGACACCTGCCAGGTGTACCAGTAGGTGACCCCGTAGAAACCGGTGATCTCCGAGAAGGCGCTGTTGCGATAGGTGTCCCATCGGGAGTCGGAGGCGCCGTAGCCGGAGGGCGTCATCAGCACGGCGAAGGCCTGGGTCTCCTTGAGGAACTCGACGAAATCATAGTTCCATTTTTTCTCGTGCCAGTCCTTCTTGATTTGCTTCAATCCCTTCTTTTCAAAGAAGTCGATGGTCTTTTGCATCAGCTCCTTCGATTTTTCATCTTTATACGTGCGGTTGTGTTTGTGGGGATTCAGGAGAATCATGGGCCACCTCTGGTCGATGATGTGTGCGAATGAGATTGTATCAATTTCCCGAACACCGTTCGGACTGTCAAACAGATTTCGGATTTTTTCTTGATAAAAATCATCGCCCGCACTACATATGGCGCTCATATGAAATGACGTTTGTCTGATGACACTTTTAACGCCAAGGGACTATCCGCGTGAATAAAACCACCAAGAAGAAGTCGACGCTCAGCGAGCTCAAGAGCAAGGAGCGCCAAGACCGCAAGGACCTCATCATCGACGCCGCCGAGCGCGTGTTCGCGACGCGGCCGTTCAACCGCGTGAGCATGCGCGAGATCGCCGACGAGGCCGGGATCGCCGCCTCCTCCATCTACACCTACTTCCCCAACCAGGAGGCGCTCTTCGTGGAGGCCACCGTCCGCGACAGCACCACCTTTCTCGACGAGCTGGGGAAGATCACCGCGGGCGGCCCCGTGACCGCCGATTCCTTCGACCGGCTCATCGACACCTTCTTCGACTTCATCTCCACCCACGACTCCTATTTTCGGATGATGGTGGTGTTCATGACGCACGGGCAGCTCAATCCCGACTCGCTGCTGCGGGTCAATGCGCTCGTGGGGCGCGGGCTGGACATCTTCGAACAGGTCATCAGCGACCTCGGCTACCGCGGCGACACGCGGCTCCTGGCGCACTACTTTTTCGCCATGATGAACGGCATCCTGGTCAACTACCGCAAGTACGAGGGACGGCGCGAGGAGGAGGTCACGGCCTTCATGAAAAAGGTCGCGAAGGTATTCAAGGACCTGCTCCTGAAGAGCATATGAAAAAGACGCCGGTCATCGTTTCGGCCCGCCAGCTCGAGGAGATCCTCGAGGGCTACTTCGACGCGGGGTGGCGGCTCAACTATGCGATCAAGGTCCTGGGGCACCCGGGCGTGGGGAAATCGGCCATCGTGAAGGCGGTCGCCGAACGAAAGGGAATGCACTTCATCGACACGCGGCTGGCCTTCAAGGAGAACATCGACCTCGGCGGCTACCCCGTGCCCGACCACGAGGCGCGGCGGATGATCTACTACCGACCGCGCTTCATCCCGCCGGAGCGCGTCCCCGACGGCGCGGCCGGCATCGTGTGGTTCCTCGACGAGTCCAACCGCGCGCACCCTACGGTTATCCAGACGCTCTTCCAGATTATCACCGAGCGCACCTGCGGGGAGCACGCGCTCCCCGAACGGACCGCCATCGTGCTCGCGGGCAACCTCGGCGAGGAGGACAGCACCACCATCACCAACTTCGACGACGCCGCGCTCGACGGCCGCCTCGCGGTCTTCCAGCTCCGGCCCGCCGCCGCCGAGTGGCTGCCCTGGGCCACGCGCGAGGGCGTCCACCCGTCCGTTATGCGATACATATCGGTGTTCCCCGACCGGCTGTGGGACGAGCGCGCCATCAACCCCAACCCGCGCGGCTGGCACCAGGTCTCGTGCGCGATATCGGACGCCTTCGGACTTGCCGACGAGGACGCCCTGGCCGCGCGGCTTGCGGCGGAGCCGTCCGGTCCGCTGGCGCTCACGATCACGGCGCTCATCGGCGCGAGCGCCGCGGCCGACTTCGTGGCGCAGATCTGCGCGCCGCGGCGGCTGGTCACCGCGGAGGTCATCGCCGGGGACCGCGCGCGCCTTCGCGAGTTGGCCGACGACGCCATCCCCGCCGAGGACGTCCTCTGGGCGCTCTCCGGCGCGATCGACCACCTGCGCGAGACCCGGGCGCGCGGCGCCGCGACGCCGACCGACGCCGAGCTCGACGAGATCGCGAACGTGCTCATGTTCGCGGGGCATGCGCGCGCCGATTTCAGGATTTCGTTTTTTTACCGCCTCCTGCGCGACTGCGGGATCTTCGCGCAGGCGCCGGCCGCGCTGCACCGGCTGCCCGATACGGCCATGGGCGCGGCCCTGCTGGAACGGTTCGAGCGGATTCTTTGATTGCGATGCGGCGCCCGGGCGCCGCATCCGTGTGCGGGAAGCGGGACCGGCGCAGCGACCCGGTAATGCGATCGCGCAGGGTCCCGCGGATGGATTACGGCACGCGCTTGACCACGTTCTGCGCGATGAGCGACTTGAACTCCTTCAGGAGGGCCTTTTCATGGGCATCGAGCTTCCCGTCCTCGAACGCGACATTGATGATCTCCTCGTACTCGGCCATGGTGACCTCGCTATCGTCGATCGCGGTGCGGATAACGTCCTCGAGCTTCTTACCGTCTTTCGTAATATACATGGTCCAGCTCCTTGTGTCATGATTGGCGCGCCCCGGCCTGTGCGCGGCGCTCGCCGTCCACTATTATACGCCGCGCCATATGCGCAAGCCTAAAATATCATGTCCGCGCCCGTCGACATCGCGCTCGAGACCCTGTGGCGGCGAAGCCGGTTCGCTTCCTATTTCTATCAGCAGGTCCAGTTTTTCCCCGATGCCGCGATACCGACGCTCGCGCTCACGGTCCTGCAGTCGCGCCTCACGCTGGCCTATCGTCCGGACTTCGTCGAATCACTGCACGCGGAACAGTTCATCGGTTTGCTGATCCACGAGATGATGCACGCCGTGCTCAACCACGATCACCGCGCGCTGCCCGACGAGAGCCCCTACCTCCAGAACGTGGCGCAGGACATGGCGGTGAACAGCTATATCGTCGCCCATCACACGACCTTTTTTTCACGGACGGGCGATTACGCGGCCGACACGCCGGAGCTCCTCCTCCCGCCGGGCTTGCCGGTGATTCCGCACGCGTTCTATCGCGCAACGGGGATCGGCGACCCCTCGTGGGAGGACGTGTTCCGCTGGCTCAAGGGGCTCTCGCCCGAGGAGCGCCGCGCGCATATCGACTCGGGGCCCATAGATCCCGGCATTCCGCTGGATGCCGGGGCGCATGATGGCGCGCGCCTGGATGAACGCATCGACACCGCGCCGCTGTTTCGCGCGCCGGACGACGAGCGCAGCCGCTTCGATTGGTCCGGCCTGCGGGGGATCGTCTTCATCGACGAGCGCGACGAGACGCTGCCCACGGGCGTGCACCTCTTCCACGACCGCGCGGCCGCCGACGCCATCACCGCGAAGCGTACACGCACGCTGAGCCTGGCCGAGGCCGACCGCGATTGCGCCGACGAGCGCGCTTTCCAGGAGATCCGGGGCATCATCAACACGACAACCGAGGCCGACATCGACTCGTGGGAACGCCTGCTCAAGAGCACGATCGACTTCGCCGCGCAATCGAACGAGTGGACCTACACCTACGGGCGCTTCAACCGCCGCTATTTCGCCAACGGCATCTACGCGCCCGGCCGCATCTTTCGCGAGCGCGAGGTGATCACCGTGGCCGTTGACGTCTCGGGCTCCATGGTGATGAACCCGGCCGACATCGAAACGGCCTTCGGCGTGATCGAGCAGCTTGCCGAAAAATACCGCGTGAACCTCCTCTGCCTGGACGAGAACCTGTTCGTTCCCGAGAAGCGCGACGACGCCTTCGTGGCCGCGCGCGACGCGGGCCGCCCGTATCGCTATCAAAAGGGCGATTGGCGCTTCATACGCACCGGCGCCGGCGGAACCACCTTCTTCGCGCCGCTGTTCAATTCGTATCTCGCAGGGCACACCGAGATGCTGCTGGTGATCACCGACGGCTACATCTACGATATCGCCGAGCTGCGCGAGTACTCGCCCACCATCTGGCTCATCGCCGAGGGGCGCGACGAGCCGTTCGTCGCGCCGTTCGGGCAGGCGGTGCGTATCCGCGCGAAGCGGGGGCGACGATGACCGCCGGGCATGACGCATCGAGCGAGGCGCGCGCATTGTACCGAGCGGGCGCGGACCAGGCTGATTTCGATTTCGCCCGCGGCGTCCCCGCACTCCTCGCCGCGGACAATGCGGAGTGCGTGTTCCTCGCCGGGCGCGACTGGCGGGAGTTCGATTACGCGCGCGGCCTCGACCGGCTGATCGCGCTTGGCTCGGCCGAGTTCATCCACAAGGCGGGCATCTTCTGGAAGCGGTTCGATTACGCGCGCGGCTGCCGCGCCCTCTTCGACCTGGCCGACCCCGAATACGTCTACCGCGCCGGGCGCTTCTGGCGCGAGTTCGACCACGCCGGGGCGATCGCGCTCTTCTCCGCGCTCGGGTTGCCGCGCTATCTGTACTACGCCGGAAAGGAATGGAAGCGCTTCGACTACGAGAAAGGCTTCGATGCGCTCGTGGCGCTGGGCAGCGCCGAGTTCATCTTCTACGCCGGCGCGCACTGGCCGGTGTTCGATTACCGCGAGGGATTCGAGCGGCTCCTGCGCGCGCGCGAGGCGGAGTTCATCTACAAGGCGGGGACGCTCTGGCGCGAGTTCGATTTCGCGCGCGCGTGGGCGGTGCTGGAGACGCTGGTGATCGAGGGCGCCGAATGGCGCGGGCGCGCCTTCACGCATCCCCGCTGGCGCGACGCGCTGCGCCGGATCTGGCGGGACGCCGCAGCTCAGTTCGACTTTTCGTAGACGCACCTGCCGGAGTAACCGTTGTACTCGAACGACCGGGATCCGGAGGCGAAGGCATAGACCACCGGCGAGGTGCCGATCTTGACGATCAGCCGGGTGTCCTCCAGCTCGCCGATGAGGCGCGTGCCGTCGTTGCTCCCGCCCGCGTGCTCTATCGCGAACCGGCGTCCGGAGAGGTTTTTGATGATGATCGTCCCCGCCGCGCCGGCGCGTTCGCCGATCTCGGTCGAGTCCACATCAACACACTTGACGAGCGAGTACGTTCCGCTGATGTCGCGCGATGAGCAGAACATGGCGTATATGGCGACCGCGACAAGCAGGGCTGCGACGATGAAAACCTTCGGTGACCAGGACATGTCATTCCCTCGAAAAAATGACTCCATTTTTCCTTGCCGTTACGTTCGTCAAATATTTAATGGGTTGGATTTCATGTGGGATACATGAATGCGTGTCAATTTAAGATAAATCGAAAATATCAATATGATATTTCATCATAGCTTAACCGCAATCCCGCTCAATATGCAATCATTATCCATATGGATTGACAAACCGCCAGAAACCGCACGACAGGAGAAATCATGAAACGAATCGAGATCACGGCGCTCCTCGGAATCGCAGCCCTCATCGCTACGCTCATTACGGCGGCCCCGGCCCTGTGCTGGACGACCGAGCTCAACACAAACGGCATCCGCGTGTACTCGCGCCAGCCCGCGAAGTTCCCCTTCAAGGAATACCGCGGCATCGTCGTGATCGACGCGAAGCTCGAGGTGCTGGGCGAGGTGCTGCGCGATCCGGCCGCCTTTCCGCAGTGGATGGCGAACTGCACGAGTGCGTCGATCGTCACGAAGATCGACCGGAACAACATGACGCTGCGCATCGTGCTTTCCATGCCCGCCCCGGTGTCGGACCGAGACATCGTGGTGGAGGCCAAGACCGTCTACGACCTCGCGACGGCGCGGGGCATCGTGAAGCTGCGGGCGCTCGCCGATTCCGCCGTCCCGGCCGATACGCGCTTCGTGCGCATCACGACCTTCGCCGGCCAGTACCTTCTCGAATACATCGGGCGGGAGAAGACCCGGGTCGTGTACACGCTCCGGACCGATCCGCGGGTGGGGATGCCGGCCTTCGTGGTCAACTCGTACGTGAAGGACTACGCCTACAAGACGCTCGACGGCATGCGGCGGATGGCCGCGATGGGCAAATACGTCGCGGCGGGCGCGGTTTCGCCGGACCGGCCGATCTTCGACAAAACGCTCAAGGACCCGGCGGCGCTGCGCCGGATCATGAACGCGCGCATGCGCGAGTTCATCCGCGACCCGCTCGTGAGCGAGATCGTCGCGACCGACGCCGGGATCGTAAATATCGTGATGCGCGGCGGCGGTTCGTTCGCGAGCGTCAAGGAATCGTTCAAGCGGGGTTGCGCGCTCTATCTTGCGAAGAAGCACGGGTATGATGCGCGCACGGTCGAGGCGGCGGTGAACAACACGGAGTTCGAACGGGAGATCCTGAACGCGATCCTCTACGGCAGCGAGGCCGGGCGCTTCGACGTGGACTCGTGGATCAAAAAGCGTATCGGCAAGTAGGACGGCGGAGCGCATCGAACGGACCGCGCCCCGCCGCGAGCGTGTGAGTCGGTCTATGAGTCAGAAGGTGGCCGAAAGTCCCGCCAGGAAGTGAAAGCCCGGCATGGGATAGTCGAAACCGCGGTAATTCGGTGATGCGTCGGTCCCAACGTTTGCCTTCACCACCATGGCCGTGTACCGCTGGTTGGTGATATTATACAGGTTCACGAACGCCCGGTAGTTTTTCATGAAGGTGTAGGCGAGCTTCGCGTTTATCACATAGTACGCGGGGATCTCTTTGCGCCAGCGGTTTCCGCAGGTGTCTCCATATTTGTCGGTTTGTGACTGGTTCGCCGCATCGTCGGGCACGGGATTCTCCCAGTAGAGCTCCTTGATGTACTCGCCGCTCACGCCCGCGAAGAAATCGGCGATGGCGAGGCCGATGTTCGCGACGACCTTGTGCGTAGGCACATACGGCAGCACCTGATTGTTCCACTCATTGTCGATGTACGAATACCCGACAGACACATCCAGCATCTTCTCGTACTTGTACCCCGCCGAGGCCTCGAGCCCGCTGTAATAGAATTTGTCCATATTGTCCCACGCCGATCCCTTCATCGCGGGACCGGTCGGGTTCTTGGGATACGGGTCAGATGCAAGGAGGGACTTCTTGTACCACTTATCGTACGAGAAGATGCGATAGCCCGTGAGCGCCAGCGTGAAGTCCGCGATGGTCTGCTCGATCCCCGCCTCGTAGATATAGTAGGTCTCCGGTTTGAGCGCAAATTCGGTTTCTTGTATCGTATTGTCCTGCGCGGCGAACTTGAAGTACAGCTCGCGGATCTCCGGCAGAATGAAGCCCTTGGCGCCGCTCGCGTGGACCTTCGTCGTCTTGTGCGGATTAACAATCACCCCGCCCTGCCAGGCGTCGAAATCGCCGCTCGCGGAATCCCAGGTGTGCCGCGCGCCGGCAGTGAGGACGATGATGTTTTCGAAGAGGCCCTGTTCAACGAGGCCGAAGTACGACTGCTGCGTGATGTACTTATTCTTCACATAGTAATACGGATCGTATTGAACATACCGGTTGTCGTCAATCTGCCGCCGCTGCGGATAGCCCTCGTATTTTTGCGGGTTGACGGCCGTCCCGCCAACCTGGCGAATGTCGAAGCCGGCGGTGATCCGGTTGCCGGGAATAATGTTCTTGAGCGTCTCCTTGAGCTTCACGCCGTAGGACACGTCGTTCGACTTGAAGGTCGAGTTCGACTTGGCCTTGTAGGCGGCGAGGTTCTTGTTCTCCTCTTCGTCGTAGGCGGGCATCCAGGAGCGGTGATGGCCGCTGTTGGCGTAGGCGATGAGCGAACCATCGAGCATGTTGAACGAATTGCGTATCGAGAAAAGACCGCCGTTGCGATCGATGCGGAAGACCTCGAGCCTGTCGCTGGGATACGGGTACTCCTCGCCGTCGAGGGCGCTGTCCACGCCGCCCGGATCGTGCGCGGTCATCTGCATCGCGTAGCCGTCCAGGCTGGCGTAGATGTGCTTCCCGAACTCGTAGCCCAGGTGCGCCGTCGCATTGTGGTCCTGGTAGCGCGCGGTGAAGGTCGTATTGTTGATCCGCTGCTCGCGATGCCCGTCGGTGTGGCGAAAGTTGTACGATATCGCATAGTCGAATCCGCCGATCTTCCCGCGGTGCACCAGCGAATCGTCGGTGGTGTTGAAGGTCCCGTACGAGGCCGTGATCTCCGTCTCGAAGCCCTCCTTCTCCTGGCGCTTGGTGATCACGTTGATCACGCCGCCCACCGCGCTCGCGCCGTAGAGCACCGGCTGCGGGCCGTGCAGCACCTCGATGTGCTCCACGTTCTTCATCGCGAAGACGTCGGCCACGGGATGGCCCATGATCCCCATCGTCGTGTCAACGCCGTTGATGAGGATGGGCAGGCCGTGCGTGGGCGAGGTGGGGGCCGTAAGCGACCAGCTCGAAAGCCCCATGCCGCGGATGGTCATCCGTCCCGCGCCATTGGAGGCGACGCCGAAGCCCATCACCCCGCGCTCGGGCGTGTAAAAGCTGGGGACCTTTTCATTTATAAGGTTGATGAGGTCGGTCGCCGTGGACTTCTTCACCTCCTCCCCCTTGATCACGGACACCACGCCCGGGTGGATCTTCTTCTCGGTCACCACGATCTCGGTGCCGGAAAACGCGGATTGGTCCTTTTTGTCGGCGGGCGTGCCCGTTGTATCCGTCTGCGCATAAAGCGGCAGAGCCGTTACGGCCATCAGCAATAATACAACGATCTTTTTAGACATGGTATCACCCTGGAGCAAAAACTGTATGCATTGAGTAACACACGATTTATTATCGTGTTACCTGTCAATATAAAAAATCGCCCTTCGTGATATCACGAGGAGCGCACTATCATCACCCTACCATAAAAGATTAGTAACCGCGCGGGTCCGAAGCGCCTGGCGGGCGGTAAACGTGCCGGCGACCACACCCGAGTCCAGCAGGGCCACATTGGCGCCGAGCCGCTCGACGATGGCGCGCTGGTGGGTCGCGACGATCATGGTCGTGGGCACCTCCGCGAGGAGGCGCAGGAGCTCGTCGCCGGAGGGGCGGTCGAGGCTCGCGAGCGGCTCGTCGAGAAGCAGACAATCGGGCTCGCGCGCGAGGACGCCGGCCAGCGCGGCGCGCTTCATCTCGCCGGTGGAACAATCGAGCGGATAGCGCCCGGCATAGGCCTCGAGACGGAAGCGCCGGAGCCAGGCGAACGCCCGCTCACGCCGCTCGTCGTACGGCAGCTCCGGTCGCGGATCGCTCAGGATGATGTCGTCGAGCACCGTGGGCATGATGAACTGATAGGCCACGCTGCTGAAGAGATAGCCGATGCGCCGACGCAGCTCCGGCGCGCTCGCGCGCGTGCGCTCCACGCCGAAGAGCGCGATCCGTCCGGGACCGTCCAGCAGGCCCGCCAGGTGCATGAGCAGCGTGGTTTTCCCGGAGCCGTTTGCCCCGACCAGCGCGAGACGGGAACCGGCGGGAACGGCAAGGGTGATACCGCGCAGCACCTCAGTGCCGTCGGGATACGAAAAGCGCAGGTCCGCGATCTCGACGGCGTGCGCGGTCATGGCGTCACCGCCGCGAACCCGGCCGCAGCCAAGGACATCGCCGCAAGCGCGGCGGCGAGGTCCCTCGCCGTGAGGGGAGCGAAGGGCGCCGCCGGGAGCGGGCCGTTCACCCGCAGCGCGATGGCGGCCTGGTTCAGGTGCGCCGTGTAGAGCTCCTTGAGGATCACGTTGTGCGCATAATAGCGCGCAAGGCGCCACCGGTGGCCGCGCACGGAACCGAAGCGCGCCATGAGCTGGTGGCGGATAAGCCGGTTTCTCCGGGCCCCGGCGGCGAGGGCGTTGAACACGAGAACGGCGTACAGGGAGATCCGCAGCGACGGGACGATGCGCACGAGGTCGCCGAAGCCGCGGCGGCCGATCCAGCGCATCCCCGCGCGCGCCGCGAGGAACACGTACACGACGGCGGCCGCGTTCCCCGCCGCCTCCCCGGCATTGAGCGCGCCGGCGGCCAGCGACGAGACGACCGTAAAGAGGGAAAAGCTGAGCGCGAAGAGGGCCGCCGGAAGCGTTGCGCGCAATTGCTCACGCGCCGGCTCGCCGCCCATGACCGCAAGCACGACCCCCGCGGCCGTCGGGAAGAGGATCGCGGGCTGCGGAAACGGCCGGCACGATACGAACGACGCGACCGCCAGTCCCAGCGCGGCGATTTTGCAGAGCGTCAGCATGGAGCGGCTTCGACGTAGTTGAGGCCGGGCGCGTCCTCGTAGGCCTCCAGGCGAAAACCGGTATCGGCGAAGAGCGCCTCGAGCTCGTCCCGGCCGGGCATCATGTCGTCGTGAACGGGCGCGTCCAGCGAGGCGTGGAAGCTGTTGAGCGACGCGGTGTCGGCGAGGTGGAAGATGACGAGCCGGCCGCCCGGCGCGAGGAGCGCGCGCATCGCGGCAAGCGCCCGCGCCTTGTCCGCGACGTGCGGGAACACGGCGAAGCACAGGATGATGTCGAAGGCGCCCTCGGGCAGGCCGCAGGTCTCGATGTCGCCGGCGATCCAGCGGACGTTCGCATGCCGCCCGTGGAGCGTGCGCGCGCGCTCGATCATCGCCGGGGCGGCGTCGATCGCGCACACCGAACCCTCGCTCCCCACGCGCGCGACGATGTGCGGAACGAGCACGCCGTTGCCGCACCCCACGTCGAGCACCCGCATGCCGCGCCGCACGGGCACGCGCGCGAACACCTCGGCCAGCCGTTCCTGCCGCGCGCCGTCGTTGCCGACGATATCGTCCCAGTTCGGGGCCAGCCGGTTAAAGTACTCCGTTTTGCGCGCGAAGCGATCGTCCACGGTCGGGCCTCAGTCGCCGCTTCGCTCGTAGGGCCGGATGCTGAAACGCCGGAGGAGCTGTGCGGCCTTGGGGACGGCGAACGGCGCGGCGGCGAAGATGATGGCGATCCCCGGCAGCGACTTCACGAGATCGTATGCGGTAAACACTTTTCCGGAAACGCCGAAGAGCGGCATCACGAACCTGTAGAGCAGGGCCATCAGCGAACGCTCCACGGCGAAGGCTGCGACGAGGGTGAGGACGATCGCGCCACGGCTCAAGGCCTCTAAGCGGTGCGACACCAGCGATATCGCCAGGCACATCGCGCCCAGCTGCACGGCCATGGTGACGGCGATGGGCGGATAGAACGGCGGCATGCCGGTGAGGAGCGCGGACACGAGCGGCGTGCACGCGCCCATGAGCGCGGCATCGGCCCTACCCAGCAGGAATGCGCCGATCGCGAGGGGAAGATACATCGGAAGGAAGATGGCGCCCAGCCCCAGGGCGTGAAACAGGATGGGCGCCATCACGCCCAGCCCGGTAAAAAGGACCGCCGTGGTGATTCCGCTGATGTCAATTGTATCGTGCATGCTGGTCCCGGATCGCGCAAGTGGCACGGTTGCCCTATCTGTGCCACCTTAGCGCGGCCCCATCCGGCTGACAAGAATTTTTCTCGGGCGGGGGCCCGGGAGGGGTCAGAGCCCCTCTGCGAGACGGTAGCGCTTCCCGTCGAAGGAGATGCGGCCGAAGCCGACCTCGCAATCGTGCGGAAAGGCGGAGACGGCGTTTTCTCGGCAGGCGTCCGCGAGGAGGCGCTCCTTCACGCGATAGGTGTCCACGGGGAAGCGATCATAGGCCATGATGAGCGGCAAGTGTATATGGTGCGATGTGGGAATGATATCGCCCCAGAAGACGAGGCGCTCGCCGCCCGACTCGAGCATGAGCGCCATATGGTTCTCCGTGTGCCTGCCGGTCACGACCAGGCGGATGTCGTCGTTGATCCGGCCGTCGCCGTCGATGCATTCGAGCTGGCCGCTCTCGCGCACGGGGACGAGGGCCTCGGGAACATAGCTGGGCGCGGTGAGCGGATCCTTCGAGAGCGCCGCGTCCCACTCGCCGCGCTGGACGACGTAGCGCGCCTTCGGAAAGCGCGGGACGAAACGCCCGTCGCGCTCCCGGCGGCAGGCCGTACCCGCGTGGTCCCAGTGCAAGTGCGAGAAGACGGCATGGGTGATGTCCCCCGGCGCATATCCGATCGCGCCCAACGCCGAATCAAGCCGGTTGGTCGATTCGATCGCGTAGGAGCGCATGAGCTTCTCATTGCCGTCGAAGACGTCGCCCGCGCCGCCCTCGACCAGAAGCGCGATCCCCTTCCCCGCGACAAGCAGCGCGCGGCAGGCGAGCCGGATGCGGTTGTCGGCGTCGGCCTCGTAGAAGCGGCCCCACAGCGCCTTGGGGGCCACGCCGAACATCGCGCCCCCGTCGAGGCGAAAGAAACCATCGGGGAGCGAGTAGCAGTCGTACTCGCCGACGCGGACATGGGCCGGAGACGAAGGTCCCGCCGTCACGAACGCACCTCGTCGAGCATGCCCGTAATTTCCACCGAGCGCCCCTCGAGCCGGTGCGACAGGATCATGAGCGCGTTCAGGTTCTCGGAGATGTTCTCGGTCATGCTGGTCATCTTCTCCATCCACTCCATGATGCGCAGGATCAGCTCGGTCTGGTCGTTAAAGTGGGAGATCACCTCGCCCGTGGTGCGCTTGATCTCCTCGTTGGAGTCGTACAGGATGCGGCTCTCGCGGTACTCCCGATCGGTCTTCGTTCCCAGGTCCTGGATGAACAGCGTCAGGCGCTTCACGAAATCGATGATGGTGGTCAGGCCCGACGACATCCCCTCCACCATCTTCGAGACCTCCTCGATGTTGCTCACGGTGCTCTTGATGATGGTGGAGATCTCCTTGGACGACTCGACGCTGATGTTCGCGAGCTTCGAGATCTCGTCGGCCACGACGGCGAACCCGCGCCCGTACTCCCCGGCGCGCGCGGACTCGATGGCCGCGTTGAGCGACAGGAGGTTGGTCTGGTCGGCTATCTCGTTGATGGTCTTGGAGATGTCCTCGATCTTGCGCGAGTTGTCGCGCATCGCCATGATGAGACGCGCGCTCTCGCGTACGTACTGCTCGTTCGTCTCGGCGAGCGAGAGGGCGCCGTCGGCCATCTCGCGCTGTCCCGCGCTCGACTTGTACACCTCGTCCATCAGCTCGGATATCTCGCGGATCTTGGCGAAGTTACCCTCGATCGACTCCTCCTGCGTATTGATCTTCTTGCGGATCTCCCCGATCCCCTTGGAGAAGGTCTCGGAGATCTCGGTGATCTCACGGATGAGCTTGTTGGTCTGGTCCACGGTGGTGCCGATGCTGTTGGTGGAGTCGCTGAGCTCGCCGCTCCCGGATACGAGATCATGCGCCACGGCCTTCACGGTGCCCAGGAGCTGGCTGGCGAAGGAGAGGTTCCTGTCCGCCGCGCCGCGCGCGTCCTCGATCTTCCGGATGTTCCGGTTGGTGAAGTCCGCCATCACGTACAGGAAGTACGTGAACACCCCGAGGAAAAGCACCTTCGAAAATTCGTGGGAAACCCGCATGCCGTTGCTCGAGAAGACGAGCGCGTTATCGGTGCTGAAAAACATGCCGCCGTCGAATATTGCGAGAAAAACGAGAAGACCGTAGCTCGCGACCGACAGGGAACCGAAATACAGTATCATCCGCTTGTTATACCTGAGCGCGTTGACGATTCCGAAGATGAAATACACCAGGAACGTGGCCGGCTCCTTGATCGTCATGCCGTAGCCGTGCGCGGGATCGAAATGAAAGGCGAATTTGACCGTGAAAACGAGAATCGCGTCGGTGGTGAGCATCGTCATGATGAGCCACAGGGGGATGCGCTCCCGCCGGATGAACAGATAGTGCACGATTGAGATCGCCAGATACATCCCGGTCGCGGCAAAAATGGAGGCATACACTACGGGCGCCGAGCCGCCGGTATACGACGAGATGCCCGCCAGCGCGACGAATAGAACGAAGAGATACCTCGTCCGGTTGATGATTTTTTCTATGAGGATCGTATTCATGATTCGCAATTTTCGCCCAGAGATTTCTTTTAATAATAATCCCGCAGGGTGACCGAAATCAAGCATTTATTCGATCCTTTTCCCGGAACAGGGAGGGAAAACCCTTAAAAAGCAAAAAGAGGGACCGGTTGACGCCTCGAGAGACACGAAGATCACGAACCTCAAAACGAATAACGAACGCGCAACTCCACCCTCGTTTTGTTTGGCTTTTCGCCTGACTCGCTGTATTGCTCGCCGATGAGAAACAGCGCCTTCAAGCGCAACTCGAGATTGGTCACGCCGGTGTACACGATCTCCGGGGAAAGCGTGGAGCTGTAATCGGCGGTATTGTATATCCAGGTGACAGCCGGCGTCACGTAGAGGATATCGAAGGGGTCCTTCTGGCTGATGCGAGCGTACGCGTAATCACGCATCGGGTTCACCTTCGCGATCGCGGTATCGGCACTGTCGGAAATCTTCTGTAGGAGACCGTCGTCACCGGTCATCTCGTAAAATGCGTATGCCTTGTTGATTGACACGTACTGACGCTTCATGACGGCCGTGTCACGGCCGGCGCCGTTGTGATAGTACTCGACGATAAACGTTGTGTCGGCCTCATTGAGATAACGGATCCCCGCCAGGAACGATGCCGCGGCGCTCTCCCGCACGGAAACGACGCCCGAATCATCAAGCACGGTTTTACTCACCCGCGTTAGATATGCGGCCTCGCCGTGCACCTCGATATTGGTGGTAATGTTACGCGAGAAATCGAACCCGAACCGCGACCGACTGGAAAGGCTGTACGAATAAATAAAGTCCAGGTCCGTGTCGAAGAGCAGCAGGTACAGCTTCGCCGCCGATTCGAGATCCTGGCGCGGGGCGTAATCCTCGTTAACGCCGGTGAACACCGGCAGGAACACCGGGGTGAACGAAACCGTCTTGAGCGGCCCCTCGAAGCTCCTGGTATACTCGAAGCGGGCGAGATAGTACCCCTCGAGGTCGAGCTCGGGCTCGTCCGGATTCTTTGGCCGGGTGAACAGCGCCGCCGGGTTCCAGGCATAGCCCTTCCCCCACTTCAGGGATTCCTTGCCAACGTGAACGCGAAAGGAATCCACCGGCGCCAGCGAGCCATACCCCTCGTAGAGCGTGGCATCGCCGTGATTGCCCGCATAGTCGCGCCTCCCGCCGACATTCCCCTTCGCGTACAGGCCCACCATGCGATACTCGAGATTGCCGTCGAGCTGCACCCTGCCGTTATATTCATCCGTACGTTCGCCGACGGTGCTATCGTAGAAATTCAGCTTATAGAGCGAAGCATCTCGGTTCAGCCACGATTCGACCGGCCGCAGCTCGGCGAAACCTCCCACATGATAGGGCTTCTTTTCGGTTTCGGCTCCCAGCTCCCTCTCGTCGAAGGCATACTCGTCTTCTCCGTATGCTGCAGTCACTGTCGCAACCAGCAGAAGGAGAACCGGGAACAGGCGCTTCATTTTCGGAGCGAATCGACGCGCGGCATAAAGGTCATGGTGAACACCTCGTCGCTCACGACCCGCTTCCGGAGCTTCGCGAAAACCATGATGGATTTGTAGTTTTTATAGAGCGGGCTGTCCGTCTCGATCACCGAGGGACGGACGATACCCCCGCCGAAGTCCTTGATGGTTTTAAAATGCAGGGTCTTGATGAGCATGTTTTTTTCCGTGAGGCATTCGATTTTTACGGGGAGCTTCCGTTCTTTATCCGCCCACATCCTGATACGGTCATAGGCAACCGTCTTCGTCTTGGCTTTCAAATGCAGCAGGTACTGCTGCCCCTTCGATTCCACCGTCTCGACGTTGTATTCGGCGGCATAATCGAGCTGCAGGATATCGGCATTGTTGAAAACGCCGCCGACCACAGACTGCAGGCTGGTGATCCGCACAGGCTTTCCCACGTTGGGGATATAAAGCCACATATTCTCGCCGAGCCGCAGCGTGCTCCGCCCCTTTTCGCTGGCGGGGGAGATAAAGAGAACGACCATTTTTTCAAGACCCTTCTTCACCGAAAACATGACAAACTCTTTCTTCCTGCCGCCTGGCTCAATATTGATGAGCTTCCGGTACGACTCGTAGGATTGCGGATTGAGATTGCGATCGATTTCCTTCAACAACCTCTCATTGTCGCCGGCATATGTGGCTGCCGGACTTATCATCATTATGAGCGTTACAAGCCGAATTGCTTTTATCATGTCACCCTCCTCGCCCTGTCTCCTTTTTTATACGTGTCGCAACGCGGTTATCGGCTCCATGCGCGACGCCTTGAAAGCGGGCTGGAGACTCGCGATCAGCGAAATGATGATGACGATTATTGATATAGCAAACAGATCGGACGGGTTTACACTCGCTTTAAGAACAAGACCGGTTTGCATGCCAAAATTAAATTTCACCTTGGCGATGTTGATCGCAAATACGACAATCACCCCGATGATTCCGCCCAGTACCGAACCCGCGGCCCCCAGGCACAGGCCCTCTACCATGAACATTGACAGAATCTTGCCCGGCATGGTCCCGATGGCGGCGATGGTGCCGATCTCACGGATGCGCTCATAGACGGCCATGATCATGACGTTCATGATGCTCACGAGCACAATCGCGACCAGCATGATGCGGATAAAAACGGTCATCACATCGATCATTTTGGCGATATTGAAAAACGGCGAGAGCGTCTCCCAGGTATGCACCTCGAGCAGCCCCGCAATGTCTCCATTGGCGTTTTTAACCAAAAGTTTTTTCATCATGGCTTCAGCTTTGTAGAGCGCTCCGAAATCCTTGAGCCGCACGGCGATCTCGCTCGCCTCCGGTTCATCCATCCGCAACAGCTCCACGCCATCCTCGTAATGAATGTAACCGTCCCTTCCGCCTGGACCGGACAGGCTTCCCAGCACACCCGTGACGATGAATTGTTTTCCGTTAACCGACCCGTCCCTATTGGTCGCGATAATCACCGCCGTATCGCCCGGTTTGACGTTCATACCCTTCGCCAGGAGTTCCGGGATGAATATCTCACCACGCTGGAGCCCCTTCTTCCCGTCGATGATACGGTCGATGAGGAGCGGAACCGTTTTGAATTCCTTTTCGGGATACACCGCGTTCAGCCGAATGTTAGTCGTTTCGGCGAAATTGCTAAACATCCCGCCAAATTTAATACGCACCGAATACGCTTCAACATTCGGCATGCCGTCGAGCGCTGCTCCAATCTCCTTCACCGCAGCTTCTTTGAGCGCGAGATTCAGAGGGAGATTGTCAATCGACGACACGTAACCCTTTTTATGTATCTGGATATGCCCCAACATCGAATCCGTAATCTGGCCGATCATCATGTTTTTAAAGGAGCCTGATACGGCAATGAACACGATAACGAATACCACCCCGATGGTGATGAGCGAAGCCGTCAGGAGGGTCCGCCGTCGGTACCTGACCAGGTTCCGAATCGCAATTTTAATTATATTATGCATGTTTTCTCCCCCTCGCGGCCTTACCCTTCTTAACGACCTGTTTCGACTTCAATGCACCGTCCTCAAGTGTGTAGATGATCTCGGCCTCCCCAACGATCTTGGGGTCGTGCGTCGAGAAGATGAAGGTGGTATTGAATTCATCCCGCATCTTTTTCATCAAGCCCAGCACCATGTATGCCGTGGCGTGATCAAGGTTTGCGGTTGGTTCATCCGCCAGGACGAGTTTGGGATTGGTTGATAATGCGCGCGCAATGGCCACCCGCTGCTTCTGGCCCCCAGAGATCTGGTCGGGATATTTTCCTTTCTGGTCGGCCATGCCCACCTCGTCGAGCAGACGAAGCACCCGTTTTTTCCGTTCGGCGGGTTCGACATTCTGCACCATGATGAGCGGGTATTCGATGTTCTCATAGACGGTCAGCACCGGCAGCAGGTTGAAATCCTGAAAAATGAAGCCGATATGCTCGCCTCTGAAGGTCGCCCGCTCCTTCCATCCCAGCGCTGGAGTCTTCACACCGACGATCTCCATGGTTCCCTCCGTGGGCATATCGAGACAGCCGATGAGGTTCAGGAGCGTCGTCTTGCCGCTCCCCGAGGGCCCCACGAAGGATACGAATGAAGCCGGACTGATGGTGAAGCTCAGGTTTTTAATCGCCGTGATCTCGACCTCGCCGATTCGATAAATCTTCGTAATGTCACGAGCCGAAATTAAATCCATATCCTACACTTCCTTATCCATTATCAATCTCATCACTTCCCATCTTGACAGTATCACTCCGAGTTGCACAGCAACATACTGCCAAACCATAGCTGCGATCCCATCCGAGAAATAGTATTACGCATTTGACCCTGATTTTCGAATAATGGTTCAATTATTTCCCTCGAGGCCGGTAACTGGCCTCGAAAACCGGAACTCATTGATGTTCAAGCCGCTGCTTGAGCCTGGGGATGTCGACTTCTTTAATAAACTCGAGCGCCTTGTCATGGTCATCGTCGATTCCGATTCCGATCGCCCGCTGAACGTCAAACGCGTCAAGCTCGATAACCGTACCCTTGATTTCCACAAGCCGCCCCCAGCAGCAGTAAAATGTTTTTCTTCGATTCCGATAAAATATATTGACGAGTATTTCTTATTTGGCTAAATTGTCAATTAAGAAAACAATGGTGATTCGATGAACGATGCAACAAGAAAACAATATGTGGCGCGCGCGTCCATCATCAAGGCGATGGCGCATCCCACACGCTTGTTTGTAATCGAAGCGCTGGAAAAGGGAGAACGCTGCGTCAATGACCTTACCGACATGATTGGTGCCGATATGTCCACTGTATCAAAACATCTATCCATTCTTAAAAACGCCGGCATCATCGGCGATAAGAAATCGGGAACCAGCGTATTTTATCATCTCAAGACCCCCTGCATACTGGGGTTCTTCGGGTGCATCGAGGATGTCATCGAGTCCAACATGCGCCAGCAGGGCGAGGTGCTCAAATCATGCAAGGCACGAAGGTGATTTTTTTTCTCATTATTGGTAATTTTGTCAAATATGCATCAATAACACATATCCGAATGGAGTAACTCAATGAAGGTTGACTGGAAAATCGAATGGAAGGCGCTCCTGTTCATTGGCGGCTTCTTCCTTGCGCTGTTTTACATGCCGGTGGGCACCCGGCATTTCGACAATGCGGTCTTCGAGGCATTATACCTGGCGAAGTGGTACGCGCAGGAACACGTACTCCTGTGCCTCGTCCCGGCGTTCTTCATCGCGGGCGCCATCGGCGTCTTCGTGCGGCAGGAATCGGTCATGAAGTACCTCGGGCCAACGGCCAACAAGGTCCTCGCCTACGGCGTGGGGTCGGTATCGGGCTCCATCCTCGCGGTGTGCTCGTGCACCGTGCTCCCGCTCTTCTCCGGCATCTATCGTATGGGCGCGGGGCTGGGACCGGCCATCGCCTTCCTGTATTCGGGACCGGCCATCAATGTGCTCGCCATCATCCTCACGGCGCGCGTGCTGGGCATCGAAATCGGCATCGCCCGGGCGGTGGGCGCGGTTGCCTTCAGCGTGGTGATCGGGGCGATAATGCATTTCATCTATCGGAAAGAGGAGCTTGAAAAGGTCAATGCCGCCATGCAACTGCCACAAACCGAAACAAAGCGGCCGCTCTGGAAGGACATCGTCTATTTCGCTTCGATGGTGGCCATCCTGGTTTTCGCCAACTGGGGAAAGCCTGCCGAAACGAGCGGCTTCTGGTACGCAATGTTCGCCTATAAATGGTACATCACCGCCGCGTCGGCGATCGTCTTCGCCGCGGCGCTCGTCCTCTGGTTCGATTTCAAACTGTGGAAAGTTGTCGCCGCGTCGGTTCCGGTCGCCGTTCTCGCGTTCTTTTTTTCGCACGAGCCCACCATTCCCTTCGCGGCGGGCGCCATCGGCCTCGCGATTATCGCCAGCACCGACAACGGCGAGGGTGGGGAGTGGTTCTCATCGACCTGGGACTTCGCCAAACAGATCACGCCGCTTCTCCTCGGCGGGGTGCTGGTATCGGGCTTCCTGCTGGGACGTCCCGGCAACGAGGGCATCATTCCCTCGGCCTGGGTGAGCGCGGCGGTGGGCGGAAATTCCCTAGCGGCCAACTTCTTCGCGGCGGTCGTGGGGGCCTTCATGTACTTCGCCACGCTCACCGAGGTGCCCATCGTGCAGGGGCTCATCGGGAGCGGCATGGGCGCGGGACCGGCGCTCGCGCTCCTGCTCGCGGGACCGGCGCTCTCGCTACCGAACATGCTCGTGATCCGCAACTATATTGGCACGCAAAAGACGATCGTATTCTGCTCGCTGGTGATCATCATGGCGACCATCAGCGGATATATCTTTGGCATGTTTTTCTAACGGAGGCACGGGACGATGAAACGCGCGCGTGCAATAACAACCGCGAATCCACTCGCGACCGTCTGCGTCGCCGCGCTCGCGGTCATCTTTTCGACGGCGTTTTTCTTTTCGCGGCCGTCCATCGAGTTCGAGAAGCTTGAGTACGATTTCGGCGAGGTGCCCGAGAAGACCGAGCAGAGCTGCGAGTTCGTCTTTCGCAACAAGGGATCGGGCACGCTCAAGATCGAACGGGTGAGCGCCGGGTGAGGCTGCACCCCCGTCCTTCTCTCACGGAAGGAGATCCCCGCCGGTGGCGAGGGAAAGATTAAAGTAAAACTCCATGTGGGCGGTGTGCCTGACCGCATGAAGAACAAGAAGCTCCGGTACACCGTGATGGTGAAGTCGAACGATCCTGTAAATGAGATCATGCGGCTCGGGATAACAGCAATTGCAGTGCGTGTGAAAAAGTGAACTAAAGCGCTGGAAACAGGGTCTAATGGGCACTAGAACACAAGGAGGCGCAATATGAAGAGATCATTATTTATCGCAATCCTGGCACTCATGACGGCGGCTTTCGTTACAGACAGCGTATTCGCCCAGAGTGGGAATTACCGACGTTACCAGTCCTCGGGACGCAACTACGACCCGGCTACCGTAGAAACGGTCAAGGGCGCGGTTTCACTCGTCGAGACCTTCACCGGCGGCAGGCGTGGAGGCGGCTTACATCTTACCATTACAACAAGCGCTGGAACCGTTCGTATTGCCCTCGGGCCAGCTTCGTTTATTGGAGGAAAAATGTCATTTGCGAAAGGCGACGCTGTTGAGGTCACCGGATCGAGCGTGAAAAACGCTCAGGGCGAAAAGCTTATCATCGCGAAGGTCGTGAAAAAAGGATCAACCGAGCTAGTCCTGCGTGATGCTGCCGGCAATCCGCTTTGGTCTGGACAGGGAAGCAGAGGAAGGGGACGGGGTAGAAATCGATAATTCACATGCAGCACGAAATATCTGCCGCGCATCATAGATCTTGACGATGATTTTCCGGCATTGCAAAGAAAACTGCAGTGCCGGAAACGCTTTCATATAAAGCCCAGGAGGAATCTCAATGAAACTCGAAATACTTGGAACCGGCTGTGCAAAGTGCATCAAGCTCGAGGAGCTCACGCGAAAGGCCGTCGCGGATCTCGGCGTGGATGCGGAGATCTTAAAAGTCAAGGACATCAAGGATATCATGAGCTACGGCGTGATGATGACGCCCGCGCTCGTGGTTGATGGCGAGGTGAAGGTGGTCGGCAAGGTGCCGTCCGTTGAAGAAATCAAAAAATTTATTTTGTAAGGAGGGTACACCATGGCGGATTGTTGTTCAGGCGGTACAAGTCTAATTTATTCCTGTTCAGGTCAAAGCAATGTTGGCGAAATTGCAGATAAGGTTGTTCGAAAACTTCGGGACGAAGGATTTGCGAAAATGGCCTGTCTGGCCGGAGTTGGTGCCGAACTAGCGGGCTATGTTCAGTCGGCAAAAGGAGCCGATATCGTTTATGCTATCGATGGGTGCTCTACAGCTTGTGCCAAAAGGGTACTTGAACGCGTCGGTGCTACTCCACAATCGGTTATCCTAACCGAGCTCGGCATCGAAAAGGGGACAACGCCCGCGTCCGACGCCGTCGTCGAGAAGATGTACGTTGCCATACGGGACGGCTCCTGGTCACCGCAGAAGGAGCGGGTGGACAAACAGGCGGGCAGCTGTTCATGCGGCGGGAACTGCTAACGGCATGGCGGACGCGTTAATCAATATTAAAGCCCAGGATATCATGCGCATGAAGGCCATCGTCATCGATGTGGATCGGGATGAGGCGATCGAGCTTATACGCGAGTTCCTTCGCCGCGCCGAGACGCAGTTGCAGGGCGGCCTCAAAAACCACCTTGACGCATAAGTCGATGAAAACTTGCCGGTGAAACCGGTGAAAAACCATTACGCCATAAAGGATTTAGACCATGAAAAGAATTCTTAAAGTAACCATTCCCGCCCTCGCGGCGATCGCCATCGTAACGGCACTTCCCCACCTGAAATCCGGGGACGGCTGTTCATGCCAAACGCCCCTTATCGTTTTCGGGAGCCTGTTCGGCTGCAGCGATACAAAACAGCCGGAGAACACCCCCGTCCCTATTGCATCCAACGACGTTGCAGCCGTTCCCGCTGGCATGCCGGAGAAGAAAGCCGGACCCGTGGAACACAAGGTCACCTTCGTGGAGATCGGCTCCGTGAACTGCATCCCCTGCCGCATGATGCAGCCCATCATGAAAGCCGTCGAGGAGGAATACAAGGGCCAGGTGAAGGTCGTTTTCCACGACGTGTGGACGCCCCAGGGCAAGCGCGATGCGATGAAGTACGGCATCCGCGTGATCCCCACGCAGATCTTCCTCGACAAGAATGGCGTCGAGTACTTTCGCCACGAGGGGTTCTATCCCAAGGAGCAGGTCGTCCGCGCGCTCAAGATGAAGGGGGTCAACTGATGGTGCTCGAGCTCTTCACCTGGCTCTCGGGCACGCTCACCAACTCGGCCGGGATCGCCCTTGCCGGGGCCTTCCTCTGGGGGGTGCTTTCGATCGTGCTCTCACCGTGCCATCTCGCGAGCATCCCGCTCATCGTAGGCTTCATCGACGAGCAGGGCACGATCACGACGAAGCGCGCCTTCACGCTGGCGCTCCTCTTCTCGCTGGGAATCCTCGTGACCATCGGCATCATCGGCCTCATCACCGGCCTCATGGGGCGGATGATGGGCGATATCGGCGCGTGGGGGAATTATTTCGTCGCGGTCATCTTCTTCATCGTGGGACTTCACCTGCTGGGAGTCATCCCGCTGCCCTTTCTCGAGAAGGGGGCGAACCCCAGCTTCCAAAAGAAGGGGCTCCTGGCCGCGCTCGCCCTAGGGCTCATCTTCGGGGTGGCGCTGGGTCCATGCACCTTCGCCTACATGGCGCCCATGCTGGGCGTCGTCTTCAGCGTGGCCGCGACACAGCTCGTCTTCGCCGTTTCGCTCATCATGGCGTATGCCATCGGCCACTGCGCGGTGATCGTTCTCGCGGGCACCTTCACTGAGGTGGTGCAGAAATACCTCAATTGGAACGAGAGCTCCAAGGGCGCGCTCATTCTCAAGAAGGCGTGCGGCGTTCTGGTGATCGCAGGCGGCATCTACCTCGTTGTGTCGCAGCTCATGATTGGGTGAGGCTTGCCATGAAACGCGCGCATCGAGTTCTTCTCGTTCTTCTCGTCGTTTTCGCCCTTGCGGGCATGGCACTCTCATTCGCACTCATCCAGGAGTTCTACGGCGTGGCCTCGGGCGCGGTGAAATCGGTGTGCACCTCGTCGCACACCGGCGTGAACTCCTGCCGGACCGTCGCGGAGAGCGCGTATTCAGCGTTGCGCGGCATCCCGATCATCGGGGAGATTCCCGTGGCGGCCGCTGGGTTCGCCTTCTACGGTTTCATGGCCGCGCTGTTCCTTCGGTCCCTTTTTTCAGGTGATGTGATACGGCTTCGCGGGAGCTTCGCACTTGGAGCGGTCCTGTCGCTTACGGCGGTCGCCGGCAACCTGGTTCTTCTGTATCTCTCGGTTGCGGTCATTCGCGCGGTGTGCCCGTTGTGTTCCTATACCTATATCGCGAACGCAATACTGCTTATGCTGTCGCTTGCCGGATGGTTTTCCGCTAGAGAGCGCGGTGGTGACGGCATCGCTGCCACTGCAATCGCATCGGTTCGAACAGGTCTTGTCCCGTATGCGGTAACGGCGCTTGTTCTCCTTACGGCGGGTATCGCCTCGGCGCAATTGTCCAAGCGCGCCTTCGATGCGCGACTATCGGAGAGCGCAACAGACGAACAGGTGCGCGCGCTTATCTCGCTCTATCGTTCGACGGCGCCTGTCGCGATCGACCTCGACGGCTCGCCGCGCCTGGGGCCGGCCAATGCGACGGTGCGCATCGTCATCTACATGGACTTCACCTGCGACCACTGCCGCGACGCGGGTAACACGCTCTCGGATCTCCGCGAGCGCTGGCCCGACAAGATCACCATAATCTATAAGAACTATCCCCTCGACGGTCCCTGCACGAAACTCGACCGCGGCCGCGACGACAACTCGGCCGGCGCCTGCATCGCGGCCGTTGCGTCGCTGTGCTCGTGGCGGCTGGGCAAGTACCCGGACGTTTACCGAGCACTCTACGACAACTCCGAGCGCGGCGTGAAGCACACCCAAACCTCAGTGCGTGAAATCGCCCGCCGCTGCGGACTTGCGCAGGCGACGTTCGAATCCTGCATACAGTCGAAGGAAACAGCCGATATCGTAGCCCGCGACGTCGCAGAGGGCGACCGGCTGGGCATCGACGGCACGCCGCGGGTATACATAAACGGCCGCTTGGTGCCCAACGATCATCTCGGTGCGCCGGTCCTATCGGGCCTCATGAATTATTTAACCAATTGACAGCAATTTCGGAGTATCCAGATGAAAAATATGATCATCGCCGTCCTTATCGGTTTCACGGTTTTTACACCAGCAAGTCACTTCTCTCTTTCGGCAGCTCCAACCGTAAAAACAGTCGTGTATTATTTTCACGGACAGTTTCGCTGTTATTCATGCACGCGCATCGAGGAGCTTGCCAGCATAGCGTTGCAGAAACACTTTTCGAAAGAGCTCGCAAGCGGCGCCGTCGTCTGGAGACCCGTGAACGTGGACGCGCCGGGCAATGAGCGCTATATTGCCGACTACCGGCTCAGGACGCGTTCGGTCGTCGCATCGAGGGTGATCGACGGAAAGGAGATTTCGTGGAAAAACCTCGAACGGGTCTGGCACTACTACAACGATGAACCCGCATTCACGGCGTACATAAAATCCGAAATCGACACGCTCATGTGCTAGTCCGCAGCATAAGAAAACACGACCAGGAGACAGAGTATGTCCGAAGCCATCAGCAAACGCCTTTCCTTTCTCGATCGCTACCTCACAGTCTGGATATTCCTCGCCATGGCCGTGGGTATTGTCATTGGATTCATCTTCCAGGGCCCGGTCGAGCGCTTCAACAAGGCGCTCACCGTGGGCGAGCACACCAACATGCTCATCGCCGTTGGACTCATCCTCATGATGTACCCGCCCCTTGCGAAGGTAAAATACGAGCTCATGCCCACGGTGTTCGCGGACGTGAAAATACTGGGCCTGTCCCTGGTGCAGAACTGGATCGTTGGCCCCGTCCTTATGACCGCATTGTCGATAGCGTTCTTCGGCTTCATCGCGCCGGCGGTGTTCGGGCCGGACCCGCGGTGGGAACTGTTCATGACGGGGCTCATCCTCGTGGGGATCGCGCGCTGCATCGCGATGGTGCTGGTGTGGAACCAGCTCGCCGGCGGCAACAGCGAGTACGGCGCGGGGCTCGTGGCACTCAACAGCATCTTCCAGATCCTCACCTTCAGCATATACGCGTGGGCCTTCATCACCATCCTGCCGCCGCTGTTCGGGCTGCAGGGGACGGCGGTGAACGTGACGATCGGCGACATCTTCGTGAGCGTGATGATCTATCTGGGCATTCCCTTCGCCGCTGGGGTTCTGAGCCGCGTGATCCTCGTGCCCGTCAAGGGACACGAGTGGTACGACACAGTGTTCATCCCGAAAATTTCACCGATGACCCTCGTGGCGCTCCTGTTCACGATAGTCGTCATGTTCAGCACGCAGGGAAAACAGATCATCAACCGCCCGCTCGACGTGCTGTGGATCGCGATTCCGCTCTCCTGTTATTTCGTGATCATGTTCATGGCGAGTTTTTTCATGGCGCGCCGCCTTGGGGCCGATTACAGCAAGAGCACGACGCTCGCCTTCACGGGGGCGGGCAACAACTTCGAGCTCGCCATCGCGGTCGCGATCGCCGTTTTCGGCATCGCCTCGCCCATCGCCTTCGCCACGGTGGTGGGGCCGCTGGTGGAGGTGCCGGTACTCATCGGGTTGGTGAACGTTGCGTTGTATTTCAAGAAGCGGTTTTTCGCCTAACATGAAGATCGTCACCACCTTCCCGCGTCGGAGCGAGTACGAAAAAATGGCGGCCAGCCTCACGCATCACGGCATCCCGTTCGAGGAGATCGATGCCGGGATCGCATATGGCCGGGTGGGCGTCGCCGCCATCATCCTCGACGCGGAAGCCCGCTCACAGCTGGCGGCCGCTGATGGAAGCTCATTTTTATGCGCGGGCTGGGTCGATCATCATGGCCCATCGAGCGCCATACCGTCCGAACAACCCCCGTCATTCGTCGAGGACCTGTTCGGCGATGCCGTCGTCATGGTGCTCGCGCCCTGCACCGCCGACCCGAAGAAGATCCGCGTTATCGCTCACACGACGAAGGACATGTCGCCGGCGTTTCCGTATCTCAACGCCACAATGCGCGAGGGATGTTACAATCCAGACGGTCCGCTGTTCACCTTCATGGACTGCTACCGCATGATTACGCTCTATCCGCAGCGCATCGCAGCCGCCAAGGCGGACGATATCGTTGATGCCTGGCGTATGCTCGAAAAGATTCGCCGCCGGGTGAACGAGGTGTACGCGGATCGCGCCTCCCTGCAGCCGTCGTACGAAACACGAAAGAAGCCGCCGGCGCTCGAGATCTATCGACGGTTGCCGGGTACTAACTGCAGGGAGTGCGGCGAAAAGACCTGCATGGCCTTCGCCCTGCAGTTATGGAACGGGAACCAGAAACCCGAATCGTGCGCGCCACTGTTCTCGGGCGAACACCAGCACCTTCGCAGCGCCTATATCGAAATATGCGCGGGTCTGGGGTTCTTGGACCTGGATGCACGGGAAGAAAATGTATGAACATCAAAGAAGTCACTATGAAATTCAGCGAATCAGACGTGCTGCGCATCCTGGCAATTGCACTCGACGATGACGAGGGCGACACCCTTCGCTTGGTCCAGGACACCCTGGCTCCGTACATCAAAAAGTCTCTCGAGCCGCACTGAGTCCCGGTTTTCGAGGCCAGTTATCGGCCCCATCATCGAAACAGGAGCATTGAGCATGAATAAAACCAAGATCCTCTTCCTGTGCACCGGAAACTCGTGCCGCAGCCAGATGGCCGAAGGCTGGGCGAACCACCTCAAGGGCGACGCGATAGAGGCCTATTCGGCCGGCGTCGCGCCGCATTCGCTCGACCCGCGCGCCGTGCGGGCGATGGCCGATGCGGGCGTGGACATATCGGGCCACCATTCGAAACACGTGAGCGAACTTGTGGGAATTGAGTTCGATTACGTCGTGACCGTATGCGGCCACGCGCAGGAGACCTGCCCGTTTTTTCCGGGGAAAACGAAGGTGGTGCATGCCGGCTTCGAGGACCCGCCCAAACTCGCCGAGGGCGCCGCGACCGACGAGGAGGCGATGGCCCACTACCGCCGCGTGCGCGACGAGATACGCGTCTACATCGAAACGCTGCCTGAAGCGCTTATTAATGGAAGCGATGGGATTATTATTCAGGAATAGGATTCTCCATTGCCCCCGCCCGCAGCCCGCCCGTACAGACAGGGCATTGCCCTGTCTCAACGAAGGCCCTGTCTCAACGAAGGCCCTATCTCAACGCCCCGCCACGCTATAATGAACCCCGATGAGCGCCCTCAATAATCGCTTCTCCTGGACCATCCGCACCGAGCGCCAGCGCGTGTCGCCCGACATCACGCAGGTATACCTGGAACTCACGTCGTTCTGCAATCTCGCCTGCACCACTTGCGCGCGGCACTCGATCGCGGGGTTTAAGCCGCGCCATCTTTCGCCATCGCTCTTTGGAAAGGTGATCGCGGCGCTCGGAGAACTGCCCCGACTCGAGCGGGTGGTGCTCCTCGGTTTTGGCGAGGCGCTGTGCCATCCGCGCGCGCATGAGCTGCTCAGCGCGCTTCGCGACGCGGCGCCCTCGGTGGTGCTCGTGAGCAATGCGCTTCTTCTGGACGAGCTCGCCCGGGAACACATCGTCGCGCTGCCCATCGACGAGGTGTACCTCTCGTGGGACGACGACATCAACGCCGCGGCGGGCGCGATACGTCGGGGCCAACGCGCGACCTCGTTTCGCAGCGCCCTCGAGGGGCTTGTCGAAACGAAAAAAAGCCGCGGGGGCGACCGGCCGCTCATCGGCCTGCAGATCGTCGCGACCCGAAGCACCGTGGGACATGTTCGCGAGATCGCGGCCTATGCGATCGGGGCGGGCGCGGAGCGGATCGTACTGTCGAACCTGTTTCCGTACACCGCCGGGATGTCCGAAGAAATACTGTACGTTCCCGGCGGGAAGCCGAAGACCGACCTGGCGCTCGCGATGCGCGGGCTGCGCGCGCCGAAGGGAATCGTGATCGCCAGCCAGCGCGCGGACGCGCCGCGCCGCTGCCCGTTCGTCGAGCGCGGCACGGCGTTCATCTCCTCCTCCGGCGCGGTGTCGCCCTGCCCGGAGCTCGCCTACACGCACCCCGCGTACTATTTCGGCGCGCCGCGGACGCACCGCGCATTCACGTTGGGCGAGATTGGACGGGAGCGATTGGGCGGCATCTGGCGTTCGGAGCGGTTTGTCCGCTTCAGGGAGTCATTCGGCTATTTCGAGTTTCCGGACTGCACCGCGTGCGTCGATCCGGAGCGCTGCTGGCACCGGACCGCGACGGCATGCGACTGTTATGGCAACCCGGTCCCCTGCGGGGAGTGCCTCTGGGCGAAGGGCATTGTCGTGTGCCCGTGACGTCACCGCATCGCAAGCGTGTCGTCGATCACCGCGTCAATCCCGCTGTCGACAAGCACGTCGGCGCGAACGGACGCCGATCGCGGTCCCGCGTCTGCCGCATGAAACACCGCCGAATGCGTCCCGTTCAACTGCGTCGAGATAAACGACTCGTATCGCGGTTCGGCCGGCTCCCCGCCCCGGAACATGAACGCAACCACAACAAGCGCGGCAACGGCCAGCGAGGCGACCGACGACGCGGCGATCCGCGACGATCGCGTCCGCCGTTTGGCGACGATCGCCGTCGCCATGCGCCGGTCCCAGTCGGCGTTCGACAGGCGCTCGCGCACCTGCGCATGCAATCGTTCCGCATGATTATTCCCGACCATAGGCGTCCTCCCTCATGAGACGGTGTAGCATCTCTCGTCCGCGCGACGCGCGCGACTTCACGGTGCCCGTCTCGATCCCAAGCTCGCGCGCGATATCGCGCACCGGCCATCCCCGCGCCACGCGCTCCAGCACCGCGCGATACTTCTCCGGCAGCCGCGCGATCGCGTCGTAGAGCGCGTCAATCTCGGCGCTGACTCCGTCATCGCGCATAACGTCATCCCCCGCATCGCGCTCCATCGACCTGAGCAGCTTACGCTCCTCGCGAGCCAGCCGCTCGTTCATGCGGAGCGCCTCGTTGCGCGCGATCGCATAGAGCCACGTCCCCACCGCGGAATCCCCCCGGAAGCGGCCGGCCGTCAGGCTTCGGTAGGCCCGAAGATAGGCCTCCTGGACCACGTCGTCGATCGCCGCCGAAAAGCGCGGGGCGAGGTGCCGCTCGATCGCCGAGAGCACGACGCCTTTCGTCTCGCCGATCACGGCGGCAAACTCGCGCTCGTCCATCAATCATCCGCCCGCATCCGCTTCTTCATCTCCCGTCGGTGCTTCTCGCGCTGCTCGGGCGTGAACACCTTCTCGATGGCCAGCCGGTGCTTGATCCGCGCCAGGCGCAGCTCGATCTCCACGTCCGCGACGCTCCGCAGCATCGCCCGAACCTTCTCCATGTCCACCGGATCGCCCAACAGCAGCGCGCGAAGATCCCGCTGGAGTGGCCGCAGGCGCTCCTTGAGCGCGCGCAGCTCGTCTCGGTGTTCTCGGTTGATACGGCCGACGGCTTCGATCTGCCCCTCGTCGAGCTTGAGCGCGTCGCGGAGAAACGCGGGATCGCCGAAACAGCCGCCCTCCCCGCCCGGACCCGGTCCGCCGGGTCCGTGACCGTGGCGCGGTCCCCTGCCGCGATCGTGCATCTGCGCACCGGCGTCTATGGCAACCATGCACAACAGCATCGAAAGGATGGTTATCGTTAGCGTTCTTCTCATCGCCCCCCCTCGGACCGAGCCAGTTGAATCTACAAGCAGCTGCATGACGAGTATCACGATTCCAGCGGATTGCGACAATAAAAATGTTGCATTTGCAGATGCGGTTTCATCATGCCGCGGGGTCAGAGCCCCTTCGCGGGGTCAGAGCCCCTTCGCGGGGTCAGAGCCCCTTCGCGGGGTCAGAGCCCCTTCGCGGGGTCAGAGCC